>Ga0315298_1003501_pt1 | contig 24869 bp, 22 predicted proteins | sample WHS_1_MG_FD_203077 | JGI IMG/M metagenome (GOLD analysis project Ga0315298, IMG submission 203077) | Extremophilic microbial mat communities from Washburn Hot Springs, YNP, Wyoming, USA - WHS_1_MG | ecosystem: Environmental > Aquatic > Thermal springs > Hot (42-90C) | place: USA: Wyoming...
CAGGAATTCGTACACCTGGCTGTTTAGAGTTCCATCCGCATTGATGTAGTCCACCAGCATCAGGGCCGCGGAATGCAGGGTGGCGACGAAAGCCTCGGTACGCAGTTCCTCCATGGGCTTCACGGTGACGTGGTCGGTGAAGGTGCGGGTGCGCGAGGTGTGAAACTCAAAGGGCTGATGCGGCGTGATGCCGTGATACAACTTGCAGGCCAGCGAGTGCTGGATGGGGCCGCCGTAGAAATCTCCGCCCACATAATCGCAGGCTCCCGCCAGCTCGAGCGGGGTCCCCAGGGTCCAGTTGTGGAACACGGTCGAGTACTGGTGGTTGACCGTGATGGGCCGCGTCTGTTTCACCGCGGAAGTGACGGTGTGGGCGAATTCGAGAAGCCAGCGTTGCCGCGCCTGCTGGAACGTTCGCCACACCGGTTCGTCCCAGTCGACGATGCGGGGCGGTTCCGCGTCGTGCTCTTTCCAGAAGCGGGCAGTGCAGGAAGCGCAATAGCAGACCTCCGGCCAAAACGTCATGTCGAAGAACATCCCGTCAATGTCGTAAAGGCCCGCGATTTCGCGGACGCAGGCGAGGACGTACTCCCGGTAGCCCGAGTTGGGACACACCACGCCATAGCGGCCCTTCAGACGGCGGTCCTGCCCGTCCGCCGCGGTGATCCGCCACTCGGGGTGATTCTGGAAAGCCCAGTTGTCGTGAATCAGGCTGAAATAAGCCAGCGGATGAATTCCCTGGCGCCGGCACTCGGCGACTACTTCCCCAAAGAAGTCTCTGCCCCCCATATTGGCGTGCATTCGGCCGGCTTTGGTTCGCCACAGGCACAGGCCGGCATGCGAGTTGGTGTACATCAGGAAGGACTGCATGCGGGCCCGCGCAATGTTGCCGACGAACTCCCTGGCGTCGAAACGCCCCAGCAGGTCCGGATGCCAGTCCGGAATGTGAATGTCAACCGAATAGCGGCGGTAGGTTGCGCCGGGCCACTTCGGCGGCAAGGGATCCGGTGCGGCGGACTCAGCCGCCCGGCCGGCGGCGGGGACACTCACCGCGCCCATCGAGGTCAGGAAGGTTCTTCGCTTCATGGGCTCACTCCAAGTCCAGAATTCTCTCACAGCGGGCGCGCTATACTCGCGGTTTGCTGGGGATTCGTCCGCTTTCGGTGATTGCCGCCCTCTCGCTCGCCGGCTGCGCCCTTGGCCCGGAAACCTATCCCTTGCCGGCGCAGCGGCCGCAGGGATTTCAGGCTTGGGAACTGGAACCGCCCTTCGTGGAGATGAAGGCGTCGAATGCGGCTGAGTACGTGGTGAGGGACATCAGTCCCACACCCGAGGGCGCCACCTGGACATTCGACCACCCCGAGCTGCGATTCCTCCTGAATTCCACCTCCGGGCTGCGATTCGTCGCCGATATCGGCGTGCCACCGGTCACGATGGAGCAAACCGGACCGGTCACTATTTCGGTGCGCATCAACGGCCATCCGCTTGGGTGGATCCGTTACCCAGCGCCGGGCGACCGGCGCTTCGAGCAGCCCGTGCCGCCGGAATGGCTGGACACAACCAGTTATACGCGTGTCGAGATGGAGGCTGACAAGCACTTCATCTCCCCGCGCGATGGGGTCAGGCTCGGCTTCATCCTCCATCGGGCCGGATTTGTGGAGTGATGCCGGAAGCCATCCGAATCCTCGCCGCCGCCGGATTCACCGCGGCGGTGTCGGTGTGCGCGGGCCTGCTGCTGTCGCGCCGCCTGGCGCTCAAACTCTGCCGCGGCGAGGAACTGGCGGTGAGCTTCGTGGCGGGCTCCGCCCTGCTCAGTTGGCTGGTCTTTTCGCTCGCCGTCCTCCGCTGTGCCCGTCCCGTGGTGTTTCTCATCGCCGGAGCCGCCATCGTCGCCGGCGCGTTGTGGCGCGTGCGCCCGGCGGGGAATCCACTGCCCGATTACCCCCGCGCGTGGAAAGCGCTGTTCGCGGCAGTCTTCGCGGTCTTCACGGCGATCTACCTGCTGCACGCGCTGGCCCCGGAATGCAGCCCCGAAGGAGCCGCGCACCATCTTGCGCTGGTGGGGCGCTACGCGCGGGATCACGGCTTCCTGGCTCTGCCCGGGAGCCTGCCCAACGGCATGCATATGCTCTTTCTGTTCGGCTTCGTGCTGGGAGGGCATTCGGCGGCGGCGCTGGTTCACCTTGGCTTCCTGCTGGCTTTGCCCTTCGTCATGCTGGCCTACGCGCGGCGTGCCGGGCTGGCAAAAGCGGGCGTCTTCGGAGCCCTGTTCACCTTCGTAAGTCCGGTAGCCGGCGCGGACGGCGCGAGCGCCCATACCCACGTCGCCATGGCAACCGCCGTGTTCACCGTCTTTCTGTTGCTGCGCCTCTGGTTTCGGGAGCGCCGCATCGAACTGCTGGCGCCGATCGGGCTGGTGGCCCTGTTTGCTGCGACGGCAACCATCGGGAATTCGGCCTCGGGCACGGCGGCGCCAAGCCTGCTCGATATCCCGCTCGAAGCCACGATTCTGGGCGGGACCCTGGGAGGATTTATCGGACCTCTGTACCTGATGGCGCCCTTCGCCATACTGGCGCTCCGCGTACGGGAAGGGCGCATACTGCTCCTGGCGACAGTGCTGGCCGGCGCGGCTTGTCCATTCGATGCTGGCGTCCGGTCGCTGATACCCGCTCTGCCCTTTCTGTCGCTGGCCATGGGTGTGGCGTTCGCCTCCACGCGCGTGGCGGCGCCAGCCCTCATCGTGGGTCACGCGCTGCTCTCGCTGCCGAACGTCGCGGGGTGGTACTGCGACGCCGGAGCGTGGCGAATTGAATCCACCTGGCTGAGAGCGGCCCTGCGCCTGCGCCCGGAGGAGAGCTTTCTGGCCGCGCGGCTGCCCGCCTATCCGATGATCCGGCGGCTGGACGGCCTGGTCCCGGAAGGGCGCGCGGTGTTCTCATTGAGCGCCGTGCCCGCCGCCTACACCTCGCGCGAGATTCTCATCGACAACCGCCTGAGCGAGGCCCTGCGCATTGCCGTCAGTCCGGAGCTCCGGCCGACCCGTCACTGGCGGTTCGCCGTCCCATCCCAACGCCTGCGCGCGGTGCGCGTGCGCAACGACGGCGCCATTCCTATCCACGAATTGCGGGCGTTCGCCGGAGGCCGGGAAGTCGCCCGCCAGACCGGGTGGCGGCTGAGCGGCCGCCCGCCTGCGCCGGACGTGCAGCAGGCCTTCGACAACAGCCCGGTCACATTCTGGGCCGGTAAGCGTTTAGAGGTCGAGTTCGGCCACCCGGTCAGTTTGGATGCCGTGGTGCTGGAATCGCCACCTCGTCCTGCCCGTTTCACCGTTGAAGCGCTGCCGGAGTCGGGCGCGTGGACCGCGGCTCGCGCCGCGGGATACGACGACGTTCCGCGTCCCCGCGGCCTGCGCCGGAGCGCCATTCGCGAGCTCAAAGCCAGGAACATCGACTACCTGCTGGCGCCGGACTCCGAACCCGCCGGCAAAGACCTGGCCGAAAGACCCAGCCTGTGGGGCGCCGCCGAACTGGCCCGCGCCGGCGGCTTCCGCCTGTACCGGTTGCGATAACCCGGACCGCTTGCGCAGATCGAACAGGTAGATGGAGTGGCCCACCTGCCCAAAGGGCTTCCGGTCTCGGATCCAGGCGAAGCTTCCGGGCGGATGATAGAGGCCGCACAGATGAGTGACGCTGACGGCCGCAACGCAATCGAGCGAATCGATCGCCGGCTGGTCCGGGTTCGACGGCAGCATCGAAAACCGGATCCCGAAGTACTCCGGCGGCGCGGTGCCGAAGTAGGACAGGCACAACGCCGGCCGGCCCATGCGGTCGAGGCGCTGCTTGAGTCGGATGAGATCCTGGCCCCAGTCGATATTCGAATCCGACAGATAGTATGGGCCGCGGCCGGGCCCGCCGGAAAAGGTATTGAAAAACGCCAGGTGGTACGGGTAAATGAAGCAGAACTCGGCTGCCTGCGCGGCGAGCAGGGCAACCAGCAGGTAACGGCCGCTCCGCCGGCGCCGCGGCAGCCACACGCCGAAAACCAGGGCCCCTAACAGCGCAAACAGAGACGGATAGACTGGCAGCAGGTAGCGAATTCCAAGATCGAGCCGGCCGGCCATCGCAGCCAGCAGATAAACGCCCGCCGGCACGGCCAGAATTACCCATGTGAAGGGGAGCATTCGCAAACCCTCGAGCGACAGCCTCCTCGCCCGCGCAGCCGCAGTGAGCAACGCCAGTAAAGTCAGCGCCACGACAACCGACGGCGTTTTGACGGCGAACGCAACCGGGAAGTAATACCACCATCCTTGATTCGACCGCCGCCCCAGCAAGTAAGATTCATGACCCGTCTGGGTGTGCACGTACTGCATGAACAAGCCGATCAGGAACGGGTGATCGGGCAGGTGAAATGCCCGGGCAGCGGTCGCGAGGAAGTGGCCGTAAGGCGTGCGCGGGTCCATCGTGTCGGCCAGAGTACAGGCGTTCGGACTCACGCTGTCGGGCGCCTTTTCGCACGGGCGCCGCAGGAAGGCATAGGCGGGCAGGATGAGGGCCACGGAGATGACGCCCACAACCAGCGCCGAGGCGAGAAAACGGTCCAGCGAAAGCCGCGGCGAATCCTCCTGCCATGCCTTCCAGGCGTACAGAATCACAAAGACGGGAATCAGCAGGATGGCGGAGAACTTCGTCAGCAGCGCCAGTCCGAAGGCCGCGCCGGCCGGCAGCAGCGAGAAGAACGTCTTGCGCTCCAGATAACGAGCCCAGGCAATTACGGCCGCGAACCACGCCAGAGCCAGAGCGACATCGTTGGTTACATAGCGGCCGTGGGCGGCAAAGTTGGCGTCGGTCGCGAACAGGAAAAGCGCAAACAGGCCGGCGGCGGCGCCGAAGCGATGCCGCGTCCACGTGGCGATCGTCAGGCCCAGCACCAGGGTAAGAAGAATGGTGACCGAGCGGGCCGCCAGGAGCATCGTTCCGGCCGGAACTCGATTGTGATAGAGGAAGACCTCGGAGAACTCCAGCAGGTTGGCCCGCTCCCAGCTCGGGTGCTCCATCTGGAGCCGCGGTCGAAGCGGCAGCAGCGGCAGCGCGGCCAGCATCTTCGCCAGGGGAGGGTGCTCGAGATTCATCCGGAAGTCGCGCGCCTTCAGGTGGCTGTACCCGGCGGCGATATACGGCCCTTCGTCGAATGTGGCGCTCTCCTGGCGGGCCGCGGTGAACTGCGCAAGACCCATCAGGGCGGCCAGGGCCCCCGCGATGAACCAGAAACGCAAGCGACTATTGTAGGCGAACTCCCTACAGGTCACTTCACAGTGATCGTGAATTTTTCGCGGTCCGTCCTCCCCTGCGAACCGGCCGCCACCAGAGTGTAGCCGGTGGTATGGATCGGGAAGATCCGGACACAGTGCTTTTCCGAAGGCGGCAGTTGCAAACCCAAAGGTTCCAGACGCACGCCCGCGGCGTGTTCCACCCCATAACAGAGCACCAGCGGCTCTCCCCTGCGGATTTCGCCTGCGCTGAGGGTCACGAAAAGGATGGAGGGCGGGGGAGGCGGCGCCGGCCTCACCTGTACGGTGAAGGTCTCCGCCACCTCTGTCCCGTCCGCGCCTTCAGCCACCAGCTTGTAGGTGGTTGTGCGCGAGGGTTGAATCCAGAAACACCGGTTCAGTTTCGGGGTGAGTTTTTCCACCGGCGGTTCCAGGCGCACCGAGCGGGCGTTGGCGACGCCATAGCACAGAATGGCCCGCTCTCCCGCGGTGATCTCGAAGGCGTTGGCGTAGAACTGGAGGATCTTGACCCCGGCGCCGTAGTCGGGTACGGGGCTGACCGGCGGTCTCGCGTTTCTTATGCCCTGTTCGAAGCTGCGCTTGGCCAGGAAACGGCTGGCGCCAACCCACCCCAGATAGAGTGCCGCGATCGCGATGGTCACGGCCCAACTGGCCATCACCCGGCGTGCTGCGGAGGGATCGCGCAATGTGCCTGATTCCCTTCACTTCCAATGAGATGAAAGCATTTTCATTGTAGGCGGGGCGGCGGCCGGATGCAAACCAAACCGCGGGCCGGCAACGGTGTTGACAATGGCAAAGGCCCTTCGATACAGTAACTAACATACTGAAGATCAATGGCTTGTCGGTGGAGTGGCGACGGGGGTTTGACGCGGTCCGGACCGATCTCGCAGCTTCGCCGTGCTGGTCCCGCCTCACGTCTACCCGCGCGGCCAATCCACAGGTCCCAGAGCCAGGCGTCGTCAGTTGCCCTGGAGGTTTGCAGGAATGTCCGTCAACCAGGAAAATGGGAACAACAACGACCGGCTGCTGCCGGCGAGCGCAGAGGAATATGAGCACCTCATAGAGGACTACTCGCACTTTGCGCCGCCCGCGGAGAATGAAGTAATGGAAGGCCGGGTGCTGGCGGTCACCTCCAAGGAAGTCATCATCGACTTCGGCTACAAGTCCGAAGGTCTGGTCCCTATCGAAGAGTTTCTTCTCCCCGATGGCACGGTCAACGTAAAACCCGGTGACACGATCGATGTGATGGTCGATCACGGCGAGCCGGTGGAAGGCTACGTGCTCCTTTCCCACACCAAAGCCGCGCGGATCCGGGTTTGGGACAACCTGGAGCGCGCCTTCCGGGAGCAACTGACCATCTCAGGCCGCGTGCTGGCCCGCGTTAAAGGCGGCCTGTCGGTGGACGTGGGGGTGAAGAGCTTTATGCCCGGCTCGCAGGCCGACGTCCGCCCCCTGCACAACCTGGACGTGTTCATCGGTCAGGACATCCCCGTCAAGGTGGTGAAGCTGAACCGGCGCCGCGGCAACGTGGTGGTGTCCCGCAAGCTGGCTATCGAGGAAGAAACGACGGAACGCAAGCTCGCCACGCTGCACCATCTTGAAGAAGGCGCGGTGGTCACCGGCGTGGTGAAGAACCTGACCGAGTACGGAGCTTTCGTGGACCTGGGCGGCATCGACGGGCTGCTGCACGTCACCGACATGTCCTGGGCGCGCATCGCGCATCCTTCCGAAGTCGTGCATGTCGGCGATGAGATCACGGTCCGCGTGCTCAAGTTCGACCGCGAGAAGGAGCGCGTTTCGCTCGGTCTGAAGCAGCTCGAGCCCGACCCGTGGGATTCGGTGGTGGAACGCTACCCGGTCAACTCCCGGGTTGTCGGCCGCGTGGTCAATGTCACCGACTACGGCGCCTTCGTGGAATTGGAGCCGGGCGTGGAAGGCTTGATCCATGTCAGTGAGATGACCTGGTCGCGCCGCATGAAGCATCCCTCGAAAGTGGTGAAGCCGGGCGATCAGGTTGAAGCCGTGGTGCTGGATGTGCAGCCTCGCGACCGGCGCATCTCTCTGGGGCTGAAACAGCTCGAACCCAATCCCTGGAGCACGATCGATCAGCGGTATAGCGTAGGCTCGGTGGTGGAAGGCCGCGTCCGCAATATGACCGACTTCGGCGCCTTCGTGGAAATCGAGGAAGGCATCGACGGCCTGGTGCACGTCTCCGACCTGTCCTGGACCAAGCACGTCAAACACCCTTCTGAGATTCTGAAGAAGGGCCAGCTCGTGCAGGCCGTCATCCTGAATATCGATGCGAAAGGCCACCGCCTCTCGCTCGGAATCAAACAGTTGCAGCCCGACGCCTGGGAGTCTTTCTTCCAGACCCACCAGCCCGGCGATCTGGTCCGGGGCCGGGTCTGCCGCATCGCCAGCTTTGGGGCCTTCGTGGAACTGGCCGAAGGCGTCGAGGGACTCTGCCACAATTCGGAAATGCTGCCGCCTTCGGACCGCAAGCCCGACGAGCCGCCCCTGGTGGTGGACCGGACCTATGATTTCAAGATCATCAAAATGAACGAGGCTGAGCGAAAAATCGGCTTGAGCCAGCGGGCAGTGGCCGACGACGAGGAAAAAACCCGCCTGGCGGACTACCAGCGCCAGGCCGCGGCCGCTACCACGACCATTGAGGAAGTCATGAGTCTCCGCGAACGGGGACACGAGCAATCCTGAGCGCCTTTGCGGGACATGCCGCGGCGCCATTTCATCTGGGTACGATTCGACATTCTTAGCGAGGAGAACAGCGGAATATGACCAAGGCGGACCTGATTGAAGAAGTCTCCCGTGTTGTGGAGATGACGCGAAAGGAATCCGAGGTCATTGTAGAGGCTATCTTTGACAGCGTGGTGCGCGCCCTGCGAAGCGGCGACAAGATTGAGATCCGCGGTTTCGGAAGTTTTCGAACCCGGCAGAGGCAACCCCGTATCGGAAGAAATCCGAAGACGGGGACGCGGGTCGAAGTGCCCGCCAAGCGCATACCCTTCTTCAAGCCCAGTAAGGAATTGAAGGATCTGGTGAACAACTCCGCCGCCGGAGTTCCGGCGGTTGCGCCACAACCCGGCCCGGCGCCCGCCGCCCCGGACCAGCTTCCAATGTCGTAGCCGGCTCGCGCTTTTTAGGACATGGAACATCTCTGGAGCCCGTGGCGGTACAGGTATGTCAGCAAGGCCCAACCGCCCGAGGGTTGTGTCTTCTGCCGCAAAGCGGCGCAGCGCAACGACGACGAGAACTACGTCCTGCACCGCGGGCAGCGGAACTTCGTCATCCTGAATCTCTACCCCTACACCACCGGGCACCTGATGGTGGCGCCCTATGCTCATGTCGCCACCCTCGAGGAGGCCGGGGAGGAGACGCTGGCGGAAATGATCCGGTTGGTGTGCCTCGCCGAGCGGCACCTGCGGGCCGTGTATAAGCCTCAGGGATTGAACCTCGGGATGAACCTCGGGGAGTGCGCCGGAGCCGGCGTGGCGGGCCATATCCACATGCATGTGCTGCCGCGCTGGGTGGGCGACTCGAATTTCATGAGCACCATCGCCGAAACCCGCGTGATGCCCGAAGACCTGGCGGTAACTTATCGGAAGCTGAGGGCTGCCTTCGACGCCGGCGGCTGAATCCGCAGAATCCGCCGGGCGCGCGCTGCACCAGCCTCTCTGCGCTACAATTGACCCATCAAGGAGGAGACGTGACCAAGGCCGACCTGATCGAAGAGGTCTCCAGAGTGACGGAGTTGAACCGCAAAGAAGCTGAGGCGATTGTCGAGGAGATCTTTGGCAGCGTGGTGCACGCTTTGCGCGCCGGCGACAAGGTGGAGATTCGCGGCTTCGGCAGTTTTCGAACCCGGGAACGGCAGGCGCGGATCGGACGCAATCCCAAGACCGGCGCGCCGGTGGAGGTGCCGTCACGCCGCATTCCCCATTTCAAGCCCAGCAAGGAACTCAAAGAGTTGGTGAACCGGGGTGAAACTCCCCCGCCGGAGCCGGGTCCGCCTCCGGCTTGATCCCCCGCCCGTCACAGAACCGCCGCGAGGAACGCGCGGGAGTGCGCTGGCCGGCGGCCCGCCGGCCGCTTTCTGAGGAAGCCATGAAGGAGTTCCGCATCGCAGTGATTCCCGGTGACGGCGCCGGGCAGGAGGTGATTCCGGAAGCCAGGCGCGTGCTGGCCCGTGTGGGGGAAACCCGCGGCCTCCGGTTCGCCTTCGACGACTACGACTGGGGCGCCGAATATTATTTCCGGCACGGCCGCATGATGCCTCCCGGGGCGCTGGAGCAACTGCACTCCTCCGACGCCATCCTGCTCGGCGCCGTGGGACACCCCAACATACCCGATCACGTCACCTTGAATGGTCTGCTGTTGCCGGTCCGGCGGGCCTTCGACCTCTACGCCAACGTGAGGCCCGCCTTCCTCTACCCGGGCGTGGAGTCGCCCCTGGCCGGTCGCACCGGCGCCTCGATCGACATGGTTGTGGTCCGCGAGAACACCGAAGGCGAATACGCTCCGGTGGGCGGCTTCCTCTACGCCCATCAACCCGAGGAGGTGGCGATCCAGACCGCGGTGTTCACCCGCCGCGGCGTCGAGCGCATCGTGCGCTTCGCCTTCGAACTCGCCTTGCGGCGCGGCAAGAAGAAGCGCGTCACCTCCATCACCAAGTCCAACGCCCAGGCCTATGGCATGGTCCTCTGGGACCGCACGTTCCAGAGCGTGGCCGCCGAGTTTCCGGAGGTGACGACGGAGTCGCTGCTGGTGGACGCCGCGGCCATGAATTTCATCCGCCGCCCGGAAAGCTTTGACGTTGTGGTGGCCTCGAACCTGTTCGGGGACATTTTGAGCGACCTCTCCGCGATCATCGTGGGCAGCCTGGGCCTTGCGCCCAGCGCCAACCTCGATCCCAGCCGGCGACACCCGTCGATGTTCGAACCCGTCCACGGATCGGCCCCTGACATCGCCGGTCAGGGGGTGGTGAATCCGCTGGCCGCAATCCTGAGCGCAGCGATGATGCTGGACCACCTGGAGGCGGCCGGGGCGGCGCGCGACATCGAGGCGGCCGTTGCCTCCGTGCTGGCCGAGGGCAAAGTCCGCACCCGCGACCTCGGCGGAAACAGCACCACCCGCGAAATGACCGACGCGGTAATCGAGCGCATCCGATGACCCGCCGCGAGTGGCTCGAGACGGTCGCCGCCGCCCTGCCCGGGGGCGCCACCGTACTGGTGCACGAACACGTGCTGGTGGACTTCATCGGCGCGGATCAAATCCGGCCAGGACGCTACGACCCCGAGGAAGTCTTCCGTGCCGCCAAGCCCAGGCTCGATGAGATCAAACGCCTGGGATGCCGCAGGCTGCTCGAATGCACCCCCGCATATCTGGGCCGCGACCCGAAACTGATGGCCCGCCTGGCCGGCGCCACCGGCCTCGACATCTGGATCAATACCGGCTTCTACGGCGCGGCCAACCACAAGTACCTGCCGGAGTTCGCCCGGACGGCCGCCGCCGGGCAGCTCGCGCAAGTGTGGATTCGCGAAGCCCGCGAGGGCGTGGACGGCGTTAAGCCGCGCTTCATCAAGATCGGCGTCAACAACGCTCCCCTGAACGATCTGGACCGCAAACTGGTGCGCGCGGCGGCGATCGCCGCGCGGGAGACCGGGCTCACCGCCGCCTCGCACACATCCGGCGGAGGGCCGGCGGCTCTGGAACAGATTGAGATCTTCCGCGCTGAGCGCGTTTCTCCGGCCAGGTTCGTGTGGGTCCATGCCCACATCGAGAAAGATCACGCGCTGCATGCCGAGGCGGCGCGCGCCGGAGCCTGGGTGGAGTTCGACGGCATCGCCCCCGCCTCCGCCGAATGGCACCTGGATTGTGTCCGCTACATGGCGCGCAGCGGACTGCTTCACCGCACCCTGATTTCGCAGGATGCCGGCTGGTACCATGCAGGCGAGCCCGGTGGCGGCGACTACCGTGGATACACTTACATCTACACGGACTTCCTGCCCCGGCTCAGACCGGAGTGGGTGCGCCAGACCATGGCGGTGAACCCGGTGAAGGCATTCGGGACAGCCTGAAACCTCATGCCCTCCGCGCTTGTACGCCTGTCGCGGGCCTGCGCCGGTCCGGTCCTGCTGTTTGCCATCACTTCCGGCTTCTTCTGGAAACTCACCCTCAGCAACCGCTATACATGGCTTAACAGCCCTGATATGGCCAACCAGGTGCTGCCGTGGCTTGATTTTCAGGCCCGATCCTTTCACCAGCACTCCTTCCCGTTATGGGATCCCCACTTGTGGGCCGGACAAAGCCTGATCGGGCAGTTGCAGCCGGGAACGGCGTATCCGCCCAACTGGCTGCTGTTTTCCCTGCCCCTCGAGCAGGGCCACATTCGTCTCACCTGCCTGCACTGGTACTGGGTGCTGATCCATTACTTCGCAGCCCTGTTTTGCTACTGGCTGTGCCGCGATCTGAAGCGCAGCCGGGTGGCTTCGGTGCTGGCCGGCGCCCTGTTTGGATTGGGAGGCTTCCTGGGCCGCACCGAGTGGCCCCAGCACCTGAACAGCGTGATCTGGGCGCCGCTGGTGCTGCTGTTCTTTCTTCGCGCCGTGCGGGGGCAACGGCCGGCTCGAAGCGCGGCGCTCTCCGGCACGCTGCTTGGGGTCTGTTTCCTGGGCGGGCACTTCCAGGGGCCCACGTTCCTGGCCCTGGCCATGGCTCTGCTATGGGGAGTCTTTCTGGTTCGCCAGCCGCGGCTCGCTGGCCCGGCCGCGCTGTTCGCCCTGTTCTGTTTTCTGGCGGGCGCTATGCAGACCTTGCCGGCAATCGAGTACGGCCGGCTGGCGGTCCGCTGGGCGGGCCTGCCGGGTGGGGAACCCCTGCGCTGGGATCAGGTGGTCCCCTACCCGGTCCATGCCGGTTATTCGTTCCAGCCGGCCTCCCTGCTGGGCATCGCCGTCTCGGGCGTTTTCGCGCCCTCGTGCCCTTTTGCCGGCGTGGTGGCGCTGGTGCTGGGTCTGCTCGCGTGGCGGGCCGCCGCCGGGGGAGCGCGTGAGACCGGCGTCTTCGCCGCCATCGCCGCCCTGGGCATCGCTCTTGCGCTCGGCGGCAACTCAATCCTCCACGGAGTGGCATACGCTGCGCTGCCCATGCTGGAGAAAGCCCGCAACCCCTCGATGGCCATCTTCCTGCTCCACTTCGGCATGAGCGTGCTGGTGGCATACGGTTTCGACAGCTTACCGGGGCCTCAGGGTACGCGCCTGGTGCGGCGCGTGCTGCTGGCGACTGCCGGGTTCATGGCCGCGGCCTTGGGGATGGTATGGGCACTCCGTGTGGAGACTTCGCCGGATATCCGCGCCGGCGTTGCCGCAGTCGCGGCGGCCGCTCTTGCCGCCGTGCTCTGGCTTTGGGAGCGCGCCCGGATTTCACGCCGCGTTGCGGGAGCCCTCCTGCTGGCCTTCATGCTTTTTGAGTTGAGCCACGAAGGCGGCTTCTATCTGCCTCTTCGGGACGGCCCTCCCTACCTGGCCACCCTTCGCGAGCAGGCCGATGTGGCCGCCTTTCTGAGCCGGCAGCCGGGACTTCCGCGCGCTGATCTTGACGATGAAGACGTGCCCTGCAACTTCGGCGACTGGTACGGCGTCGACCAGGCCGGCGGCTATGTCGCCTCCGTACCCGAGCCAACCTATCGCCGGATCGGCGAGAGTAAGGTCCGGGCGCTGCTCGGCATCGAGTACCGCGTATCCCGCAAGCCCGCTCCGGAAGGTTTCACCACACCGGTGTTCACCAGCGCAAGCGGCCTGAAGATCTACCGGAACCCCGGAGTGATGCCCAGGGTCTGGGTGACCCACCAGGCAATCCCGGTTCCGGACCGGCGGGACATCGCGCCCGCTCTGTACCGGTCCGGGTTCGACCCGCGCGTCCAGGTCCTGCTGCCCGGCGCCGCGCCGCAGCTCGAGGAGTGCGCCGGCGACACGGTTCGGACCATGCGTCGCACGCCGAACTCATTCACCGTTGGCGTGGAGATGCACTGCCGGGGCGTGGTGATCGTGGCCGATCCGTACGCGCCGGGGTGGAAGGCTCGCCTCGACGGAGCGCCCGCTGAGATCCTGGAGGCCTATGGCCTGATCCGCGGCGTCGTGGTTCCCTCCGGCCGGCATACAATCCAGATGGAATACCGGCCGGCTTCCGTCATTTGGGGCGCCGCACTGAGCGCGGCCGGCATTCTGCTCCCCGTATTCCTCTACCCTTTCAAATCGCGGAAGGCTTCTTCGATCTCGCACCTGGCTTCCGGGGAGGGCGGGGTCAGCGGCAGGCGCGGCGGACCGCCGTAATAGCCGTTCAGATCCATGGCGTATTTCAGCCCCGGAATGCCGTATTTCACCGTCACCAGCACCGCCGCCCGGGCGATGCGCGCCTGCCAGTCTTTGCCAGCCGCCTCGTCGCGGGTGCGGTACGCCTCCCAGATCGCCAGAGTCGAAAAGGGAGCCGCGTTGGCGTATGCCAGAATCGCCCCGCAGGCGCCCATCAGCAGCGAGGGCCACAGCGTTGGCGCCGATCCCACCAGCACCTGAAACCCCGGCTTGACCTCGCGGATCATCTGCATCACCTTCTCGATATTGCCGGAGCTCTCCTTGACGGCAATGATGTTGGGGTGCTCGGAAAGCGCGGCCACGGCATCGGCGCTGATGTCCACGCCGGTGGTTTGCGGCCAGTTGTAGATGATGATCGGGATCTTGCTCTGGTCGGCCACCGAGCGGAAGTACAGCATCTGCGCCTCGGGGCGGGCGATGAGATTCTTGTAGTAGTGCGGCGTGCGCACCATCGCCGCCTTGTAGCCCATCTCGGCGGCGCGGTTGGTCAGCCACACGGTTTCCCGCACGCTTTCGACCCCGGTGCCGGCGATGAGAAGCTTGTCGGATGCGGCGTGCCCGGCAACCATGCCCCACAACGCGAATTTCTCCTCGGGAGTCAGCATCACGCTCTCGCCTGTGGAACCACAGACCACGTATCCTGACAGGCCGGTGCGGTTCCATTTCTCGACGTTGTGCCGCACCTTGGCCGCGTAGATGTCCCCATTGTGGTCGAACGGGGTTGCGATTGGTGGGAAAATGCCCTGTAGTTTCATCTCTTCACCATGTTCTCTCTGGAGTTGGAAGCGCCGCAAGCGCGGCGCGATCTTCTGATCGCCGAACTGTGGGAGCTGGGCTCGTGCGGAATCACGGAGTCCGAGAGCGGCCTGCGTGCGTTCTTCGAGGACGACGCCCGGATGGAAGCCATGGCCCGCCGCTTCGCCCCTCTGGGAGCGCGGGTCCGGCTGGAGGAGGAGCGCGACTGGGTGGAGGTAGCCCGGGCGATGTGGCGTCCGGAGCCGGTAGGCGAGCGCTTCTTCCTGGTTCCGGAGTGGTGCCCGGATCCGGCGCCGCCCGGCCGGCTGCGCATCCCTATCAACCCGGGGCTGGCCTGCGGCAGCGGCCGGCATGAAACCACGCGGTTGTGTCTGGAGGCGCTGGAACGGCACGTCGCCCGGGACATGACGGTGCTCGATGTTGGCGCCGGCGCGGGCATCCTAGCCGCCGCCGCGGCGCTGCTCGGCGCCCGCCGTGTGGTGGCATGCGACATCGACCCCGAAGCCATCGGCGTGGCCCGCACCCGCCTGCAAACCCATTCCGGAACAGTCTCCCTGTTTCTGGGCTCGGCGGACGCGGTTCGCTCAGGATCCGTGGATGTGCTGGTGGCCAACATCAGCGCTGCCGCCGCCGTGGAACTCGCGGGCGAGTTCCGCCGCTGCCTGCGCGCCGGCGGCCTGCTGCTCGCCTCCGGTTTCGAGCATTCGGAAGCGCCGGCTGTCGAACGAGCGCTGGCGCCATCCGGTGCCGGGCCGGCCACAAAAAGGGAAAAGTGCGGCTGGATACTGATTGAAACCCGCCAAGGGCCGGTTTCGCGGTGACCCATGGCGGTCGCGGAAACTCTGAATCGCTTAGCCCGGTGCACCTCAGTGCTCACCAGAAACAGAGGCATCAGACCCGGGGGGATTGCAGAACTTGTTCGCTGTTCGCGGGCGCCACATCTTGTCGAGCAACACTACACACACCGCCACCATCAGATACAGCAATTCGCTCAGGAGATAGTTCCGCGACAGAAACAGGCTGGTCGTGTTGCGGGAGGAGTGCAAGAACAGCACTGGAATCAGGCTCTGCCGGGTTCGATTGAATAGCCAGGCAAAAACAACGGCCGACGGGATCGTGAAGATGCGGATGGCAGCCCCTGCCGCCCCCATAGGGAAGAAACCCATCAGATGCAAGGGCACATGCCACAACCCCCAGAGTGCTCCGATGATGACGCCGGCGGTCAGTGGGCTGAACCGCCGTTGCAGTCTGGTCTGGGCGAAAGCGCGCCAACCCGCCTCTTCGTTCAGCGGCCCGCCAAACAGCAGATACCAAAAGAAGGATTCCACCACGAGCGGCGCCAGAGGAATCTGCGGATACGATGGCTTGTGCGGCACCCCCAGGCCAAGGCTGTCCGCCATCGTATTGGCTGTCACAACGATCGCGGGCCACAGGCCGAGAGCCAGCAGATACCAACCCACTCCCAACCGCCAGCGGGTCAAGCCGCGGAGCAGTTCCCTCACTCCTTGCACTGGAGACTGCACTCCCGAGAGGACAAGAGCCGCCAGAGACACCAGGATCAGGTCCGCAGCGATCAGGCCTGTGTCCACCCGGTGGTTCCACCAGACATGGTCCAGCCACTCCACAGAGCCGCCGGCCAGCAGCAGCAACCCGAACAGAATCGCATATGGCGAACCCAAGCCTTTGGGTTTGGCAGATTCGGAATTCACGACGCCGGCAACTAGAATCGCCGTCAGGGAGGGACCGTAGGCAGCGATCAGCAGCCACCGGCTGAGAACGGTCTGGTTCTCAATCCGAATCAGCGAGAGGCAACCGTAGATCGCCCACGAAAAGACAAATGATCCCAGGAAGAACAGCCATACTTCATTCCTCGAAATCCATTCTCGAACGCCACTGCTGCCCCCCAGGTCTGGTTCGTAACCACGTGTAGAGGTCATGTTCTCGTATTGAACAATACGAACGGCGGCCCGCGCGGGTTCACGGCAAGCCAGGGAGATGGCGGCTGCAAAAACTCAGGGCTTTCCATACCCCATGAGGTATAATCGGGGGTGCCGCCACTCATTCGTTGAGCAGGAGGTGTGTCTTCAAGAAATGTGGAATAAACGCTCTCAAGAGCCATTGAATCCCAAGCCGGCGTACACGCCGCCCAGTGCTACCGAAACGATAAAGGAGGGGATACCATTGTCCACTACGCCGTCAAGAAGCGCCGAAGCGGAGACTGCGCGAGGCGCGGCCAGCATCGGTAAGTCGGTGACTATCAAGGGTCAGATCTTTAGCCGCGAGGACTTGTACGTGGACGGCGAGATCAATGGGACGCTGGAAGCCCACGAGCACCGCATCACCGTGGGGCCCAACGGCAAGGTCGAAGCCGGCATCAAGGCCCGCGAGATCGTCATCCTGGGTACGGTCCACGGCAACGTGGAAGCTAGCGAGAAGATTGACATTCGCAAAGATGCCAGGCTGGTTGGCGACATCAAGACCACCCGCATCATCATCGAGGACGGGGCCTTTTTCAAGGGCAGCATCGATATCACCAAGAACGAGGCTCCCCGGGCGGCGGCGGTTGCGCCACGGCCTCAGGCGGCAGCCGCGCCGGCGGGTCCGCCGATCGTGACTACGCCCGCAGAAGTGAAGCGATAAGATAGAGCAAGGAGGGAGCGGGTTCGTTTTGCTCCGGGATCGTTTTAAAGGCATTCTCGGAGGCCCACTGGCGGCCGCGGGAAACGGCGGCGCGGCCGCGAGTGGCGTCCCATCCCCGCACGCGCCTGCGGCGCCGGTCCGCCGGCCTCCGGGAGGCGAAATCTCGTACACGCGGCACAGCCACGGTCTGGATCAGTTTTTTTCTTACATCAAGGACCGGTCGGGACTCTCCATTCTGGACCTGGGCGAGACCACCCAGGCCAACGTCCTGTTCGTGACCAGCCTGGGGCACCGGGTTTACTCCGAGGATTTCCTGCGCAGTCTGGACGCGGCCTTCGGCGTGGACGATTTTGCCGAGCAGTCCCATCCGGCGGGCATCGAGCTGTTCCTGCGCCAGAACCTGAATTATGAAGCCGGACAGTTCGACGGCGTCCTGGTGTGGGACGTGCTCCAGTATATGGCCCCCCCGCTGCTTGCGGCGGTGCTGGAACGGCTCCACCAGATCGTCAAACCCAAGAGCTATCTGCTGGCCATGTTTCACGCCCAGGAACGCAAGGGGCCCCTGCCCTGCTTCACCTTCCGGATCAGCGACGCGCGCACGTTGCTGCTCACCGAACGCGGCTTACGCCAGCCCTCCCAGTCGTTCAACAATCGCGCCCTTGAGAAACTGTTCCAGCAGTTCGACTCCATCAAGTTCTTCCTGACCCGCGAGCAACTGCGCGAAGTCATCGTCAAGCGCTAGCGGGAGCCCCTCAGTCATACCTGCCGCGGAGCTGGTTCCAGCGGATGCGCAGCAAGTCGAGAAAAGGAGTCAGCCCGCCCAGCAGGGTGACTTTCGTGCCCTCGGCGTTGTTCCAGCGGACCGGCACTTCGGCGATGCGGTAGCCGAGCCGCCGCGCGATGAACAGCACCTCCGGATCGAAGCCGAAGCGGTCCAGACGCTGCCTCCGGAAAATCTGTTGGGCCGCGCTCCGCTCGAACAGCTTGAAGCCGCACTGCGTATCGGCGAACGGCAGCCCCGTAATGATCCGCATGCACAGGTTGAAAAGTCGCCCGGCGTTCTCGCGAAACAGGGACTGATGGATCCCGATCAGGGAGCGGTCGAGGGCGCGCGACCCGATCACCACGGAAGCCTGACGGGCGCCCGCCGCTCCGATCAGGCGGTCCAGTTCTTCGATGGGCGTCGACAAGTCCGCGTCGGTAAACAACACCCATTCCCCCCGCGCCTCCAACATGCCGTGCCGCACCGAATATCCCTTGCCGCGGTTGCCGGGATTGCGAAGCACCCGGACGCGCGCGTCCGCCGCGCCGAACCGCTCCGCCAGCGCGGCGGTCGAGTCCCGCGAGCCGTCATCGACCACCAGAACCTCGGCGAAGGCCCAATCACCGCGGTCCAGATAGCTCAGCACCTGTTCGAGCGTGGCTGCGAGGCGTTTCTCCTCGTTGTAGGCGGGTATGACAACCGTGATCGATCGCGTCAATGTGTCAACGGTTATAATATCGTACTTCACCCCTTTTCCCGCGGGATGGCCGCACTTTAGAAGGAGATCGATTGTCGCTCGAAGATGATTTGCTTGCGCAGCGCCTGGCGCGCGTCCAGGAGATCGAGAAGCTGGGCTACCCGGCATACGGACGCCGCTTCGACTTCACCCACCTGATTCCGGACATCCTGGCCCAATACGGGTCCAAAACCGCCGACGAGCTGACTCCCCGCGTCGACGTAAAGATCTGCGGCCGCCTGGAAACCATCCGGCGCATGGGCAAAGCCGGTTTCGCGCACCTCTCTCAAGGTGGCGAGCGCCTTCAGATCTACGTGAGAAAGGATTCGGTCGGCGAACGGGATTTCGAGCTTTACCAGTTGCTGGACCTGGGAGACATCGTGGGCGCCGAAGGCTACCTGTTCCGCACCCGGACCGGCGAGCTGTCGGTCCACGTCTCCCGGCTCCACTTCCTGGCCAAGACGCTGTTGAACATGCCGGAAAAGTGGCACGGCCTCGAAGACGTCGAGACCCGCTACCGGCAGCGTTATCTGGACCTCATCGCCAACCCCGAAGTGCGGCGCGTCTTTCTCACCCGGAGCCGGGTGATCGCGTCGCTGCGGAGGCAACTCGAGGCGCGCGGCTTCATCGAGGTCGAGACGCCGATGATGCAGCCCATCTACGGCGGCGCCACGGCCCGCCCGTTCGTCACCCACCACAATACCCTCGATATCGACCTCTATCTGCGCATCGCCCCGGAACTCTATCTCAAGCGACTCATCGTGGGCGGTCTCGACCGGGTCTACGAAATCAACCGCAACTTCCGCAACGAGGGCCTCTCGACCCAGCACAACCCGGAATTCACCATGCTCGAGTTCTACCAGGCCTATACCGACTACCGCGGTCTGATGGACCTCTCCGTGGAACTGCTCAAACAGGTGGCTCTGGACGCGGTGGGTTCCACCCACGTCGAGTACGGCGGCAACCAGCTCGACTTTTCCCGGCTCGAGCGCTTCAGCATGCGCGAGGCCATTGTCGAGTTCTGGACCGAGCCTGACCGGCCCACGCTCGACAACCTCAAGGACCCCGAGTGGCTGCTGCGCCACTCCAGCCAGGCGTCCCCGGGCAAAGCGCTCACCGAGATTTTCGAGCGCGTCTGCGAGCCCCGCCTGATTCAGCCCACCATCATTTACGACTACCCGGTGGAAACCTCACCCCTGTCGAAGAACAAGCCCGACGAGCCTGAGATGGTGGAACGCTTCGAGATCTACGCGGCGGGCATGGAGATCGGCAACGCTTACACCGAGCTCAACGACCCGCAGGAGCAGCGCCGCCGTTTCGATATGCAGCTTGCCATGCGGCAGCGCGGCGACGAGGAAGCCCATCAGATGGACGAGGATTTCATCCGCGCGCTGAGCCACGGCATGCCGCCCACCGGAGGCGAGGGCATTGGCATCGACCGCCTGGTAATGATTCTGACCGGCTCGAAATCCATCCGCGACGTGATTCTCTTCCCGCTGTTGCGCCCGGAGGGACCCCTGGGCCTCGCCGAGCGCCTTCGCGCGCTGGACCCGGCCGGGAGGCGCTGAAGACGGTGCCCGCCCGTTTCGAACTCTTCGTCGCCCGGCGCTATTTGAAAGCCAAGCGCAAGCAGGCCGTGATCTCGGTCATCACCGGAATCTCGATTGTGGGCGTAGCGGCGGGAGTCATGGCCCTGGTCATTGCGCTGGGCATCAACAACGGCTTTCGCAATACGCTCCAGCGCACCTTCCTGGGCGCCACCGCGCACCTCAGCATTCTCGAGAAGGAGCCGGGCACGGGCATTCTGAATTCAGCCGAACTCACCCGGAAGCTCCTGAAGCTGCCGCATGTCGTGGCCGCCGCCCCTACCCTCTACGGCGAGATCTTCATTCGGGGAACCATGCAGTCGCGCGGAGCCGTCCTCAAAGGCGTCGAAGCCGGATCGGCTACTCAGGTGAGCGGCATCCTGCGGCAGATGAAAGAAGGCTCGGCCGGCCGCCTGAACGAGAAGGGCCGCTTTCCACCCATCATCCTGGGCTCGGCGCTGGCGCGCGACACCGGCATGCTGCTCAACAGCGTCGTCGACGTCATCAGCCCCCAGGGCGAGCTGACCCCCTTCGAACTCCGGCCCAAGTACCAGAAATTCCGCGTGGTGGGCATCTTCGAATCCGGCTTCTACGAATTCGACCAGACCTGGGCTTTCACCTCGCTCCAAGCCGCGCAAGACCTGCTGTCGGTGGGCAACGTGGTCAACGATATCGAAATCCGGCTCGACGACATCTACGCCGCGCCCGAGGTGGCCCGCGAGGCCCAGAAGATCATCGGCCCGCAACTGGCCGCCACCACCTGGATGGAACAGCAGCGCCAGATCCTGAGCGCCCTCAAGATGGAGCGCGTGGCCACCGCCATTACCATCGGACTCATCGAACTGGTGGCCGCCCTCAACATTTTGATCACCCTGGTCATGATGGTCATGGAAAAGTACAAGGACATCGCCGTCCTGATGTCGATGGGAGCGCGGCGCGAGCAGATCCGCAACATCTTTATGTTGCAGGGCGTGCTGATCGGTGTCGTCGGAACCATCATCGGCCTGGTGGCCGGCTACACGCTCAGCTACCTGGCGAATCATTACCGCTGGGTGCGTCTGGACGAAACCGTTTACATGATGAGTTTCGTCCCCTTCGAGCCCCGCCCCTGGGACGGGGTATGGGTGGCTGCGGCCGCCATCCTGGTCAGCTTTCTGGCCACCCTTTACCCGGCCCGCAGCGCCACCCGCATCGCCCCGGCTGAAGTTCTGCGCTATGAGTAGCCGCGCCGGCCCGGTCCCGGCAGAGCCGGACTTGAGCCGGCCGCGCACCTCCCTATACACCTGGGCAGCCCTCGCGCTGTTCACCTTCCTGGCGGCGGCCAACGTCTACCGCGCGGCAACCCAGTCCATCACCATAGACGAAGCCTTCAGCTACCGGAAACATATCGCCAACCCCCGCTTCTGGCAGTTCGAGGTCTACACGGCCAACAACCACGTCCTGAACACCGTGCTGGCGAAACTGACTACCGGCATCTTCGGGCTCTCCGAGCTCACCCTCCGCCTTCCCAGCCTGGCCGGCGGCCTGCTCTACTTTGCCGCCTTGTTCCGCCTGGCAGGGATTCTGTTCAGCGGCTCGCCGTGGTTTCTGCTGTTCGTCGCCCTGAACAGCCTGAACCCGGGAATCCTGGATTTTCTCTCCGCCGCCCGCGGCTACGGCATGGGACTGGGTTTCCTGCTCTGGGGGCTGGTTTACCTGCTGGAAGGCCGCGCCGTGCGCACAGGGCTGGCGCTGGGACTCTCCGTAGCTTCGCAACTGACCTACGCAATTCCCGCCGCAGCCATCGGAGCTGTGTTTCTTTTCCGGCACAGCCGCGACTGGAGGAACGCCCTGCGGCTCCTGCTGCCCGCCGCCGCTACCGCCGGGGGCATCCTCGCCTGGCCGATGCGGCACGCTACCCTGGGCGATTTCTATGTCGGGCAGTCCTCGCTCCGGGACACCCTGCGCACGCTGATGGACCTCTCTTTTTACTACCAGCCCACGGCCTTGCACCAGCTCCGGTGGTTCCCTGCCCTCTTCACCGCGTTGCTCCTGGCGGGAATCGCCGCGGCGGCGGTCTGCGCGCTGCGGACCCGTCACCGCCAGGCTCTGGAGCTGCTCGGCGTGCTGGCGGGTTCCCTGGCTCTGCTCGCGGCCCTGCGCCTGTTCCTCCCGCGGCCGTTCCCCGAGGGCAGGACCGCCCTGTACTTCTTTCCGCTAACGAGCGCGGCCTGCCTGCTTCCGCTCCACGCGATTCAATGGCGCCCGTTCCAGGCCGCCGGCGCCGCCTTCGTCTGCGCCTGCCTGGCGCACTTCGCGCTCGAGTTCAACCTCTCGTCCTATGCGGTCTACCGCGCCGGCGCAGGAGTCAAGCGGGTCTTTCAGGCGCTCGAGGCGGAACACCGCAAGCAACCGCGCACCCTCCGGGCCGGCGCGAGTTGGGAACTTTCCGAGGGTCTGAATTTCTACCGCATGATGCGCCGCGCCGGCTGGCTCGAGCCTGTCACCCGCGACGGTCCGGACTGCTACTTTGACTACTACGTGCTGATGCCCAAGGACCGCGCCTTGATGGCCCGCTACGAGCTCGAGGTTGTCTACCGCGATGCCGCGACCGGCGTCTCGCTGGCGCGCCCCAGCCATGCGGCCCTGCGGCGCCTCGCGGCGGTCTATCCTCCGCCTCTTCAAACCACCCCGCCGTGCCGGACCGCACCGGACCGCCTGAGCCCCTTCATCCGCATGGGCGACCCGGCCGCGGAGCTCCACCTGGTTCAGGATGTCGAAACCGGACCATCGGCCGGCGCGCGCTGGACCTACGAGCGGCCGATCCTCGTTTTCCGGCCGGTGAAAAGCCCCAACTCCCGGTTCCTGGCGCGAATTCGTCTGACCCGCGACCTGTTTCCGCCCGGCGCCGAGCCTTTGTCCGTCTCGCTCTCGATCAACGGCCATCCGCTGGCCCGGCAATCTTTCACCGAACCGGGCGACTACACTCTTTCGACCCCGGTCTCCGAAGGTTGCCTCGGCAGCTACCGGGTGGCAGCCGCGGAGATGCGGTCAAGCCGCCATTTCACCCCTCCGGACGACGACGCGCGGCTGGGTTTTCAGCTCCTGGAAGCCGGTTTTGCGCCTGCGGGGCGGTAGCTGGTACGCCAGCCCACAGTACTGATACGGCTTTGGCCGCCACCGGCCCTCCCGGCCTTGTAATCCGTGCCGGGAGCGGCTTAGGATGGAAAGTCCAGTGGCTCAGAGCACAAACCCGGTCACCAGTCACGCCACTCCGTCGAGTGCCGTGTGGGAGTTCCCCAGCAGGAAGCTCACGGTCCACCTCGATTTTAGTGTGATCGACGCCATCAACGAGGAAGTTGCCCGGGGCTTCGGACTGGTGCCCCGCCGGGGCGCTGAAGTGGGCGGGATTCTCCTGGGCCGTCTGGAGAGCGGCCCCAAGGCGGCGGTCTTCATCGAGGGTTTCGACCCGGTGGCCTGCCGGTACGAAACCGGTCCCTCGTTCCACCTGGGCGAGCAGGATAGCCAGGCTCTCGAAGCGCAACTGGCGCGCTGGAGATCCGGACCCGACAAGCGCCTCTCCGTGGTTGGTTTCTATCGCAGCCACACCCGTAAAGAATTCGCGATGGACGAGCAGGATGCGGCGCTCTGCGCGAAGCACTTCCCGGACCCGAAGAATGTCTTCTTGCTGATCCGTCCGTTCGCCGGGCGGACCAGCGTGGCAGGGTTCTTTTTCTGGAACAACGGCCAACTGGAACGGGAGCCGAGCTGTCAGGAATTCGTGTTCCAGCGCAGCGAGCTGGGAGGCGGGTACAGCCGTCCCGCGCGCCCGGCGCGGCCTCAGGATCCGGGTGCGCCCGCCGCCGCCGACAGCCCGGCGGCCCGCCCCTTGCCCCAGGTGGTCGAAATGCCCGCCCGGCCCGACACGGTCCTTCCGCAACCTGAGGTTCCCGAACCGGAACCGGTTGAACCGCCCGTTGCGGCCCCCCCGCCCCGGCGCCGGTGGGTGAAGTGGATTTGGGCGCCATTTGCCGCTATTTTGCTCGCGGGAGGGGCATATTGGTGGGGCTTCGCCGGCAAGCCCGCCCCGGCCTCGGCTCCCGCTCCGGTCAAGCCCGCCGCAGGCGCCCCGGCCGCCAACGGGCTCGAGTTGTCCGCGGTCGAGAATCAGGGCCAGATCGAGGTTTCCTGGAATCGGCGTTCCCCGGTGGTGCTGGCGGCGAAAAGCGGCGTACTCACCATCGCCGATGGCCCCTATCGCAAGGTGATGCAGCTCGACGGAGATCAGCTCCGGAACATGCACAAGATCGTTTACAGCAGCGTCACGGAAGATATCTCGTTTAGCCTCGAGGTCCTCGGCGAGCGCCGCAACGCAAGCGAATCCGTGCGCGTGCTGAAGGGTGGGTCCGCGGCGCAGCCGCCTCCCCCGGCGGAACCCAAGCCGGCGCTGGAAGCAACCGCCGAGCCCCCGGCTCCCCCGCCGGCGGCAAAACCCAAGCCGGCGACCCGCCGGCCGAAAGCCGCGCCCCGGCCCGCTGAGCGCGCCAGGCCCGAGCCCGCCGTCGAACCAGTCCCGCCGGCCGAAGCTCCGGCGGCCCCGGAGGAGCGTGTCATTCCGAAGCCGGGCAGGCGGCGTTAGTTTCCGCTCGACCTCCGCCGGGAGGATCGCCGCCTGCCGGTATATGCTGGATAAGTTCCCCGAGGCAGAGGAATCATGATCCGAAGAACCTTCCTT
>Ga0315298_1003502_pt1 | contig 24867 bp, 20 predicted proteins | sample WHS_1_MG_FD_203077 | JGI IMG/M metagenome (GOLD analysis project Ga0315298, IMG submission 203077) | Extremophilic microbial mat communities from Washburn Hot Springs, YNP, Wyoming, USA - WHS_1_MG | ecosystem: Environmental > Aquatic > Thermal springs > Hot (42-90C) | place: USA: Wyoming...
TCCGTCAGGTAGTTTAATTTTTTGTAATGGAGGTTGTGCAATAGAAATGCTTGAAGGTTCAATTTTATCAGGATTAAAAGATAAATCATCTGTAATTAAAACACAGTCAATACCTAATTTACCTCCGGTTACCCCACCAGCAGGTCCAAAGGATACAGTTCCTTCCATCGGTCTTTCAAATGTGAGGTCAAAGTAATTCCAGACAAAAGTTGGTTTCGCATCTTTAGGGGCAACAGGAAGCATTTGATAGGGTTTTTCTTTTAAAGTGGCAGGAACCCAATCCAATCTCTGAATACCAACATTTTCTCCATAATCATCCCTGAAAAGAACAAAAAACCCAGTTGGTTTTCCCTGTGTTTGATAATGTCGTACCCAGATTCTGTATTTACCTGAATGTGGGATGTTTACAGAAACAGGGTGACTTTCCCCTGTTGGACTACCTCCTAAAAAAGCACCTTCACTTGCAGAATCTGTTTTTTCTACTTTCCATGATAGTTGTTTTTCATCTATCTGCAATTTTTTCTCTATATCTCCTTCACCTGCTTTTTCTGCCTCTACGCGGTAAATAATAGATGCCTGGGAAATAGAAGAAAAAAAGAAACCTAACAATAGCAACAAATTCCTTTTTTTCTTCAATATTTTTTTCATGCTCTCCTCCTTTAGCAAATTCAAAAAAATTAAAAACGTACACTGGTATTACCGGATGGTCAGCCCCAGCCATAGATGCGGTATTTTAAAATTTCCCGGTGTTCTCCATTCACAATGACCATCCATAAAAGTTATATTTTCACCCACTACTGTCCAATTAAAATCCTAACTAATTAATTTTTGGTAAATACTCACTCAAGTACGTGTCACTTGACACTCCTGAAGGGCTACACTGGTTTACCGCCTGTTTGGGCTTTTCTTTGGTGGCGCATCTTCCTCTATCGCCAAAAGCCGGCAGGGCAACTGAACCGCACCGGCAACTTTGAGCGGCACCACACAAATCTTTACCTGTGGTTTTGATATCCTGGCTAAATTTACCGGGATACACACACAGGAAATCCCGGCCTTAAAAAGTTCTACAAAGATACCCTGGGGGTCAGAGTGGTTTTCGTAAACGTCAGAGATGAATAACTCTATCCCCTGAGAAATGATCCAGGCGATCGCCTCCTTTCCGTAAAAACATACCCGGGGAGAATCTATCGACCGCGGGGACCAGCCCGTATCAATAATAAGCCCTTTTCCTTTAACCGAAATACCGGTTGCCTGCAGTTCCTCTGCTTTTATCTCTCTTTCCCGACCCTGCCGGTTCAGATGAATTACCGTGGTAGGCACCCAAAAAAGTTTTTCCAGGGGGTAATTAGCCGCATCCAGATAGTTGTCAAATTCCTGGATATGGCCGGGGAGGTCCAGGTAAGTTCCGGACATGGAAGACATAACCAGTTTATGGATAACCCCCTGATAAATATTTTCTTTTATCTTTATCGGTACCAGGGACCGCTCAACCCCTTCCTTAATCTCCGCAGTTAAATCAATTATCTTCATTTTAGTAACCTATTACATGGTATCCAGGAGGTGCCAGAAGGCCGCAGCAGACCTCTGGAAATTTTCTTTCCCCCCTCCCAGACAGGGCTTAAAGGAAAAAATCCCCCCAAAACTCCGGCAGCGCAGAATAGAGATAAGTTCCTTTATCTCCGCATTACCGTAGCCAGGCAACTGATACGAACCAGAAAAAAGACCGTCGTTAAGGTATAAAAGAGCGCTGAGTTTCCTTATCCGGGAGGGGATGCCCAGAAAAGGCTTTTCGCCATTCCGGGCAAAGTTTGCCGGATTGAAAGCCAGACGTAAACAAGGAGAATTTATGGTTCGGATAACCTCTTCACACTGCCCGGAACCCGCGCAATAGGTTCCCGGTTCGTTTTCCACCAGAAGAGTGACCTTTCGTTCCTCCGCCAACACCACTATTTCCCGTAACCTTTCTATCACCCCTTGCCGAAAATCTTCCGCCTTACCTTCAGGTAGATAGAAGGAAGAAATAATAAGATAACGGGTTCCAAAAATCTCAGCCATATCCAGGGATTTCCTGACGCGGTCCAGGTTGGCCACCGGGTTTTCCGTTAAGGATATCCGGTTAATCCCGGTATTCAGGGAAGAAACCGCAAAGCCTTTATCTTCTAACCTCTTCTTTAATTCTTGAATCTGGCCCCCGGTCATCTCTAATAACCCTTTGCCCCCCACTTTTCGCAACTCCACGTGGCAGATACCTTCCCCCTGTAAAATTGTCATCGCCTCTTCAATATCCGGAGCAACCTCGTCGCTGACCGCACTCAAAATAAAAGATTCTTCCTTCAGGCGGGCCGCCTTTATCTTACCCCTTTGCATCACGCAATTGGCACAGTTGGGGTTATCACAGAGAAAAGCATCCGGCCTTTTCTTTAAAATCTCCAGGCCAACTTCTACTATCTTTTTCGCCTTCATCAAACGGACCACCGCCTGGCCAATCTTTCCGACCCTCATCGCTCCGCTCTCCCGGAAAAGCCGATCCATCCCGATAAAATTCCGGTGCGGACCGGGAAACCTCTGGAGCACTTTAGTCTTCTTTTCTCCTTTCTCATCCCGGAATTCTACCTTCTTCTCTGAAAGATAAGGGACATCAGCATAGTCTTCAATGGTATGCAAAGTAGTATTCCTGTCCTGGTCCACCCCTAAGAGCAGGATATAGCCTCCCCAATCTATTAGTTTGGCAAAGGGTGTTCCCTTTCCGCAGGCGGTTTCCGTCTTCAGGTGGTTGGCTACCAATCTTTGGGCCTTTTTCCCCCAGGCAGAAACCGAATGCGTGGGGTGGCCACTTCTCACCACATCAGGCCGGAGACTGAAAATGCGGGCAATTTCCGCTCCGCCTAAGGGATACGGCATGACCACTGTCCCCTGTTTACCCACGGTCTCCAGCAAAGCCTCAATAACCGCCTCCGGCCCACCTTCTACCGTACCCAAACTACTCAGGGCACTGTGTACCATTACGATATCGCCCTTTTTTAACCCCAGTGCCTTTAACCCTTTCTTTATCTCTTCTTTGGTAACCACCATATCCCCCTCCCGGTATATTTTGCCCCTATTTTTTCCCTTGAATCTTATCTTATTTATGGCAGCCCTTGTCTTCTGATATTTTATTGTGCCGATGACAAAATAGATACTCCAGCGGGTATAAATATCCAACCAATAATTTTGATTAGCAGAGAATCAAAAAATTTAAGGAAAGAGATTCCCACTGCAAATATTGACAACGCCGTTCGAATATAGGCTAAAAAGGTTCGTTCATTAGCCAAAATAGTTCGGTCCGTGGCAAGGTAATCTCGTAAAATAAGTTCTTGGTTGGTAAATTTAGAATAAGCGTCATTATTTGCCATAGGGTAAATCCTCCATCAAGTTCAGTTTTTTCTCCAGGGGATCGGACACGTTTCTCCAATTTTTAACATTGAGTTGGACAGCAATGGTTGCTTTTTGTTTGTGAATCATTACTCGTTATCCCAGGTAAGATAGATTCCGGTGTTGCGCTATTAATATCAATGTAAATATTCAGCCAAGCCGCCTGATATTATACTCCATCGTAAGTCCTCAGTAAATCTGTAAAAATCTGTAATGGGGTCAACTCTTGACACTTGACAAAACTCAGAAGAACGGGAATAGGAACACAGAAACAAGAGCGGATTTCAAGGAGTTGTACAGAAAGATTGAGCGGTTGAAAGTAAAACAGGACAACTTAGGATTTCACAGGAAACCGAAAGTTATGGACTGTATCGCGCATCGCGTAGAAATTTTCAACAGGGACATTTTCAGTAATGTTGTGGCTTGAACCGCATACATAACCGCCGCCGCGCCCAAGCCGCCTGCAGTGCTCTTCCACTTCCCTTGCAACATCTTCAGGCGAGCCGCGCACAAGCACGCCAGCAAGGTCAATGTCTCCATGAATTGCGATTTTATCCCCGTATTGCTCTTTTATGCGGAACACATCCTGCGCGCCATCGCAGGGTTCCACAGGATTGATTACATCAATACCCATTTCAATGAAGTCAGGTATCAGCGACTGGTAGTTTCCGTCCATATGTATGCTGACTGGAACACCCTTTGATTTTGCCATGTTTACCCGCTGCCTCAGCGACGGATATTCAAATTCTTCAATTAACTCGCGCCGAAACATCGGGCCGGTTTTAGAGCAGATGACAGCGCCCACCTGAATAATGTCTACAGGGTAATCTAAAGCCAGTTCAAGTTCCTTAAGGCAATAATCGCCTATCATATCCTGGAACTGGTGGATGAATGACGGATCTGTCAGCATGTACTGGTAATAATCGCTGTATCCGATAGCAGTTGCAACGACAAACGGCGCTTGATTCGGAGTAAACTTGATGCCAAAATTTGTGCCTTCAACAGTTTCAAAAATTTCTTCAATTCTTTGTTTTAACATGCTGATATCCGGAAAGACAATGCCTTTCAAATCATCCCGCGTCTTAATCGTGCCGTCAACATAGTGTTTTCTTCCTGACCCGTCAATGAAATTCTTCCTGCCAAGTTCCCATACGCGGGCTACATAGACAAGGTCATTTCCAGCGCGCAGGCAAAGTTCAATGTAGTCCTCTGCTGGCAGTTCATAAGGTCGCACCATTGGAAGTTGTCTACCAAGGATCTTTGAAGCCACTGTAATTTCTATTTCGTCTTCCTGGAACGGGATTTCCTCAGATTCAATATGTTTTATTGCCCTGAGATATCGGTTTTTATCTGGTTCGCGCATATATCATATCTATGCTTGAAAGCAATGATGTAAACATAATAAATCTGGACATAATTTGTGCTTTTCCTATTCCTGACTTTTTCTTCTATAGAATCTATCCGCATCAAACGGCGCTCGCACCTGAACCGTTCCTTTCCAGGTGTGGTAGATGTCATTTAGTTCCCTGAATCCTGATTCTGCTTCTTTATCCGGCACACCATCTGTGCGCCGCAATTTGTAATCAAGCATTGCGCGGAGAAAAAGTATTCTCCATCGCCATGATTTTCTTACCCTTGCGGGCAGTTTCCGGTCAATGTCCTTCATTATTCTATATGCTGTTTCAGAGCCATGGTCAACCTGATTTAGTATATCAACCGCCTTTCTTGAATTTGGTTTTGTTGCCCAGTTCCATGTTGAAAGGCCATGGTTTTTCTCCAGAATCCCGATTACCTTGAGCAACTGGTCTGCTGCGCAGTCAGAGAATTCAGAAGCAACATATTCCCGGATTGTTTCACGTGCGGGCGTGTTATTCCAGTAAAATTGGCTGTAGACGGCCTTGTTAATATCCTCAAAAATACCTTCAGAATAGGGGAAGCCGCCAGCGATCCTGTCCGAGACGCTGTCCCAGAGCATCTGGAATCTGTCAGGCAATGGAGTTGCGCCGTACCCTCCCCATGGCCATGCCATCCACATACTTATTTCAGGAAAGTTAAGCAACGGCAGATTGCCCGGAACAGGATTATTGAGAAGATACTCTGGAAAGGTCTCGTGAGCGTCTGCAATAAGATAGTCAACCCATGTAGGCCTTTTTCTGAATACCCTCGCAAGCCCCTTCCATTCTTCATCGTCAAAAAGCCATGTGGAAAGAGCAATTTTCGCACAAGGGTAGTAGCGCTTGAACACCCGGCCAACTTTTTCGCTGATAACAGGATAAGCATTAGCACCCCAGGGGCTGCATTTCTTGCAGCCGCACCCGCCCTGGTCGTATGGCCATATCCAGACAAATTCCAGCCCTATGTCGCAAAACGCCTGGCACTCTTGCTCTGCCTGCTTGAGGATGAGTTTCTCGCCCTCAGGAATTGAAGGACAAACCTCCACGCCGTAATGGCTGCGCCCTGTGGGTTTTGCGCGGAGACCTACCGGGGTGGTTGAATAACCCTCATTGGCGAGCCGTCCAATACCAGGTGAAATCCCAATTTCCCTGCATGACGAAAGGATGGAGCGCAGCCGAATCAGCATCTTCTGGGCTTCTGGGTCGTCAATGCCAGTATAGTGATGCATATCAAACCAGACGATAAGGGCATTATATCCCCAGAGTGCAATATCTTCTAAGTAGGTTTCCACCTCTTTCATCGGCGCATCATGGTAAAAATTATGGAAATGCGTGGCAAAATAGATGCCCCGTATTTCTTTCTTCGGAACCGATGTTCCACTCCAGCCAGCAAAGAATTTCCCATTTTCCAGGCGCAACGAGCGCAGGAGTTTTCCTGCGCCGTACAGAAGTCCCCGTTCGTCATTGCCAGTGATTACCGCCTGGTCGGTTGAAGTTTTTATGGTAAAGCCATCGCTGCCGATACCTGATTTCATATCAAAGATAACCACGAAATCTGGCTTGCCTTTGCTGGCAAGAACTTTTTCGTCGAACCGTTCGCTTATCCGCCGTTTGAAGATGCTACATATCTTCTTGACACCGGGTGTTTCTTTGACCCGTGGCGCGATTTTTATTTTCATCTTGCTCCTTTCGTCCGGGTATGATTTTTTGTTGCCGGCCACTTTCTCCAGTCAAGAACTGTTCTTGTGAAAGGGTCTACACAATGATTGTCTGCCTGGTACACAAAGATGCCGTCTGCTCCTTCCCTGAAAAAGCGGCTTATGTCTTCCTTGATATCCCTGGGAAACCTGTTCATGGAAAGTTGAAAATTGTGGAATGAGCCCACATGCGTTAGCCAGCCGTCTATGATGCCAAATACCTTGCATCCAAAATCCTTCCACTTCAGGTAGGGCTTCAACGAAAAAATCGGCTCGCGCATGAAAAGCGTGGACGGAATTACACATTGCACAACCCCTTCTCTTGCAAGCGTTTCAAAAGCCCTGAAGTAGGTGATATCCCCAGCAGGAATACGCACGCTCAATGGAACTAAATTTTTTCCTGAAACTTCATTAATGGCGAACCGCAGTTGGCGAAAGAATGCAAGAAGGTCGTCTTCAGTGTGATAATACTGGTATCTCATACAATCAATAGAAACGCCATCAGTACCCCATTCAACAAATTCTTTTGCAATTTCTGCCGCATATTCCCGCGTTTGTGGCCTGTCATACCGCAGGATGTTGCCTACCCTCCATTCAGGATGCTCGCGGCTGATCCTATCTTCAAAATCAGTGCCAGGATAACAGTTTGTAAGTCCGGCATTTGCATAATGAACCATGTTCAGTTTGCGGCAAATTTCAATTGTCTCACGGAGTATATCAAGCGATTGTACCATTGATGCCGGACCCGGGCTATAGGTCCCATCATCTCCCATCATTGCTCCTCTATCATGGCGTTCAGCAATGCGGCTGTAATGAAGCGCCCTGGAGCCAAATCTGATTATCTGATTATGCACTTCATTCGCGCCCATCTCACGAAATAAGGACATTGCCTCCTGCACCTGCCATTTCCTGTCAAGACCATAGCAAAAAGCCCATGAATACGGCTCAAAGTAAAGTGCAAGGGTTTTGTCTGACCATTGTGGATTGGCGTGCGAAGTTTTCTTTTCTGCTGGTTCTGGAACCATCTTGATATAGCGAACCGCGCCAAACGGCCATATTTCCGGCTCCCTGACAGAGACTGGCGTCGGACTTATCTCTATGCAGTCATCCGCTTTCAGGCCCACGGTTTTCCAGAAAATCTCCTTATCATACTTATCCTGGAATTCTGGCCGATTCCTTTCTGCAATGAAAGGATACCGGATTTGTTCGCTCTTGACCCGAACATGCATGTGAAGGATGCCATACCTGAGCCCGAAATAAACCCTGTAACGGCCGCTGACACCCGGTTGTATCAGAACTGGAGAGACATTTGCCCCTGCAACAGGCATTAGAGAACCTTCTTCTGTTTTCCAGCCCGTTTCTGGAAGCCACTTTTCCCATTCGTCAAGAAATAGCGCACGGCAGGGTTTGAGCGTCAGGACGGATTCATGCAACTTGATGCTGGACCTGATGAGCAATTCTACGCGCAAATGCACTGTGCCCTGATACTTATGAAGGTTGTTCAGATACAGGTTCCAGTAAACCGGGTGTGGCCGCCCATTGAATTTGAGATTGCCAAACCGCACTGCTTCATTCCATTCCCAGAATGAACACTCAAGCAGCGCGTCAGCGTCAATCCCGCGAAAGATTGCACAGGGCTGCCATGTGCTGCCGTCAAGCGAATGCGAAATTCTTGCTCCATACAATTTGCCAGGATTATCTGCAAAATCTATTTTCACCAGCCCATCGTCAATCATATGTGTACATTCAATCATAATGGCTCCTCTGCCGATGTTTTGTCAGGAATGCATTTTTCTATCTGAATCTCCTGTGAAACCATGTAAACCATGCCTCTGGCTTGCTCTGAATATGCTTTTCAATTCTCTTGTAATAGAACTGGATGTTCGCTGCGTCATCGGCTGCGTTATTGCCGGTTCTGGCAAAAGGATATGGCCCTTCCACAAGGATTCTGTGCCTGTAATTTTTTTCGCGGTATATGAAAATTCCAACTACCTCTGCGCCGTATTTTCTTGCCAGGGCAGACGCGCCTGTTGCCGCCTGGACCCTGTTGCCCAGAAAAGCAACTTCAACCCCGCGCGAGTGCTGGTCAATGAGCAGGCACAGGATTTTCCCTTCCATGAGCCACTGGTTTATGCGCTTCATTGTTTCCTTGAAATTAAACTTATTAAATGAATGGATGCCTTTTTCTCTACGCAGCCGGTCCATAAACCTGACAAGATACGGGTTGTTCGCGTCCTTTGCAATCCATGTTAGAGGCAATCCCTTATATGTCAGAGAGGCAAGCATAACCGTGAAATTTCCAAAATGCGCGCTTATTGCCACAACAGGTTTTTTTTGGGCCATCAAATTTTCAAGGATGTGGCTGTTTTCAATCGCCACATACCTGCGCGCCTTTTCCGGCCGTAGTTTGCACCAGAGTACCAGTTCAAAAAAGTAGGAGAAGTTTTCCTCAAGAATTTTGCGGACAAGAGATTTTTTTTCGTTGAAGGAAAGAGAACTTCTGTACACAGCGTCAATATTCCGCAGGATTTTCCTTCTTGCGCCAGGAACAGCATAAAAAATGCAGCGGGCGCAAAACCTTGCGGCAGCAGGATACAGGACACACGGAAGCGCAAGAAGAACCTTGTGAATTCCGTACGCCGCGATATAGAACAGGATGTCTGAAATTTTCTCTTTTTTTGTTCTGCGCATATACAGACATTGTAGGGAAACCGCAGCAAACAGTCAATTCCTTTGACCTGACTCAGTATTAAAGATAAAATAACTCCTGCCGTTGTGAAGAAAGAACAAAACAAAATTTTCTCAATTTTCAGGACCCGGGTTAACAAAGCAGAATCTTAAAATGGCCGAACAGATTAAAGCAGTGCGCGGAGTGAAAGATATTCTTCCTGACGAGATTGGTGTCTGGCGCGCGGTTGAACAGGTGGCGTTCAGTGTTCTTGAAGGTTTTGGATTTGAGGAAATACGCGTTCCAATAATTGAAGAACTCGGACTTTTTGAACGAAGTGTCGGCACATTTACAGACATTGTTCAGAAGGAGATGTATGTTTTTAAGGACAAGAAAGGCAGAACGCTTGCGTTGCGCCCTGAGGCGACTGCATCGGTTGTCCGCGCATTTCTTGAACATCAGTTGTACCTGAAAAAAAGAATAACCCGCCTGTATTATTCAGGTGCGATGTTCAGATACGACAGGCCCCAAAAAGGAAGGTACAGGCAGTTCCACCAGATTGGAGCAGAAATTTTCGGCGGAGCCGGTGGAAATTATGATGGTGAACTGATTGTTGCTATTGTCCGCATCCTGGAACGAATGAAAATCAGTGGTTTTACCGTGGAATTAAATTCTGTGGGGTGCCCTGAATGTAAGGCAAAGTATGGAGCGGAATTGAAGAAATTTTTCTCTGAAAGGTCGCAGAAATTCTGCCATGACTGTAGAACGCGCGCACAGCACAATATTTTGCGGGTGCTTGACTGTAAGGTGGAATCATGCAAATCAGTGCTTGCGCACGCGCCGATTATGTCAGAAATACTGTGCGCAGAATGTCTTGGCCATATGAACGAAGTAATCGCGTATCTCGCATCAATCGGCGTATCTGTTAGGACAAACCCGCATCTGGTACGGGGGCTTGACTATTATACAAAGACGGTATTTGAAGTGAAGGTAGAAAACGATGAAAATGCAGTTGCAGGCGGAGGAAGGTATGACAACCTTGTCCAGCAACTTGGCGGGCCATCAACACCTGCGGCTGGTTTTGCAATCGGCATGGAAAGGATTTGCGCAGTTGTTGCCGTACAGGAGATGAAAAAGCCGGCTATTTCTGCAGTTTTCCTTGGAGAGAAGGCGCTGCGTGATGGGACACCATTGATTAACGCGCTTCGTAGCAGGGGAATTAAAATTGCAGCAGATTATGATGACCGGCCTCTTAAGAGCCAGTTGAAAACTGCGGATAAAGAAGGGACAAGATATGTGCTCATTCTCGGCGAAAATGAACTTGAGCGGAGAGAGTTTCTTTTCAAAGACATGAAAAGCGGCTCACAACAGTTTGTTTCTTTTGACAGTATTGAACAATTTCTCAAGGGGTTGATTGATGCTGCGGACGCACACATGCGGTGAACTTACAACAGAAAGTGTTGGAAAGAGGGTCATACTTGCCGGGTGGGTGGCAGCAGTGCGCGACCATGGCAATTTGATGTTTTTTGATATACGCGATAGGTACGGCATCACCCAGGTGGTCTGTCCGCTGCCTGACCTTGCGCAAGAACTTGTGCAGTCAGTCGCGGCCCTACGTGCAGAGTATGTTGTGCGGGCAACAGGCGTTGTTGTTCCCCGTTCGCCAGAGACCGTCAACCCCAAGATTGCAACAGGACAAATAGAAGTCAAACTTGAAAACCTTGAAATTCTGAATAGTTCAGAACCGCTGCCGTTTGAGATAAGCGAAACTGGCGCCATTGGTGAGAACACCCGCCTGAAGTATAGGTACCTTGATTTGCGCCGGGAAGCGGTTAAGAAAAATATCCTGACAAGGGCAGAATTCACGGCAAGGATAAGGGAATTCCTTGCGAAGGAAAAATTTGTTGATATAGAAACCCCCATGCTAACAAGGAGCACGCCAGAAGGCGCAAGAGATTTCCTTGTTCCGTCCCGGCTCAATCCAGGCAGGTTCTATGCCTTGCCCCAATCGCCCCAGTTGTTCAAACAAATTCTTATGGTTGCAGGGTTTGACCGGTATTATCAGATTGCCCGGTGTTTCCGCGACGAGGACCTCCGCGCAGACCGCCAGCCGGAATTTACTCAGGTTGATTTTGAAATGTCTTTTGCGGACGAAAATGATGTCATCACGATTGCAGAGCAACTGCTCAAGTATTCAATAGAGGCAACATTCGGCATCGGCGTAGAAATACCGTTTCCGCGTATGACATACCGCGAGGCAATGGATAAATACGGCACAGACAAACCAGACACCCGTTTTGGAATGGAACTGCTGGATTTGTCAGGAGCGCTTGTTGATTCAGGGAGTGATATTCTTGCAGGCATCCTTGCGAAAAATGGGGTTATCAAAGGTATCATGCTTGAGAAGGGTGATGCCCTTTCGCTCAAGGAACTTGAAGGGCTCAATACATTCATAAATGCGCGCGGAGGCAAAGGAATCGCCTGGATGCGTTTTAGAGAAGGCGAGATACAATCCCCGCTCAAAAAATCCCTGAAAGACCAGGCAATTGTCAGGTTGCGGGAAATGCTTTCAGCGCAACCGGGCAATCTCCTTCTTTTTCTTGGCGGGAAAAGGGAGTGGGTAAATGAGACGCTTGGAGCGCTCCGCCTGGATCTTGCTGCAAAACTTGGATTAATTCCGCAGGACGCGCAAAAATTCACCTGGGTTGTGGACTTTCCTCTTTTTGAGTATAACGAGGATGAAAAGTGCCTGCAATCAGTAAACCATCCATTCACCAGCCCAAAGCCGGAAGATATTCCACTTCTTGATAAAGAGCCGCTAAAGGCAGTTGCCCGTGCTTATGATATCGTGCTAAACGGCACAGAAATTGGCGGGGGCAGTATCAGAATCCATCGCAGGGATATTCAGGAAAAAGTTTTCGCCATACTCGGGCTTTCAAGGCAGGCATATCTTGAAAAATTCGGATTTCTTCTTGAAGCACTTGCATTTGGCGCCCCGCCGCACGGCGGACTTGCCTTCGGGCTTGACCGGCTCATTGCGTTGCTCCAGGGAGAAGATTCGATACGGGAAGTGATAGCATTTCCGAAAACACAAAAAGGCGTGTGCCCGCTGAGTGACGCACCAGGAAATGTGGATGCAAAACAACTGCGCGATCTGTACATCAAAATTGACGATTCTGCCAAAGAGTGATATTTTGGTATTAGGTGAAAGTTTCTTGATTTACTGAAAAAGGAGCGAGCATGATAAGAATTTTTTGCCTTTTTTCTCTTGTATTTTTCTGCGTTTTTGTCCTTTCAGGATGCATCCCGTCCGGCAGGACATCTGTTGAGAAAGCGGCTGTTTCTGAAGAAATCCAGGCAGGTAGCGGTGAAACTGCGCCTTCGCCTGCATTTTCAAAGACAGGCAAGAGTGGAAGGACAAGCCCGCGCTCTGAAAAAGAACTGATGGAAATGGAAATGGCGCAACTGAAAGCCGTCGTTGAAACAGCCCTTGAAATCAGCAAGAACGCTGAAAAGTATGCCCAGGAAGCGTATAATACAAGCAACCAGGCAAATGCGACTGCTGAAAAATCTCTTGAAGCGTCAAACAAAGCGATTGATGCCGCAGCGGAAGCCGTAAAGGCGTCCAATGAAGCCGCGGAGAAAGCAATAACAGCAGCAAATGAGGCGTCAGAAAAGGCAATAGCCGCTGCTGATAAATCCGCAAAAGAAGCGATGGAGCATGCTGACCAGGCGGCGCAAAAAGCCACAGACGCTGCAAATGAAGCAATCAATGCGTCAAACAGCGCAGCAGAAAAAGCGATTACCGCTGCAAACAAGGCGCTTGCTGCTTCTGACCAGGTTATGGCTGAACTTGGAAGGACAAAAGCCACAGCCCAGGCAAAGGAACTTGAGCCCGTACTGCCTGAAGAACCCAGAATTGTCCCGACAAGAACATACCGCGTGAAGCCAGGTGATACACTTATGCGCATCTCAAAGAAAGTGTACGGGACTGAAAGCAACTGGCAGAAGATATACCAGGCAAACAAGAACAAAATTAAAAATCCCAATATTCTGCTGGTTGGAATAGACCTTGTCGTACCTTAATATGGTGCCGTTACGAGAATTGTCCCTTACCAATCAGGAGGCGCAACTCATATTTGGAAGCCATGACCAGCACCTCCGCCTTCTTGAAGATTTTCTTGGAATTGAAATTTTCGCGCGCGGAAACCTTGTTAAACTTAAAGGCGATGCTAAAAAACTTGACAGGGCTGAAGCCGCATTTGAGGCGTTGAAGAAGAAGGCCCACAGATTAAAGTATCTCACCCCTGAAGATGTCCTTGATGCGCTCCCTCCAGCAGCAGAGCAGGATCGCGATGAGAAATTGGCAGCCCAGTTTCAGGGCGATGCGATACGGGTGCGGTCAAAGCGTGAAACAGTTTTGCCGCGCAGCCCGCATCAGCGCGCATATGTTCGGGCGATACGCACTTATCCGATGACAGTGGGCATTGGGCCTGCCGGAACAGGCAAGACCTATCTTGCTGTTGCCCTTGCAATTGAAGCGCTCAAGGAAGGGCAGTTTGACCGCGTAGTCCTTACAAGACCGGCACTTGAAGCCGGGGAACGACTCGGATTTCTTCCGGGCGACCTTGAAGAAAAAATCAAGCCGTATCTTCAACCCATTTACGATGCGCTTTTTGACATCCTGAAATATGAAGAATTGCGCCGCTGGAGCGAAAGGAAAATCATTGAAATCGTGCCACTTGCTTACATGCGCGGACGAACGCTGAGCAGCGCATTTATCATTCTTGATGAGGCGCAGAATACCACGGGCGAACAGATGAAGATGTTTCTCACGCGGCTCGGCAGGAATTCAAAAGCCGTCATAACAGGGGATGTAACCCAGATTGATTTGCCTCTTACCCGCGAAAGTTCAGGGCTTGTTGCCTGTGAGCAGATACTCAAAGGTGTTTCTGGTATTAAATTTGTTTACTTTACAGAACGGGATGTGGTCAGGCATGAACTTGTCAAAAAAATCATCAGGGCGTATGGCCGCCACTCAGGGAAAAAGGAAGGCAGGCATCCTTCTTCAAAACCGGCAGAGAAAAACACGGATTAACCTTTCACTTATTACACATAATCTTGTGCGATTGGAACGGATATTTGCAAAAGGGGTTCATAAAGTCAATGTAACACTGGTAAGCGACAAAGTGATTGCCCGGTTCCATAAGGAATATCTTGGTGAAAAGCGTGCAACTGATGTAATGAGTTTCAAACTTGGCTCTTCGGGCGAAATCGTAGTTTCTGCTGAAACAGCAGCAAGACAGGCAAAGAGTTTCGGACATACTCCTGAAGAAGAGATTTTTTACCTCATTATCCACGGTCTTTTGCACCTCGCCGGCAGGAAGGATGACACAGAAAAAGCAAGGACTGGCATGGAACGCCTTCAGGACGCAATATTTGAACTGACATGGAAAGGAATTTGAATGACCGGCACAAGACAATTGCTTCTGGTAACAATCCGATGAAAAACCCGAGACAGGATTTGGTTGACAGTTTTACCAATGCCATCAGGGGGCTGTTTCACGCGCTTGCCACCCAGAGAAACCTTCGTGTCCATTTTGCCATTGGCATGTGCGTTATTCTCGGCGGGGTTTTTTTCAAATTGCCTTTTCTTGACTTCCTGCTCCTTGTTTTTGTTGTATCTCTTGTCATAATCACTGAACTAATCAATACGGTTGTTGAAATGTTCATTGATGCCCTTTTTGACCAGTACAATATAATCGCCAGGCGCATCAAGGACGTTTCTGCCTCCGCGGTTCTTGTTGCTGCGACAACCTCAATAATCATCGGCTACCTGATTCTTTTCAAGCACTTTCCGCCATCTTTCAGGAATGCGTTTGATAACCTTGCGTCAAGCCCGTGGTATTTTACATTCGTCGTGTCCCTTCTTATACTTTTTATCTATCTGGGCGTGAAATTTTTCTTCAGGAAGCAGGCGCTCATTTCAGGCGGGATGCCGAGCATTCACAGCGGGCTTGCTTTCAGCATCTGGGTTATTGTCTCTGTCCTTACATTCAGGGTTGAACCCCTTGTGTCGCTCCTGGTTTTTCTGCTTGCGGTATGGGTGGCGCAGGGAAGGGTTATCAAACGGATTCATACTGTCGGGGAAACGGTTATTGGCGCGGTTTTTGGAATCCTTCTTACTGTACTTTTCTTTCAGATTCTTGAAAAGATGGCGCATAGATAGTATCGTTTTGCTGCTGGTATCTGGAATTATCCATACCAGCATTGTTATTCGCATTCAGGATTCAATCTCAAAAATGAAATCCGCATTCCATATCTGCGGTTTTGGGGTTTTTAAGGTTTCAAACTTACCATAACATGGCTCCGACAAAAGTAACTGGAATTATTCTTAATAGATTTGAATTCAGGGAAACCAGCGTGATTGTGCATCTTCTTACCGAAAACTGCGGGAAAATTGCTGGCTTGATGAAGGGCGTGCGGTCTGAAAAAAAGAAGGTAGCGCCACTTGTGTATCAACAGGGGTCTCTTATTGAGGCGCAGGTCTACCTGCGCTGGCAACCCGGACTTGAACTTATCTCACAGCCGAATCTTCTTGTTCACTTCCCATTCAAGGGAGAAGCCCTTTTTTTCTGGAAAAAAATTCTTGAACTGATGGATAAACTTGTGCCGCAGGGAAGGCAGGATACATCAGACCTTTTCCGCCTGCTTGTTTCAACATCTGAAGCAGTTCCGCAAACTGGCAATCTGAATGTTCTTGAAGCAATGTTTATGGTCAGGGCGCTTTCCGTACTTGGCTTTGGTCCATTTCTTGACAGGTGTCTTTCCTGCGGTTCTACAGAACACCTGCGCTACTTCAGCGGAAAACTTGGAGGCGTTGTGTGTGCAAACTGCAGGACAAAGGAACCTGATGCGTTTTTCTTCCCGTTCAAGCATCTTGAAATTTTAAGATTCCTGCGGCGGCTTTCTCTGAACCAGACATCAGTGGTAAAATACCTGCCCGAGACCGTGTATCGCAATTTTAGACGTTGTTTCAACGGAATCATTTCGTACCATATCGGCTGACATGAGAATCATTGCAGAAAAGGACTTCGTCGCATCCATAGAAGAGTGTGCGGTGAGGGCGAATTTCCAGATTGCTCCTCATATTGAACAACTGGTTGCCAGCGCATACGCGCGGGAAACAAACCCGCACGCAAGGGTTGTTCTTGACGCCATTATCAAAAATCTTGCAGACGCCCGCTCAAAACATCTGCCAATCTGCCAGGATACTGGAATGGTTATTGCGTTCATTGAAATCGGATGCAATGCTGCGATAGGCACAAGCGGTTGCCGCGGGATTCAGGAACTTGTTGATGAAGGGATTCAAAATGCGTATATGAAACACTACCTGAGAAAATCTGTGGTAAGCCCGCTTGAGAGGAAAAATTACGGAACAAACACCCCTGCAATTGTATGGCCGGAAATTGTAACAGGTGAAAGAATAAAAATTTCCTTGATGATTAAGGGGTTTGGCTCTGAAAATGTGACGCGTCTAAAATTATTCAGGCCTTCTGAAGACATAGTTGCAATTTCACGGTTTATCCGGGAATGCGTTCGTAAGGCCGGGCCAAACCCATGTCCACCCGTGTTTGTTGGCGTGGGAATAGGCGGGACTGCTGAAAAGGCGCTTTTCCTTTCAAAGAAGGCGCTTTTTTCAGTTGGGCGGCAGAGAAACCCAGAAACAGCAGGACTGGAAGAGAAACTCCTGGTGTCAACTAACAAACTCGGGATAGGCGCTGGAGGTCTTGGCGGCGACACCACTTGCCTTGATGTAAGGGTTGAAACATTCCCGACCCATATTGCGGGCCTTCCGGTTGCTGTTTCTATTGGCTGCTGGGCTCATAGAACTGCTGAGACAAGTTTATGAAAAAAATTATGACTCCTCTTGATCCGGGTACTGCTGGCGCATTGAAAGCCGGAGATTGGGTTGAAATTTCAGGAATTATCTATGGGGCGCGCGATGCCGCGCACAAAAGATTCTACGAACTTGCAGGAAAGGGAAAGACACTTCCCGTGGACCTCAGAGGCCAGGTTATTTATTATGTTGGGCCTACACCCGCGCCTCCTGGCAAGATAATCGGTTCATGCGGGCCGACCACAAGTTCACGGATGGACCGTTACACGCCTCTCCTTCTTGAATGCGGATTAAAAGGAATGATTGGCAAGGGGCGTCGTTGTGAAGCAGTGCGGCAGATGATAAGAAAATATAATGCAGTGTATTTTGTAACTTTTGGCGGCTGTGGAGCGTACCTTTCAAAATTTTTCAAAAAAGTTGAGATAGCGGCTTTTCCTGACCTCGGGCCAGAAGCCGTGTTCAGGTTTGAAGTTGAAGATTTTCCTGCCCTTGTAGAAATTGATTCTCTCGGAAACGATTTCTATAAAAATGCCGGCAGTAGTATAATTAATCAGAAATAAAAATCGGACAAAAGGTCTGGCACGGGCTTACCGGTGTTTCTTGTCTGAAAATAAATTCCGCTGCGCCCATAGTTCAAATGGATAGAACGTCGGGTTGCGGACCCGAAAGTTGCCTGTTCAAGTCAGGCTGGGCGCGTTTATTTAGAGAATTATTCGGGGCGTGGCTCAGTCCGGCTAGAGCGCTTGGTTCGGGACCAAGAAGTCGGTGGTTCAAATCCACTCGCCCCGATTGAAACTCTCCTCTGAAAGGACTTGAAATGATTCAACCCGACGAGGTGAACGGAAGGGCCTACCCTTGCCCCAGAATTGAAACCGTCAAAAAACAGCCGATTCTTCAGGAGTTAGCATTGACGATTTAATGAAAAAATAACTATGAAAAAAATTAAAAAGACAATCAAAGAGTTACCAAGAGTTGAAAGACCAAGAGAAAAACTAATGCAGTATGGACCAGAAAAACTTTCTAACTCTGAACTTCTGGCCATTATTTTAAGGTCAGGAACAAAAGAAGAAAATGCAGTTGAGTTAGCAAATAAAATCCTGAAAAGATTTGGTGCTGATGAATTACCAAACTTAACCTTTAATGATTTAAAAGACTATTCAGGATTAGGTCCAGCCAAGGCCTGTGAGATTATTGCCTGCTTTGAACTTGGTAAAAGATTGCTCAAAAACAAGAAAGCAGAAATCTATCTAACACCGAAACAGGTATGGGAAGAATTAAAAGATTTACGCGACCATAAAAAAGAACATTTCGTTATTTTCTATCTTGATAGCCGAAATCAAGAAATTAAAAGAGAGATTATTTCTGTTGGCTCTCTCAACGCCAACTTAGTCCATCCAAGGGAAGTTTTTGAACCGGCAGTCAGAAATTTAGCCGCTCAGATTATTTTAGCCCACAACCATCCCTCGGGCGACCCAGAACCATCAGAGGATGATTTAGAAATTACAAAAAGATTAGTAGAAGCAGGTAAAATTTTAGGAATAGAAATAGTTGATCATATAGTCATTACTAAAACGGGATTTATGAGTTTTAAGGAGAAAAATTTAATATGAGTAATACAAATTACAAACCAATAAAAGAAAAAGTTAAAGCAGAGCCAGAAGAAAAAAAGGGCTATATTCGGGATTATATTACTGGGCGATGGCTTAAAGATAGACCGGAAGAAGGACCGAGACAGATTTTGGAGAAAAGATTAGTTGAAGAATATGGTTATTCCAAAAACCAGATTGAGATTGAATTTCCAGTTCAAAAAGGTAGTAAAAGAATTGGACCGACAGATATTGCGGTCTTTAGAGACGAGAAAAAAATTATTGATAATCTTTACATCATCGTAGAAACAAAGCGCAAAGAAAGAAAAGATGGGATTGACCAGTTGAAATCTTATCTTTCTCCGACCAATGCTGAATTTGGTATTTGGTTTAACGGAAAAGATATTGTTTATCTCCAACACCTTAAACGAGCTCCATTTTTTAGAGAAATACCGGATATTCCGAAGAAAGGCGAAACCCTTGAAGATGTAGGGCTTTATCAGAAAAAGGACTTAAAGCCCGCAACCGAATTAAAAACTGTATTCGAAACAGTTCATAATCATATTTATGCCAACGAAGGACTGCTCAAGGAGAAGGTTTTTAATGAGATGTTGAAATTGATCTTTATTAAGATGGCTGACGAAAAAGCCCTTGCTCAAAAATGCGAATTTAGAATCACCGATAAGGAATTAGACGAACTTGAAGAAGGAAAAGAAAACGGTTTTATTGATAGAATTTTTGGTCTTTTTGAGAGAGTAAAAAGTCAATATCCAGATGTCTTTGATCCAAACGAAAGATTAAATTTAAAGCCGCTAACTATTGCTTTTGTCGTTAGCCAGCTTCAAAAATACAGTCTTATTAGTACTTCTGCCGATGTTAAAGGAACTGCTTTTCAGACTTTTGTTTATGCCCATCAAAGAGGAGAACGAGGCGAATTTTTTACTCCCCATCCCATTGTTGACTTATGCGTAAATATGCTTGACCCGAAAGATAATGAGAAATTTATTGACCCAGCCTGTGGTTCCGGCGGATTTTTGGTGACAGGAATGAATTACATCAAAGAAAAATTTATTAAAGAGAGGCCCGAATTAAAAAACAAGGCTACTGATTTTCTGAAAGAGTACGCGCATGCCTATATTTCAGGAATAGATATAAATCCAGATTTGGCCAAAGTCGCTAAAATGCATATGGTTTTATACGACGACGGACACTCTGGAATTTTTTGTGCTAACAGCATTTTACCTTTTAACGAATTAGTGAGAATTGCCGAAAAGGCAGGTGTATCTCGTGCTTTGCGCCCCCAGCCGGGAAATTTTAAAGTTCTAATGACTAATCCACCATTTGGTTCAAAAGGCAAGATTACTGATAAAAGAATCCTCCAAAATTTCGGACTAGGCTATAAATGGAAACAAGAAAAAGACGGAAGATGGATAAAAACAAATAAAATTTTAGACGGCCAAATTCCTGAAATTCTTTTTATTGAAAGAAGCCTCCAGCTTTTAGCTGAGGGCGGACGAATGGCAATTGTTTTGCCAAACGGAACTTTAAATAATTCCTCTCTTGAGTATGTCAGAGAATTTATTAAGCAGCATTCGAGGATTTTAGCTGTGGTCTCTTTGCCGGTGGGGACTTTTATGTCCGCTGGCGCAAATCCACAGCCAAGCGTTTTATTCCTTCAAAAACTAAGTAAAGAAGACGCCGAAAAATTAAACAAAAGAGATTATCCAATCTTTATGGCAATTGTTGAAAAAATTGGCTACGACTTAACCACAAAAACGGCACCACCAATTTATAAACGAGATGAAAAAGGGGAATATTTTACTGACAAAGCAGGAAATAGGATTTTAGATACAGATATTCCAGAAATCATTGAGGCATTTGAAGCATTTAAACGAAAATACAATTTAGGTTTCTAATTATGCATTTAGCAGAAATAAAATTTAAATCTTTAATAGACAGAATAGATGCTAATTTTTATGTTAGCCGTCTTGGTGCCATTCAGCAATTGCATAAGCAATATAAAAACCTTGGTGACCTTTGCAATTTTCCACGGGCCAAAACACCACCTAGAGATTTATATTTTCGAACAGGTATTCCTGTTATTAAATTGAAAAATGTCAGCAACTATTTTTTGCAACTTAAAGATACGGATTATATCCCCCAGAGCAATTATTCAGAATTTATTCAGCCAAAAAGAGGAGATATTTTAATAACCGCTACAGGGGAAGGAACAATAGGTCGAGTAGGAATCTTTGAAAATGGTATTAAGTGCATTGTTACAGCAGAAGTAATGATTGTCAGACCTAAAAATATAAACCCTTATTTTCTCTTTGCTTATTTGAGGTCTTCGTATGGTCGCTATCAATTAGAAAGATTTGCTCGTGGCTCAACCGGGCAAACGCATTTGTATTCTAAAGATGTTGCTTTAATTCCTGTACCGCAGGTTTCGGAAAGATTACAAAAAGAGATTGAAGAATTAGTAAAGCAAGCTCACCAAAAGAAAAAATTAGCAGATGAAAAATATGAAGAAGCAGAAAAAAGTTTATATGAATTGCTGGGTTTCGGTGAGATTAATTTGAAATTTGAAAAATCATTTGAGACAGGAGCAAAAGAAGTTTTTTCTACAATGCGATTTGATTCCGAATATTATCAGCCAAAATACAAAAAAATTATTGAGATTTTAAATAAGTCAGGTTTTAAAGTGGAAAAACTAGAAAAGGTAGTTAATGTTTCTGCGAGAAAGATTAATCCAAGAACAAATCCTACAAAGAAAATAAAATATGTTGAGCTTTCAGATATTAATCCCTCAACTGGAGAAATTGAAACTTTTAGTGAATTATATGGTTATGAAGCACCAAGTAGAGCACGAATGTCAATAAAAAGCGGTGATGTACTGGTGGCTTCGCTCGCTGGTTCGTTAGATAATATTGGGATAGTACCACAGGAACTAGACGGAGAGGTAGCAAGCACAGGATTCTTTGTAGTTAGTTCTGAAAATTATTTAAATGAATTTTTGTTTTTGCTTTTTAGGTCGGAAATTATGAAAAAACAATTAGAACGGAAAACAGCGGGTGCAATTATGGCAGCCGTTCCCAAAAGTGTTTTCGGGGATTTATTAGTGCCAATCGTCCCGAAACAGAAACAAGAAAATATAGCCGAGTTAGTAAAACAATCTTTTGTCTTACGCAAAGAAGCAAAACAACTTTTAGATGAGGCAACTAAGGAAATAGAAAACCTTCAATAATATTTACGGTCCCGCTCCGGAGGGAACTTGATAAAAGTTATGACAAAAAATAGATTTCTGGACAAAAAATGGTTCAATTCGCATCTAAAGAAAATCGAAAACAGGGCTGGTAACCGATACACTCCAAAACTTAATGTTGATTTACCGATTGCTGAAATTTTTGATGGGATAGGCCGAACTAAGAGTTTTTATTACTCAATACGTGAACATTATGGAAAACTAATGCGCGCCTTTGGTCGTGTCTCTGGAAAATATGAAAACCCCGATGCTCAAAATCTTTACGAAAATCTCAAAGATGAGATTTCTCAACTATCTAATACTTTAAGCAAAATCAAATCGTACGATAGCAAACGGATTCCGTGGGGCCGAATCAATAAGCGTACACAGAAGGCAAATAAAATACTATGGAAATTTTTGGACAAACTAAGAAAAGAAAGGGATAAAGCAGAAAGACAAAAATCTGAAGAAGCACAAAGCAATCCCCGACCGATTTCAGAAAGAATTGGATCAGACATTTACTATCTTTATGAGATACAGGAAGAATTGAGATTTTTTGAAGAGCTTTCATCAAGTACCAAAGCCAAATTATCAAACTCGCCATTTTTACTTTTAACGGGTGTTGCAGGGATCGGAAAAACCCATTTACTTTGTGACCTTGTAGAAAGCGGGTTAAAGAAAGGATTACCTGCTGTTCTTGCATTTTGTGAGCTATTTGCAACGTCTGATGAGCCATTCATACAAATAGCTCGGCAACTCGGCCTAAAAAAGATAAACAAAGAACAATTCCTTAGATTGCTAAATAATGCGGGGAAGCAGTCGGGCCGCCGTGCAATTTTAGTCATCGATGCATTGAACGAAACAAAGCAGCGGAATTTTTGGAAGAGAAACCTGAAAAGGGTGGTTGATGAAATTAAAAAATATCCGCACATAGCTTTGGTTGTAAGTGTCAGGACCGGATTTGAGGGAGAAGTAATAACAAAAAATCTAAAAAGAGCCTTTGCTCACGAAGAACATCGGGGGTTTGAGTTTACGGAATGGGAAGCAGTTAGTAAGTTCTTCAAAGAATTTCAGCTACCCCTACCTGAAATACCCTTGCTGATGCCAGAATTTCAAAATCCACTTTTTCTACTCCTCTTTTGTAAAGCATGTCAAGTTCGCACAGTAAAGAATAAGAGCAAAAAACAGAAGCAGGTTTTCAAAGGCCATGAGGGGGCAACCTACATTTTTGAATCATTCGTGGATGGCGTATCCAAGAAGATTGCCAAACAATTCAATATACCTAACAACCCAGGCAAGAATATTTGGGATACAATAATTGAAAAAATTGCAGAACGAATGGTGGACATGAATGACAATAGAATTGCCGAGGATGAAGTCATCGCTTTGGTTAAGAACAAGCATCCTTCAATAGATCATAACAAATTAATAAGGGAGATGGAAAGAAGTTTATTGATTGTTAAGGTCCCCAGATACTCAAGGGAGAAAAACGATTATGATGGATTTGATTTCAGGTTTCCTTTCCAGAAGTTTAGTGACCACTTGATAGCACGATATATTTTTAAGAAGTATGAACACGAATTCGGCAAAACGGACAAAAATTCACAGACCGCCCAAAATTTTTTCTCCAAGGAAGGAAAACTCGGAAAGTTTCTTGCAAACTCATGGAATAGAGGGATCATTGAGGCATTATCAATACAATGTCCAGAGCATCTTAAAGGATGCGAATTGGTGGAAGTTGCACCGTACCTCAAGGGTTCCCATGTAGTGCAGGAAGCATTTATTGAGAGTTTGATTTGGCGAAAGCCAACAGCATTTTCAGAAAACTTAAAAGGTACGTTAGACTACATTAACAGTGAAATCGTCAGAACAGAATCTGGGCTCCATAATCTTCTCAATGCTTTTCTGACGATTGCGCCGGTACCAAATCATCCTTTTAATGCAGACTTTCTACATAAACACCTTTCAAGATTTTCAATGCCGAAGCGAGACTCTTGGTGGTCAACATTTTTACATTATCAGTATGGGGAGAAAGGGGCTGTTGATAGATTGATTGAGTGGGGCTGGTCAAATCAAGACAAATCTCATATCAATGATGAAAGTATTCGCCTTTGCTCTGTGGCATTAATCTGGTTTCTATCAACGCCCAATAGATTTTTGCGAGATAAAGCAACAAAAGCTCTAGTTGCTCTTTTAACCAAAAGATTGTCTGTAGTTTTAGAGTTGCTAAAGCAATTTAAGGATGTGGATGATCCTTATGTAGCCGAGCGTTTATACGCAGTTGTCTATGGCTGTGCTATTCGATCTAAGAGTGATAAAATTGGGTTAAAAAATTTATCACAATGGGTATATGATGAGATTTTTAAACACGGTAATCCTCCAATTCATATTCTTTTGCGTGATTATGCCCGAGGTATTATTGAGGTTGCGCTCCACGAAAAAATAGATATTTCAATTGACAGGCAGAAAATAGAACCGCCTTATGGTAGCAATTGGCCCAAGAAAGTTCCATCAGAAAAATCACTAAAGAATAAATACTATCCAAAGGATTTACTTCAGAACAAAACTGAAGATCGCGGTTTCTTAGATATATGGTCATCAGTGATGTATAACTCCGGAATGCTTTTGGGTGATTTCGGAAATTATGTCCTTAATTCTGCGGTGAGTCATTGGTCAGGAAGACGATTGAACGGCAAAGAGATAAACCGCAAAAAAGTATTTGAAGATTTTAAGAAGGGACTGAGTAAACGGCAAAAGGTATTACTGGAGAAAGCAACTAATCCACTTCATGGCGTTGATTTATATAATATTCTTGCTTCTACCAAATATATTTCATTGAATAAGTGTCAGTTGCAAGGTAAAATTCACCCGGGGTTGCAAAGTAAAACTCACCCACCCTGGAAGTCTTTACAGGGGAAAAAGGAATGAATTGCAAGATAAAAATCACCCAGGGTAAAAAAATTTGCTATA
>Ga0315298_1003503_pt1 | contig 24864 bp, 25 predicted proteins | sample WHS_1_MG_FD_203077 | JGI IMG/M metagenome (GOLD analysis project Ga0315298, IMG submission 203077) | Extremophilic microbial mat communities from Washburn Hot Springs, YNP, Wyoming, USA - WHS_1_MG | ecosystem: Environmental > Aquatic > Thermal springs > Hot (42-90C) | place: USA: Wyoming...
TTTAAACCAAGCTCTTTAGCTTCCTCAACAACTTTTTCATCAAGATAAACATTGTATTTCTTCTTTATTCGTGGCATACTCTACTCCTTTATGCGTATAAAACCCACACCATCAATTTAAACCTTTCCTCAGAAAAAGAATTAGTTAATTAACTAATTAACTAATCCCATTATTATATATTATCATAGAAAAGAAGCTTTCTGCTGAACTTTAGTAAATCTCTATCCATTCAGCACACACCCAGCCTTATTTCGGCTGACTTTCAGCTTGGTTGAACATTGCGAGCGCCAGCGAGCCTTTCGGCAGAGCGCAAGCGAAAGTCAGCCTCAAAAACTTTTTTTTGTGTGTGCATTAAACGTTAATAATTAAAAATAATTACCTTTCCTAAACCAGGGAAGCTTCACAGATGGTGATTACTAAAAAACTTTCAGCGAAAACCACAGCTTTAATCGTGTGCTTCACAGCCCTATACACAGTTTTTTGCTTCATACCCATATCCCCAATAATTGGCTTGCCGGGGAAAACCATAACAGCAGCCGCAATAATAGCACCCATAATAGGCATAATGCTTGGGCCATTCATAGGCGCATTTTCCACTCTTTTAGGGGGCACAATTGCTTCTTTTGGTGGTGTTTTTTCTCCGCCAAGTTTAGTTTCTGGTGTTGTTACAGCGTCCTGTTCTGGCATGCTTTTCCTTCACAAGCGAAGCCTTTGCGTTTTCACTTACTTCTCATTACTGTTTCTTTTCGGTTTTTACCCTTTTGTTGGTCCTGTTTGGCTTTATCCCCCCTTAATGTGGTTTCAGATGGTTGGTTTTCTCATTCTGGTTTCGCCATTACAGTCTAAAGCTATTAAAAATTTGAACTCCAAAAAGGTTTCAAAGCTTTTTCAAGCTTTTTTCATAACATCCCTCACGTCAACTCTGGCTGGTCAAATTGCTGGGTCTTTGGTTTTCGAAGTCCTTGCGTGGCCTATTTTTATGGCAGATGTAAATGGTTGGAGGGCTACGTGGCAATTTTTAACATTCCTTTACCCTGCTGAAAGAGTACTCATCGCATTGATGGCAACACTTATTGGAACAACCCTACATAACATTTTGAAGTCTGCAAATTTACCATTCTTCTTTAATCCCTATGTTCAGCAAGAAAAGTGCCCATAAAAATGCACTCTTTTTCGGGCATAGCCATATCCTCGGAACCATAAACGCCATCATCAAAATCCACCGTAGCACCCTTAATAATTACTGCTGGAGTTTTTTCAGCTCCTTCACCCATTAAAAAATGTGCTGCGGAAGCCAAATCATCTGCCACAGCATGCTGTGTGATTATTATTGGCTTTCCATAAAGGTCCTCCTCCCCTCTCCTGTCTTTTATGGGTTTGAAGCCAGCCATCGCCAGAGCCAAACCAATGGTGCCCCTTCTGAGCGGTGATAATCCACTGTCAACGATTAAAACAGCAACTCGCTTACCCGTCCTATTTTTAATTTCTTCCCTTATGTATCTCGCCCATTTTTTGGGGTCCCTTGGCCATAAAGCCGCATAATCTTTTGGGGCGTTTTTGTTGTCTACTCCAGCATTGGCAGTTAAGATTCCATTTTTAAGGGTCAAAACAGCTTTTTGAACTCCTCCATAAATTTTATCCGCTTCTCGTAAAATGAGTTCCGCAAAAGCCGGTTGAAAAGAGAAACGCCTTGCCAAATCCCTTGCTTTCTTTGAAGGCTTAACTTCGCTCAATTTTACAAGGCAATTCTCGGCGTGCGCAATAACTTTCGAGGTTAAAGCCAAAATGTCGTTGTCTTCCAGCTTTAAACCTTGCTCCTTTACAGCCTCAAGAATAGCATCAACCAAATCATCGCCATAGCCTATAACCCTCATTTTAACGGCTTCAAGTTTCATGAAACTTTATCCTCCATGAATAACTGGGACGAGGACTATTTCATCTCCATCCTTAACTAAAGTTTCTAAACCATTTAAAACGCTGATTTCCCTTCCATTTACAAGTATCAATGCATTGGGTCTTGGGTCTTCAAGCTCTGGGTCCACCAGTGCCCGCTTAAGGTTAGGATTTTTCTCAACTATTTTCTTTATAACTTCCCTGAGAGGGATAGCATCTTCAATTTTGACGGCGAGGGTTTTTCTTCCAGATATTGTGCGGAAAGCGCCTACGAAATTAACAGTTATAGTCATATGATTTCGCCTTACAAGACTATTACGATGGAAATGTCATTCACGTTTGTGCCTGTTGGACCTGTAAAAATTAGGTCTTCAAGTTTTGAGAAGAAATTGTATGAATCGTTTTCAGCGAGGAATTCTTCTGGGATTAACCCTTTCTTCGCCGCTCTTGTTAATGTTTTTCCATCAACTATTGCTCCTGCAGCATCTGTGGGGCCATCTATGCCATCTGTGCTCAGAGAAGCCAAAACTGCACCTTCCATACCATTCATTTTTAATGCGGCTGCCAATGCTATTTCTTGGTTTCTTCCTCCCTTACCTTTTCCCGTGATTGTTACTGTTGTTTCTCCTCCGGCGATTATGGCTGCTGGTTTTGGAATGGGATTTCCTGAAGCAGAAACTTCGTGAGCTATTGAGGCGAGCATTGTTCCGACATGTCTGGCTTCTCCTTCTAATGTTGAGGTTAGCAAAAGCGTGTTTAATCCTTCTGATTTGAGACAGTTTTGGGCTGTTTGGCTGGCAAGCCTATTGTTCCCAATAACCACATTGAAGACTTTCTTGAACGCTTCATCGTTAGCCTTTGGTGTTTCTGGAATCTTGCCTTTCTCTCCTTCTGACAGAACTTTTCTGATGGGTGCCGGAGCCTTTTCCCACAACCCATATTTTTTCAAAACTTTTATGGCGTCGCTAAAAGTTGTGGAATCTGGAACTGTGGGTCCTGAGGCAATAAAATCTAATGGGTCGCCAACCACATCTGAGAGAATAAGGTTTAGGATTGTTGCTGGATAAGCCTTCTTCGCCAACCAGCCTCCCTTAAAATCTGATATGTGCTTTCTTACAGTATTAATCTCATTTATTGTTGCACCACATTTTAACAAAGCATCCGTTATTTCTCTCTTGTCGGCAATTGTTATTTCATCACGAGGCAAGGGCATAAGACTTGAACCCCCGCCAGAAATCAAACAAATAATTAAATCGTCCTTTTCTGCTTGCTCCGCTATTTTCACCATGCGTCGAGTTCCTTCCACGCCTGAATCGTCTGGGATTGGGTGGTTTGCTTCATGAAGCTTTATATTGTCTGTTTTGTGCTTACTGCCGTAAGGAATGTTAACCCATCCCTCTTTTATTAAGCCACCTAAAACCTGCTCTAAGGCTTCAGCCATTGAACCGCTGGCTTTGCCACCGCCTACTACATAAATGTTCTTGAACTTTTTCAAATCAAGAACATATCTATTATTAACGTGAAGGGTTGAGTTTTTCAATAAAACCTTTGATTTTATTATTTGTTTTGGGTCAACGGCATTTAATGCAGATTCAAGGCTTTTTAGGGTCAACTCTCTAGCTTTCTTGTTAAGCTTTGTCTCGCCGTTTTCTATGAGTTTTTCCTTATTCTTTATTGTTATCATTTGTTCGCCCTTAACATGAAATTTTTATGGTTAACTGCGTAATTATAATAAGCTAATATTAATAAAGAATTCCACAAATCTTTGCTTGGTGAATCTATATGCCAAAACCAAAAGTCTATGTTACTCGCGAACTTCCAGAAAGAGGTTTGAAAATAATTAAGGAGCATTTTGACGCTGAAGTTTGGCCAGAATATGCTCCACCGCCGAAAAAAGTGATAATAGAAAAAGCTAGGAATGTTGATGCCCTTGCTACGCTTTTGTCTGATAAGATAGATGCTGAAGTTTTTGATGCCGCACCGAAACTGAAGATTGTTGCTCAGATGGCTGTGGGCTTTGATAACATAGACATTCCAGAAGCCACAAAAAGAGGAATATACGTAACAAACACACCAGAAGTTTTAACCGACACAACGGCAGATTTCGCTTGGGCTTTGTTGTTGGCTGTGGCTAGAAGGGTTGTTGAAGCAGACAAGTATGTTCGCAGTGGACAGTGGAAGGTTGGTTGGCATCCCATGATGTTGCAGGGTAGAGACGTTCACGGCGCCACATTAGGCGTCATTGGTGCTGGAAGAATAGGCTTTGCTGTTGCAAAAAGAGCTACAGGCTTCGACATGAAAATTCTTTTCTACGATGTTGTGCCCAGACCAGAAATGGAAAAGTTAGGTGCAAAAAAGGTTGACATGGATACACTTTTAAGGGAATCAGACTTTGTCAGCATCCACGTTCCGCTGATGAAAGAGACTTACCACCTAATAAATGAAGAAAAACTTAAACTCATGAAGAAAACCGCCTACTTGATAAACAATTCCCGTGGACCAGTTGTGGATGAGAAAGCATTGTATAAAGCGCTGAAAGAAGGTAGAATATCTGGCGCTGCTCTTGACGTTTTTGAGCAAGAGCCGACGCCACTGGATAATCCTTTGCTAAAACTTGACAACGTAGTTGTTGCCCCCCACATATCCAGCGCAAGCTATGAAACTCGCTCCAGAATGGCTGAGATGGTTGCAGAAAATTTGGTAGCTTTCTTTAACGGAGAAAAACCACCAAACCTCGTCAACCCGGAAGTGATGAAAATTAGACCATTGCAGAAGCAATTTTAACATGAATTGCAATCAATTTTATTGCAATGGTTTAAATATCCCTTGTTTTTACCTTTCTTTTTCTCTTCAAAACAGGTGATTTAAGTGAGCTCTATCTTTGCGAAGAGAATGGAGACTTTAGGGACGGAAACGGCTTTTGAAGTGCTTGCTAAGGCAAAGGCTCTGGAAAAACAGGGAAAAGAAATTGTGCATTTGGAAATAGGTGAACCAGATTTTGACACGCCTAAGAACATTAAAGAGGCTGCTGTAAAAGCCCTCTATGAAGGTTACACCCATTATGTTCCATCTGCTGGAATTCCAGAGCTAAGAGAAGCAATTGCCGAATACATTTCCAAAACAAGAAGGATAAAGGTTGAACCAGAAGAAGTTGTTGTAACACCCGGCGCAAAACCAATAATGTTTTTCGCTATACTCGCATGCGTGAATCCAGGCGAAGAAGTATTGTATCCAAACCCAGGCTTTCCAATTTACGAGTCTGTCATAAATTTTGTTGGAGCAAAACCTGTGCCCATACCGCTTTTGGAAGAAAATGACTTCAGAATGGATCATGAATATGTGAAAAAGAAAATAACAAAAAAGACAAAAATGATCATTCTAAACTCTCCGGAAAACCCCACGGGCGGCGTTTTAACTAAAGAAGACTTAAAAGTTATAGCTGATTGCATCTCAAATAGGGACGATGTTATTGTGCTTTCTGATGAGATTTATAGCAGAATAATTTACGAAGGCGAACATGAGAGCATCGCTTCGCTTCCTGGGATGAAGGAGAAAACAATTATCCTTGATGGCTTTTCGAAAACCTATGCCATGACAGGTTGGAGGCTCGGTTATGGTGTAATGCGGAAAGACTTAGCCCAAAAAATCGCCCAACTCATGACCAACTCTAACTCTTGCACTTGCACTTTTATCCAGATGGCTGGCATTGAAGCCTTGAAAGGACCGCAAAATGAAGTGGAAAAAATGGTTGCGGAATTCAGAAAAAGAAGGGAAGTTATAGTTTCTGGTCTAAACAAGATTAAGGGCATAACTTGCAAAAAACCCCGTGGAGCCTTCTACGTATTTCCAAACATAAAAGGAACAGGAATGGACTGCCGCCAACTTGGAGATTACTTGCTTAATGAGGCTGGCGTGGCTGTTTTACCCGGCACATCCTTTGGAAAATATGGCGAGGGCTATTTACGTTTGTCCTTTGCCAACTCCATTGAGAATATCAAAAAGGCTTTAGACAGAATATCTAAGGCTCTTGAAAAAAGATAATTCTTTAATCCTCTATTTTTTCTCCGGTTAAAACTTCAACTATGTCCGAGGCTAACTGAACTAAATTGTCTGCTTTCTTCATAGCCACTTCTCCATTAACCCCAACTCATGACCAACTCTAACTCTTGCACTTGCACTTTTATCCAGATGGCTGGCATTGAAGCCTTGAAAGGACCGCAAAATGAAGTGGAAAAAATGGTTGCGGAATTCAGAAAAAGAAGGGAAGTTATAGTTTCTGGTCTAAACAAGATTAAGGGCATAACTTGCAAAAAACCCCGTGGAGCCTTCTACGTATTTCCAAACATAAAAGGAACAGGAATGGACTGCCGCCAACTTGGAGATTACTTGCTTAATGAGGCTGGCGTGGCTGTTTTACCCGGCACATCCTTTGGAAAATATGGCGAGGGCTATTTACGTTTGTCCTTTGCCAACTCCATTGAGAATATCAAAAAGGCTTTAGACAGAATATCTAAGGCTCTTGAAAAAAGATAATTCTTTAATCCTCTATTTTTTCTCCGGTTAAAACTTCAACTATGTCCGAGGCTAACTGAACTAAATTGTCTGCTTTCTTCATAGCCACTTCTCCATTAACTTCTCCCATCTGTGCGAGTTGCTGCACCATTTCTTCTATCTGCACCAAAAATCTCAATACTGGGTCGTTTATCGTCTGTGTTTTTTCTGCGGCTTCTCTTATGACAATTTCCACGAATGCTGGTTCTCCAAGGCTATAATAAATGGCGTTTCGAGCTTTTCGGATAGCCTCTATAAGCAAAGTTGGCGCCATATATGGCAATTTTCTAGCTGCTTCAAGCTCTGCCTTCGCTTCTCTTAAGTATCGGTGTGCCCATCCTCTTCTGTATTCGTCCATCATTTGCATCCGCTTCTCTGCGTTTCTAAAATTAAAAGTGTTTTATAAGGTTACGCTTCTTCTTGAGTCTCGTTTGATGAGGGTGCTGCTTGGGCTCCAGCGAAAGCATGGGTTATGTATCCTGCAATTTGATTTCTCACTTTCGTTGTTGCTCCTTTTGTCAGCATGTCAACCATGCGTTTGTTGTTTTCAAAATTGTTAGAGAATTTGTCTGGAAAGCGTCGAATAAGTTCCTTGGCTAATCGTTTAATCTGTTCTGTTCGCACATTTCCCAAGTTTTAGTTTCCCCCAACCGGAACTGTTCACTCTCAATGTAAACATATCCTAAAGTAAACCCTTCATAAAAGAAAAGCATAATTTAACCTTTCTCAGTAAAACTTTAAAATGAAAGTATTGAATTGCCATAGTTTTATGCAAACTTAGGCTATGTATCGGAAATTGATATATTTTGACGATGGAAAGAACTGATTTATTAAGATACACGATATATATTAAGAGAACATGGATGAACTCAAAAGTAAATCCAAACGAAAAATTCATCTATGAAAGTGTTGAACTGCTTAAAGCCCAGATGCTTAGCTTTTCAATTTTATTTTCCCGCAAAATGGCTTAAATCCTTCAGTGCTGTCATTACGCTTAGCATAATGGGAGAGTTGACCATATTTAATTCACTTTTATTTTAAAGAATTCTTCAAAATTCTTTGTTATTTGCTCCGCGATAATGGTGACTTCTAAATTTTTAATTTCTGCTATGGATTTAACCACTGTTGGGATGAAGGCTGGTGTTGTTATTCGTCCATTAAAGGGTTGTTTAAAATAGCGTACTGGTCCATCAGTTTCTGTCAGCAAATTAGTTAATGGTATTTTTCTAACAATTTCTCGTATGCCATTAGAATAGGCTGTAGGTGGTCCTTCACTGATGTAATATCCATTTTCCACGATTTTAGTTAATAGGCTTATGGGATGGCTGAACCAATGAAGCAATACTTTCTTAATTTTGAATGAGGGAAGCATTTCCATGATTTGTGATGTTGTGCCGCGGGAATGGATTATAATTGGCAAGTCAAGTTTTTCCGCCAACTTTAGCATTTCATTAAAAACCCTTAGTTGCTTATCCCATACGTTTGCATATTTATAATCTAAACCCACCTCTCCAATGGCGATTAATGCCCTATTGTTTCGTTGCTCATAAATCAAATCCACAGTTTTTTGAAGTTCCTCCTCCATTAACGCATTCACATTCCATGGATGGATACCCATTGCTGCATAAACCATTCCCGAATATTTTTCAGCCAGCTTGAGGCTTCTAATGCTTGTTTCTAAGTTCATGGAATTTGAGACTAAAGCAACAACGTTTGAGTTTTTGGCATCAACTATAATATTATCGGTACTTTCGGAATATTCGTCGTCTGAAAGGTGAATGTGAGCGTCAACGAACTTCATTTGGAAACCTGCGACTTTATTAGGAATGTTCAAGTTTTGCTTTTAAATTTTCCTTTTTATTTGAAAGAATTTGCCATGCTCCTCTTTTTTCGGAAAATAGGGGATAATAAACGTTAAATATTGATTTAAATAGAAAAAGAGGCTACGGAGGAGTGTTTATGGCTGATTTAGAGTTGGCTGTGGCTCCAATGCATAGGATATGCAAAAAGGCTGGAGCTGACAGAGTAAGCGAAGCAGCAGCCAAGGAGCTTGCTAAAGCGTTGGAAGAAATCGGCGTGAAAATCGCCAAAGAAGCCTTGGATTTCGCCATGCATGCTGGAAGAAAAACTATAAAGGCAGAAGACATTGAAATTGCTGCGAAAAAAGTTATGGGCAGATAACTTCTTACATATGCCTCTTTTTCTTTCTCATTAGGTTTTCTTTGATGAATCCCAGAGGAATTGGAAGTAATCCCTTGCAAATTGCACCAAACCCACATGATTGCTCCATATAACCAAACTTGGTTTTTCCTCTCCTAAAAATAGCATAGCCTCTTTCCCATCCACAATTATTCCGCCACCAAACATTATATCCCTAACTCGCAATTCTGCTACGCCCTTAAACTTTTCGAGGGTCATCCATTCTTCGGGGCTTCCTGCAACCATAAGTTTAATGTTTAAACGAGTTTTCTGAAGAGTTTCGAAAGAAAGGGTTGTTGATGTAAGTATGTTTTTGGCGAATTTCGGGGCCGCTATCATTATTTCCTTTGTAGCTTTTCTCAAGGTTTCTTCAAGCTTAGCCATAACCGCATTTTGACCGTGCAATATTAGTATGTCTGGGCGTTCTACAAGTTCTCTTTTCTCGTATAAAGGTTGCATTTCAGTGGCAATTGTTTTTTCCCAACTTTTGTATTTGTCTTCAAGTCTGTTTTTTGCTGTTGCTAAGGCTTCCATAGGCGGTAAGGGATAGTATTTGTTTGGGCGGCTTTCTGTACTTTTAATCCATCCCTTTTCCTTGAGAGAGTTTAAAACTTCATAGATTTTTGAGTAGGGGACTTTCGCTTTCTTGCTTACTTCCATAGCCGTCATTTGTCCACCTTCAAGCAGAGCGAAATAGGCATCAATTTCATAGGTGTTCAACCCTATTTCTCGTAAAGTTTGTTTACTGTCTTCTGTTATGGGCAACCTAAACCCCTCAATCACCGTATGAAAAGTTTGGAAACCTTATTATATCCTTCCTTAAAATCTTCAAACACTGCTTAGAAGTACGGTGAACATATGAAATTCATTAAGGAAACAGAAAGTTTATGCCCCGAATGCCTAAAAGTATTGAAGGCCACAATCTTCGAAGAAGATGGCAAAGTCTACATCAAAAAGGAATGCCCACAACATGGTTTTTTCCAAGAAATTTACTGGTCTGACTATGAACAGTATTTGCGAGCTGAAAAATTCAGATACGATGGCGAGGGCTTAAAAAACCCAAGAACAAAAACCGTCAACAACTGCCCCTACGACTGCGGAATATGCCCCCAACACAAATCCCACACAGCCCTAGCAATTATTGATGTGACAAATCGATGCAACCTCAAATGTCCTGTCTGTTTTGCCAACGCTGCGGCTGCAGGATACGTTTACGAGCCAACAAAAGAAGAGATTCGAGGCATGTTGGAAAATTTACGCAAGAACGACCCTGTTCCAGCTACTGCCCTTCAATTTTCTGGTGGTGAACCAACAGTTCGCAATGACCTTTTCGAGCTTATTCGAATGGCTAAGGAGCTTGGTTTTCGCCATGTTGAAGTTAATACGAATGGGCTTCGGCTTGCCCAAAGCGTTGATTATTGCAGAGGCTTGAAAGAGGCTGGGATGAGCACAGTCTATTTGCAGTTTGATGGATTAACTTCTGACGTTTACAAGTTTATTCGTGGAATAGACTTGTTAGACATTAAAATGAAGGCTATTGAAAATTGTCGCAAAGCTGGAATCGACAGCGTAGTTTTGGTTGTCACATTAATTAAGGGAGTAAATGATGGTCAACTTGGCGACATCATACGTTTTGCAGTGCAAAACTTCGATGTTGTGCGCTGCATAAATGTTCAACCCGTTTCCCTTTGTGGAAGACTTCCTCCAACAGAACGAGAGAAGATGCGAATAACAATTCCAGATTTTATGCGGTTGGTGGAGGAGCAAACGAATGGCAAAATAAAAATGTCAGACTTTTATCCAGTGCCAACAGTTGTACCTGTTTCAAAAGCCGTTGGAGCTTTAAAAGATAAGAGATATGTGGAGTTCACTGCGCATCCCCATTGTGGAATGGCAACATACATATTTGTTGAGAATGGCGAAATTGTGCCAATAACTCATTATGGAAACGTGGACAACTTCATTAAAACAATGCAGAAAGTTTACGAGGATGCTTCAAAAGGAAGCAAGAACAAGGCAAAACTGCGCTTGGTTGGTGCTTTACGCCATATAAAGTTTAGTTTTCTAAGAAAACATGTTTGGGGCGTTTTAAAGGAAGGAAGCTATGAAGCTTTAGGAGATTTGCAGAGAAAATCCTTACTCCTGTCCTCAATGCATTTTATGGACCCCTATAACTTTGACCTTGAAAGAGTCCAACGTTGCGTAATCCACTATGCCATTCCAGATGGGCGCATAATTCCCTTCTGCACCATGAATTCCATTCACCGTCCAGAAATTGAAAGGAAACTTGGAATGTCTATTAAAGAGTGGCAGGACAGGCATAAGGTTGAAATAACCCAGTATGCTTAAGCTTAGAAAACCTAAAGAATAGCGAAAACTCTTTCAATTAATGGAAGTGGATGGGAATGGGTGGTAAAAAGAAGCTTAGCTTAAAGCAAATGGAGCGCATGCAGCTTAGGAAGGACGCTGAAGAGAAAAAGAAGAAGGAAAAGGAAGCTGCGCCTAAAGAAAAGAAGCCTTCTGGAATAATTCCGCCAGACCCAAAAAGCGAAAAAATTGTTGGCGAATTAAAAAAGATGAACGTTTTGACGCCTTATGCTGTGGCTTCACGCTTCAATTTGCGGATAAGCGCCGCAAAAGACCTATTAGAACAGTTGGAGGATGAAGGCATAGTTCAGTTGGTCTCTGGGAGTCACAACATCAAAATATACAAACCGATAAGCTGAACTCATTTCGCTTTCTTTTTCCCTTGACGGTTGGAGTTTGAAATTTGGATGGAAGGTTTTCCGGAAAGAATATACACTCATGAAGAGGTTAAAAAAGCAAAAGAACTCGTCAACAAAGGCTATAAACATCGTTTAAAAATTAAGGGGGACGCAGTTTTTAAGGAAAAAGTGCGCCAAGCCCTCAAACTTGTTAAAACAGCTGGTTATTATGACTTTTTAAGGAAAAATATTCGCTCCATAGTGGAGATTGATGGTTTAACACAGCTTAGGGAGTCTGAAGCATCTATTTGGGCAAACAGATATGCCGTTGAGAACCCCGTGGATGCTGCAAGTCTTTTTGTGCAGAAGGCACATCATATGAAGGAGTATCTTGAGGGTAAACTTTACTATGGTGGCATGGCGGAGAAACGCTCCGTGGAAGTGCGTATAGAATTTCTTAAAGCGTTAGAAGAGAAAACTCGAGAAGACAAAATAAAAGCGGAATGTGAAAGGCTTCTTAAATTTTGGGATGAAAGCTCTCTAGTTTATTAAATGCTAATGTGGAAGCGTTTTTCTTTAAATGAGTAGCTTTTTAAGTTAGTTAAACTAAAATGTTGTTGAAATTTAAGGGGAGTTTTTTGTCCTCTCGTGAATCTCTGCAGAGCGGTAGATACGTTACTCTCAAAAAACTAGGCGAAGGCGGAAAAGGCATTGTGTATAAGGCTAGAGATACTGCTTTGAACCGCGTTGTTGCAATTAAGATGCTTAAAAGTGCAGTTTTAACCGAAGAGACGTATTCCCGTTTTATGCGGGAAGCGCAGGCGGTAGCAAAACTTAATCATCCAAATATTGTTTCCATCCATGACATTGGCAAAGAAGATGAAAAACAGTTTTTTGTCCTTGAGTTTGTTGATGGGATGAGTCTACGTGAGCTTATGGGAACATATCCAGAAGGTAAATGCGACATAAAAACTGTCCTAAGAATAGGCATAGATGTTTGCGGTGCGCTTCAGTATGCACATTCTCAAGGCGTTCTTCATCGAGACATTAAACCTGAAAACATCTTGGTTACACAGGAAGGCACTGCGAAACTGATGGATTTCGGCTTAGCAAAAATGTTAGGTCAGCCAAGCATAACGCAAGAAGGAGTAATAGTGGGCACGGTTGCCTATGTTGCGCCTGAAATAGCATTAGGAAAAGGCGCTGACGCAAGATCTGATCTTTACTCCCTTGGCGCAGTACTTTATGAAGCTGTCACTGGGAGACCGCCTTTCATAGGTGAAGACTCTGTAAAAATTATCTTCAGTCATATTCATGACTATCCAATTTCGCCGGACAAGCTGAACTCGAAGGTTCCGCAAGCTTTGGCAGAGTGTATCATGAAGCTTCTAGAAAAGGAGCCGGCGAGAAGATATCAGAATGCAGCGGATTTGCTTAATGTGCTAAGAGAAATAGCTGAAGGCTTCTTAAGGGAAGCTTATGTTCCTTCTCATAAGGCAAGTGTTATAGTTCCGCCTCAGCGTCCTTCTGCTATGCGAGAGACTCAGCTTATCGATAGAGTTGAAGAGATGAATCTTCTCAGAGAGGCTGTTGATAGGGCAGTGCGTCGTGAAGGTGGTCTTGTTCTTATTTATGGCGAAGCTGGAATCGGTAAAACAAGGTTAACCAGAGAACTAGGCGCTTATGCACGCTTGCGTGGAATGCAGGTGTTATATGGAAGGTGTCCAGCGTTGTTCAGGATGGATGGTGTGCCTCCTTATGTTCTCTGGAATGAGGTTATCAAAGATTATTTGCAAGTTTGCACTCCCGAGCAGTTGTATAGAGTGATTGGCTTTTATCCAAGCGAGGTTTGTAAGTTAGTTCCAGAAATTAAGCAGAAGCTTGGCATGATTCCTCAGTCTCTACCTATTAGTCCGGAGCAGGAGCGTGACAGGCTTTTTGAAGCGGTTTCGCAGTTTATGATTAACCTTTCTAAGGAGACTCCGTTACTGATAATTCTTGATGATTTGCAATGGACTGATCAGTCCTCGCTTTTGTTGCTGCATTATTTGGCTCGGGGTGTTTACAGGGAGCCTTTGCTTCTTTTGGGTGCGTATCGTGACACTGATATTGATGAGCGGCATCCTTTGTCTCCTGTTTTGGCAGAGTTGAATAGGGAACGTTTGCTTCAGTCCGCTCAATTGAAGCGCATGTCTTTCAATGATGTTCAGGAGATGATTAAGCAGATTTTGGAGCAAGACGATGTTCCAAGAGAGTTTTGTGAACTTGTCTATGAGAAAACGAAGGGTAATCCTTTCTTTGTTGAAGAGGTGATAAAGTCTCTCAAGGAAGAAGAGGTTATCTTTCGTGAGGAGAATCGGTGGAAGATTAAGGAAGTTTCTAAAATTGAATTTCCTAAGACTGTTAAGAGTGTTATAAAGGCGAGAATAAGTCGGCTTGATGAGGATTGCCAGAATATTTTGACTTTGGCTTCTTTTGTTGGAAATGATTTCACTTTTGAGGCTTTGTGCGGGGTTACAGGCATTGAGGAGAATAAATTGCTTGAATTAGTGGAGAAAATACTGAAAACAGAACTGATTAAGGAGAAGATCATCCGTGGAGAAGACGTTTACTGCTTTGCCGATGTTATAGTGAGAGATGTTGTGCATGAGGAAGTTAGCCACTTAAGGCATAAGAGGCTTCACAGCGTTGTCGGATGCGCTTTAGAGAAGGTTTACGCTAAAAAGATTGATGAACATTTAGGAGAACTTGCCTATCATTTTCTAGAGGGTGATGACAAAGATAAGGCGCTTGGTTATTTCCTGAAAGCTGGGGAAAAGGCACAGAAGGTGTACGCCCATGATGAGGCTTTTTCTTATTTTCACCATGCTCTTGAGCTGCTTGAAGAGAAGGAGGGTAATCTTGAAGCGAAGGCAAACATAACGGAGAGTCTGGGCGACATTAAAGCATGGATTGGGCTTGATGTTTGCATGGAATACTGGAATAGGTCGCTAGCATTGTGGAGTCAGTTAGGAGATGTGAAAAGCGTTTCAAGGCTTCATGTCAAAACAGCGCGCGTACTTTGGGACAAGATTGGTGACAAGGAGAAGGCTTCGGAACATCATCGTGCGGCTTTAGACATTCTTGAGAAAGAACCTGAAAGTGTTGAACTAGCCAATCTGTATGAAGACATTTCGCACATGCTTTGGCGAGCTGGCGAATCCGCTAAGGCTTCGTCTTATGCACAGAAGGCACTTGAACTGGCTGAGAAACTAGCCAGTCCTGAAATCCTTGCAGAGTGCTACAACAATATGGGAATATTAAGTTTGCACTCTGGAGAAGTCGAAAAGCACATAAAGTACTCTGAACAGGGACTGAAAATAGCGGTTGAAAACAACTGTACAAAAGCTGCTCTTCGTCTTTACAACAATCTTAGCATCGGCTATGAGGGGATAGGAGATTTTCAAAAGGCGTTCGAAACGAGACAAAAAGGATTTGAATTAGCAAAAAAAGCTGGTGAGATATCCCATATGGCTTGGATCGGTGTGATGCTGGCGTGGACCTATTGGAACATGGGAGAGACACAGAAACTCTTTTCCATGCTGGAAGAACTACTAGCGCTGGACAGGAGAACTAGGAATACCATAGGCATCAGTCAAGTGATAGGTAGTTTTGGGGTAGGTTATCTATTCCTTGGGGAATGGGACAAGAGTCTTCAGTATCTAATGGAAGCTCGTGACATTTTAAAAAAGGTTGAAGAGTATCAATTTTCTGGAGCTGTTGCTTTCTGGCTTGGAGAATTATTTATGGAAATGGAAAACTACGAGGAAGCTGAGAAATACTTCAACGAAAGCAACAGCATCTATGAAAAGGCAGAAGATACAGATGCTCAGCTTACCACCGCATTTCCAGCCCTTTCAAAACTGTATTTGAAAAAAGGCGAAACTGAAAAAGCTAGGCAATTGATTGAAAAAACCCATGACTATGCAACGAATAAAAAGAACAGATTATACATAGCTGACGCTGAAATGTTAAAAGCGATGCTTTTCAGAGAACAGAAGAACTGGGAACAATCCATACAATACTTCGAAAAAAGCCTTCAAGGATACAAATCCCTAAACCTACAAAAATGGTATGTCTGGAAATTCGCTGAACTCCTATACGAATACGGCATAATGCACCTAGACAGAAACGAAGAAGGAGACAAAGAAAAAGCCTACTCGCTTCTAAACCAAGCACTAGAAATATACCAAAAAATGGACGCGAAAAAGAAAATAGAAAAGATAATAGCGAAAAAGAAACTGCTCACAGCTTAAGCTCTAACATTTCTCCACTCTTATCTTAGTCCCGCTTTTCACATTACTGAATAATTCCAAGTTCTTTGTTACTTGACCGAGGATGTTTACGGGACTGTATGGTTGGGATTCTCCATAGAATATGCATATGGCGCTTCCCATAGGCCAAAACGCAATAGTTCCTTTTTCAACGGCGCTCTTCGCTTTTTCTTCTCCCATTTTTATTGGTGTTTCAAAATATACTTCTTCTTTCCATAGGGCTGCTCTGCCTTCTATTGGAAGCTTTCTAACCAGCATGTCGACTGTTCGTGGAGCCAAAAAACGCACGAGCTCTCCTTCTGCTTCCCCTAATCCTTCAATTATAAACTTTATTTTTACACGTGAAATTTCCTGTTCTTCGGTGCTCACCATTTTCCACCTTTCTTGAGAAATTCTTCCAATATTTGTTCAAGGGTTACTGGTCCCAAAACTTGAAGTTCATATTTCACTCTCACTGTTGGCTTGTTTATTGTCATGACTCTTCTTAGGTCTATGGGTGTTCCTATAACCACGACATCGCAAGGTGTTCGGTTAATGGTTTCTTTAAGCTCGGCTATTTGTTTCTCTCCGTAACCCAGCGCTGGAAGGATTTTTCCTAAATGTGTATACTTTTTATAGGTTTCCTTTATTGAACCAACAGCATATGGTCTTGGGTCAACAATTTCGCTTGCCCCAGACTTTTGCGCCATTATTGTTGCGGCTCCGTATGGCATGTTCCCATGCGTTAGGGTTGGTCCATCCTCAATTACTAAGGCACGTTTTCCCTTGATTAGTTCGGGGTTTTCGGCTGTTAACGGCGAGGCTGCTTCCAATATTAGGGCATTGGGATTAGCATTCTTTATGTTTTCTTTAACCTTTTTCACGTTTTCTGGTTCTGCCGTGTCAACTTTGTTTATTATCACAACATTTGCCATTCGCAAATTAGCTTCTCCAGGATGATAAGTTAACTCATGTCCTGCCCTGTGGGGGTCTGCTACGACTATGTGTAGGTCTGGTTTGTAGAAGGGTAAGTCGTTGTTGCCTCCGTCCCAAACAATTATGTCTGCCTCCTTTTCAGCTTCGTGTAAAATCCTCTCATAGTCTACGCCTGCGTAAACAATTATGCCATTGTCAATGTGTGGCTCATATTCTTCCCTTTCCTCGATTGTGCATTCGTATTTGTCTAAATCTTCGTAGGAGGCAAACCTTTGGCAAATCTGCTTTGTTAAATCGCCGTAGGGCATCGGGTGTCTAATGGCGACAACCCTTAAACCCTTCCTTTTCAAAATTTTTGCAACCTGCCTTGACGTTTGGCTTTTTCCGGAACCAGTTCTTACAGCGCCCACTGAAACCACTGGAACTTTTGCTTTTAACATTGTTGTCTTGGGTCCCATTAACCGGAAATCTGCTCCGCTTGACAATGCTATAGAGGCTTTGTGCATAACATACTCGTGAGAAACATCGCTGTAGGCGAAAACAACTTGGTCCACATCATATTCCCTTATTAATTTGGGCAAGGCTTCCTCCGGATAAATGGGTATACCCTTTGGATAGTTTGGACCTGCAAGCTCCGCTGGATAGATTCTACCTTCTATGCCAGGAATCTGTGTAGCCGTGAAGGCAACAACCTCATAGGCATCGTTGTTTCGGAAGTATACATTGAAATTATGGAAGTCTCTACCCGCCGCTCCCATTATAATAACCTTAACTTTTTTCATAACGCTAATTCCTCCGTTAGAATCTTAACGAGAGAGGTTCAATACTACCTAAATCATTCCATATAAACCTTAACATGTAAAACCTATCCTATCAAATGTAAAACGGTGTCGCCTATAAAATCTATCTGCTCTGCAGTGACGCCGGGATGAACTGGTAATGAAAAAACTTGTTCCGCCGCTTTTTCTGTTTCTGGAAGCTCGAGTTTTCCAAATTTTTTATAGAATGGCATTAAATGTATTGGGTTGGAATAGTAAACTTCCGCACCTATTCCCTTCCTTTTCAGCTCTTCAACCACCTTATCCCTTTCTTTCCTTTTTGCTCTTTTCAATCTGACTGTGAAGAGATACCAACTATGTTTATACCCTTTCGGTTCTTTTGGCAATCCAAGTTTTTTTGCTTCTTTCAGTTTCTTTGTAAGTCTTTCTGCGTTTTCTCTTCTTTTCGCCAAAAATTCTGGCAACCTTCTTAGCTGAACACAGCCTATTGCTGCTTCAATTTCTGGCATGCGATAATTATATCCCAACATTATAGACTTGTACTTCTCTTCTTCGCCGTGGCTTCTCATAAGGCGAATCTTCTCCGCCAATTCCTCATCGTTGGTTGTTATCATTCCACCTTCGCCAGTCATCATGTTCTTGCTTGCGTAAAAACTCCAACATGCAATATCGGCGTAGGTTCCCGGAGGTTTTCCCATGTAATATGCTCCATGGGCTTGGGCGGCGTCCTCAACGATTTTTAGTCCATGTTTTTCGGCAATTTCCCTTATGGGCTTCATGTCGGCTGATAAACCATAAAGGTCCACGGGCACTATAGCCTTAGTCTTTTTTGTTATGGCTTTTTCAATTTTTTCTGTAGAAATGTTGTATGTTTCTGGGTTTATGTCCACGAAGACTGGTTTGGCTCCAACAGTGACTATGGCTTCGGCTGTGGCTACGAAAGTGAAGCTTGGCAGAATAACCTCGTCGCCTGGTTTTATGCCAACGGCTACAACTGCCAAATGGAGGGCGGCTGTTCCAGAGTTTACAGCTATTGCCTCCTTTGCGTCTACAAACTTTGCATAGGCTTTTTCAAACTGGGTGACCATTGGACCAGCGCCAAGTCCATGGGTTAAAATTCCACTTTTTAAGACCTTAATGACAGCATCAATTTCCTCTTTTCCAATTTGTGGCGCATTAATTGGAATCATACTTAACCTTCAAGCTATTATGCTATCCCATGTTAAATAACTTATGTGTTTAACCATTTAGGTTTGGAAAAGTAGAGTGTTAAGGAGTTGTAAAATTGTTTAAACCTTTTATTCTGTTTAGGAACTCCTCCATTTCTTTTTCTACTTCTTCCTTCCTCTTCGTCAAAAACTCTAATTCTTCAGATATTTCCTCTAACCATTCTTTGATGGCTAAATTGCATTCTTCCCTTGTCATTTTTGCGATATATTTGGAAACATCCTCTGGAGCTTGCTTTCTTAATTGATGGAGGGGACAATTTATTCTTTGAAATTTTGAGAAGGAGAAAAAGTGCCTTGTGGAGCGTGGTTTCATAAGGCGACCACTAAGCCCTGCTGAAATAACCTTCTTAACGGTTATTTCTTCATCAGCGTTGCATATGTAACGGTCGATTCTTCTTCTTCCAACGCGGATTTTTGGGTTTTGGAAGGCGTTGACGAGTATGACTGGTATTAGGGTGTAGCCCAAGTTTTTTAGGGCAAGCCATCGATGCATTCCATCCAGTATAACATGGGTTTTTTCATCGGCAATTATTGGATACTTTAGCATTCCGTCTCGGAGGATTTCTTGTTTAAGCAACTCCAAATATAACGGTGAGCCTTTTTCGTGGGGTTTTAAAGAGTTTATTGGAAGCAAAACAATTTTTAAATCCTGTTTTTCCGTCATTTTCTTTACCTTAATGGCTAAAGGTTGGAACTTCGATTTTTTCCGGTTCATAATCTATCAGTTTTCCGCTGAGGAACTGCTCATAAGCTGTTAAGTCAAGCAAACCATGTCCACTATAATTCATTACAATTACTTTTTTCTCACCTGTTTTCCTGCATTTTAGCGCCTCATCCATTACATATTTTAGGCTGTGGGCAGTTTCGGGAGCTATTATTAATCCTTCTGTTTGAGCTAAAATCTGGGCGGCTTCGAAAACTTCGTTTTGAGCATAAGCAACAGAACGCATATACCCCTTATGTATTAGGTAGGATATCAAAGGCGCCATCCCATGATATCTCAAACCGCCAGCATGTATGGGCGGACACGCATATCCGTGTCCAATTGTTAACATTTTCAGAAGGGGTGTCATCTTGCCTGTATCTCCATAATCGTAAGTGTAAACTCCCCTTGTTGTGTGGGGAACAGCCTTTGATTCGCAAGCAACAAATTCAGTATTTGTTTTACCCTTAAGTTTGTCCATCATGAAAGGAAACGCAAAGCCCGCATAGTTGGAGCCTCCGCCTATGCATCCGCAAACCACATTCGGATAAACGTCTAGGAGTTCAAACTGTTTTTTTGCTTCTAAGCCCACTATTGTTTGGTGCATGAGAACGTGATTCAAAACTGAGCCTAAAGAATATCTTGTGTCTTCATTTGTGAGCGTGTCTTCTATGGCTTCTGTTATGGCTATTCCCAAAGTTCCAGGATTTTCTGGATTTTCTTTGAGCAGTTTTCTGCCGAAATTTGTTTGTTCACTTGGTGATGGAAACATCTCTGCTCCATAAATCTGCGCTATGATTCTTCTGCCTGGCTTTTGATAATAGCTTGCCCTAACCATGTAAATTCGACATTTCAACCCAAAAATTGTGCACGAAAAGGCTAGGGCTGTACCCCACTGTCCCGCACCAGTTTCCGTTACCAACCTTTTAATTCCTTGTTGTTTATTGTAGTAGGCTTGTGCAAGGGCTGTGTTGGTTTTGTGACTTCCTGTGGGGCTGAAGTTTTCACATTTGAAGTATATTTGGGCTGGTGTTTTCAAGAAGTTTTCTAATCTTTTGGCTCTGTAAAGCGGTGTGGGGCGTGGGAGTCTTAGATAGGCATCGAGCACTTCTTCTGGTATTTTTATGTAGCGTTCTGTGGAAACTTCCTGTTTTATGAGTTCTTTTGCGAATATTCTTTCTAATAGTTGGGGGCTTATGGGTTTGAGGGTTGTGGGGTCTAATGGTGGTGGTAATGGTTCTGGGAGGTCTGCTTGGATGTTATACCATTCCGTTGGTATTTCTTCTGGGTTTAGTGGTGTGAAGCTTTCATTATTTTTTTGACGCATAATGGTCCCTTATGTATGTTTTTGTTCATTTATGCACGGTAACATACTAAAGACAACACGAACATATTTATACTTTACTGCACAAAAAAGTACATGAAGGAACCCGTAATATGTGGAGCAAAATCGTGAAATGCCTAGAAAACTACCCCGAAAGATTGAAGGTAGCTAGGGTTCTCGTGGAAAATGGGTTAAGCGTAAGAAACGGAAAAATCTACCTCAACGAAATTGAGGTTCCACCCGTTCGCATAGCCAGAGTTGCCGGAGTAGACAGAAGAACGGTAAATGAGACGTTGAATGCCATTCGCATAAACCATGAACTAAAACCGATATTTGAAGGGTTAAGGTCTGCTGGGCACTCTTTAAAAGAAATTGCAAAACATTTGGACTTAGGAGTTGTTGAAATAACGCCTGTGGATGCGCGAATTCCAGGCATACTTGCAAGCTCCGCCTCAATTCTCGCCAAGGCTGGTTTGAGTATAAGACAAGCCATAGTTGATGATCCAGAACTTTCGCCTGAACCTAAATTAACTTTGATTGCTGAGAGAAAAATTCCAGGCGAATTGATTCCAGAATTTTTGAAAATAAAGGGTGTGGCAAAAGTTTCAGTTTATTAAAATGGTTTCATGTTGGCGATTGGCGTTTTTAACCGTTATGAATAATAAAGAGTTTTAGTGGGTAATTTATTCTCAAGAGGCTTGCTGATGCCTAGGATAGGCGTTTATGTTTGCCATTGCGGCTTAAACATTGCAGGGGTTGTTGATGTAGAGAAAGTGGCCGATTACGCTGGGAAGTTAAAAGATGTTGTAGTGGCTAGGCATTATGTTTACATGTGTTCTGAAACTGGACAGCGCATGATAAAAGAAGACATTAAAGCGCACAATCTTGACAGAGTAGTTATTGCTACATGTTCACCGAGGATGCATGAAGAAACTTTCCGCAAAACTGTTGCCGAAGCAGGCTTAAACCCCTACTTGCTCGAAATTGTAAATTTGAGAGAACATGTCTCTTGGGTTCACAGCGAGGAACCAGAAAAAGCCACAGAGAAAGCCAAAGACCTTGTGAAAATGGGCGTTGCCCGTGTCAAACTTTTGGAACCTTTGGAAAAGCGAAGGGTTAGCGTTGAGAAAAAGGTTTTAGTTGTTGGCGGAGGGATTGCTGGGATACAAGCTTCACTGGATTTGGCTGATGCAGGTTTTAGAGTTTATCTTGTTGAGAAGACGCCTAGCATTGGTGGACGTATGGCTCAATTGGACAAGACTTTTCCAACCCTCGATTGTAGTGCTTGCATCCTCACTCCTAAGATGGTTGATGTTGCAAGACATCCAAACATAACATTGTTGACAAATTCTGAAGTTACAAATGTGAGCGGGTTTGTTGGAAATTATGAAGTTTCAGTTATAAAGAAGCCTCGTTATGTGGATGAACAAAAGTGTGTTGGTTGCGAACTCTGCACTCAAGTTTGTCCAGTTAAAATTCCAGACGAATTTAATGAAGGCTTAAGCCAAACACGTGCGATATCAATTTATTCTCCATATGCCGTGCCAAAAATAGCCATAATAAACCCAAACCATTGCCTAAGACTGAAGTATGATAAAGATGTTTGCGGTAAATGCTTAAGTGCATGTGAGGCAAAAGCCATAAACTTTGCCCAGCAACCAGAAGAATTTATGCTTAAAGTGGGCGCTATAATTTTGGCTGTGGGAGCGGAAGTTTTTGACGCTTCTAAAATGCCAGAATTGGGATATAAACGATATAAGAATGTTATATCAAACATAGAGTTTGAAAGAATTCTAAATGCCTCTGGACCTACTAAGGGAGAAATTTTTAGCCCACAAAGCGGCGTGTCTCCGAAAACTGTTGTTTTTGTCCAATGCGTTGGTTCCAGAGACAAACGTTTCCATGAGTATTGTTGTCGTGTTGGGTGTATGGCAACTTTAAAGCAAGCAATTCTTGTTCGAGAGAAGTTGGGCAAAAATGTGAAAATTTATGTCTGCTTTAATGATATGCGTGCTTTTGGCAAGGGTTATGACGAGTTTTATAGGCGAGCAAGAGAGTTGGAAATAGAATTTGTTGCAGGATTGCCATCAGACATCAGAAGCGCCCCGGATGGTTCACTTTACTTCGATGTTTACGATAAGGGAACAAACAAGCTTTTAGAAATAAAACCAGACTTAATCGTTCTAGCAAATGGATTGGTCCCAAACAGAGACCTTGGAAAAATAAGCGCCCTATTTCATGTTTCAAGAAGTGCTGACGGTTTTCTTTTGGAGGCGCATCCAAAACTGCGACCTCTTGAGAGTTTAACTGCTGGAATCTTCATTGCTGGTTCTTGTCAAGGACCTAAGGATATACCCGACACTGTTGCCCAAGCCAGCGGAGCGGCAGCAAAAGTTATAGACCTTTTGATGAGCGGGGTAATTGAGCTTGAACCTTTAACGGCGGTTATTGATAAGAACTTGTGTAGTGGTTGTCAGATTTGCGAGTCTCTCTGTCCATTTTCTGCGATTGAAATGAAAAAGGAAACTGTAGAAGGTGTGGAAAAAGTTAAAGCGGAAATTGTAGAAGCCATGTGTCAAGGGTGTGGTCTTTGCGTTTCAGCTTGTCCCACCAAAGCAATCAAAATGCAACATTACACTGACGAGCAATTTCTGGCCCAAGTTGAAGCATGCTGTTCTGAAGAGAAAACAAGAAGAGGTAGATGAATGTGGGTTTAACAGATTTAATGTCCATGGCTAAACCCAACATAGAAGCCCGTGAAAAATTTTTGTCAAAGCTTGGCAACAAAGAACTTGTTAACTGTTTTCAATGTTTAAAATGCACCAGCGGATGCACTGCATTAAAACTTTTGGAGTTGAAGCCTCATGAAATAGTTAAGCTTGTCAACCTTGGATTTGTGGATGAGTTGGCGTCATCCGACATAATTTGGACTTGTGTAACATGCCTAAAATGTGTGCAAAGGTGCCCACAAAAAGCCTCACCATACCACATAATAATGGTTCTTAGGAATATGGCTGTTGAAAAGGAAGTGCAAATACCTGAAGAATACTTGAAAGCTTTCTCAAGAATTCTTGAAACTGGCTTGGCTGAAGCGTCTCAAGAGGTTTCAACAAGAAAGATGGAAGTTTTTGACCGCGAAAGTCTAAATTTGCCAAAAATTAACTTTCCAAGGGAGAGTTTTCAAGCGGTATTTATGAAAATTATGGAGGAAAAATAGTTGAAAGTCCCTGTTTTCTGGGGATGTCGCATATTAACAAGCCAGTACGCTTATGAGATGTCTGTTCGAGAGGTTTTCCAGAAACTAAACATAGAACTTGTGGATTTGTCTGAGACTAATTGTTGTGGAGACCCAATAAAAAGCGTGAAAGACTCTGCAGCAAACTATTTAGCCATTAGAGTCTTAGCCCTAGCAAACGCGACTGGTTTAGATGGTTTGCTTGTGCCTTGCAATCGCTGTCACTTCGCTATTTCGGAAGCAAAAAATGTTTTGAATAAAAATAAGAACCTTGATGAGAAAATTAAGGGATTGCTGAGGGAAGAAGGATTAGAATATAACTCTTATATTAAAATTTGGCACGTAATCGACTTCTTACACGACTTTATTGGTTTAGAATCAATTAAAAAAGCAACACAAAAGCCTCTTAAAGATTTGAGGTTGGCAACTCATGTTGGTTGCCAAATCATTCGTTACAGCGACCTTGGAAGAGTTGATAACGCGGAGAATCCTCGAAAACTTGATGAGTTAGTGGAGATTATTGGAGCGAAAACTGTAGATTACGCTGAAAAGCTGGATTGTTGTGGTGCGCCTTTAATGTATAGTCATCCTAGTTCCGCTCTTTCTCTTGCTGGCACTAAAATTAAAGCCTTACAGAGTTTGGGTGTTGACGGTTTGGTTATTTCTTGCCCTGATTGTGGTTTGATGTTTGATTTTAGGCAGAAGGATGCAATGGCAACTGTTGGAGCAAAAGTCAATCTTCCAGTAATTTATTATACGCAGCTGCTTGGCTTAGCCTTGAATGTTGAAGTGGAAAAACTTGGTTTGCATCTTAACCAAAGTCCTGTGGAGCAGCTTTTAATGAAGATTTCTGCTTAAACGCTAAACAACTTTTATATTCCAAGTTTAAAAATAGAAGCTTTCAAGGTGAAAGTTTATGGTCGATTTCAGTTTCACAGAGGAACAAGAGCTTTTCCGCAAAGCGTTGAAAGAATGGTGCGAAAAGAATTTGCCTCTTGAAAAAATTAGAGAGATGGAT
>Ga0315298_1003505_pt1 | contig 24852 bp, 33 predicted proteins | sample WHS_1_MG_FD_203077 | JGI IMG/M metagenome (GOLD analysis project Ga0315298, IMG submission 203077) | Extremophilic microbial mat communities from Washburn Hot Springs, YNP, Wyoming, USA - WHS_1_MG | ecosystem: Environmental > Aquatic > Thermal springs > Hot (42-90C) | place: USA: Wyoming...
GGCTAAGGCAATAATAAGAATAGCCCAGCCATAAGTCATTAAGTACTCCATTGCTGCTTGAGACTTAAACTTTAATTCATCAAGTAGTAAATCCTTTTCATTTTCTTTTTCAACTTTAAGTTTCATTTCCACGATATTCTTTTGAAAAAAATCCTTAAAAACTTTTGCTTTGTTTTGAATTATTTTATTTATACAAAAAACCCAATGCTACAATAAGCAACAACACTTTCGAAATCTCCTGTTGCTTCTCCAGAATTTGAGTAGTTTAATAATACTGGCTTAGCTTTTTTCTCTTTTGCAAAAAGAATTGAGCAAGCAATTGGAGCATAGCCACAAGCAGAATCTTCTTCCTCTTCTATTTTTTCATAAAAAGATTCTTCGTCTAGCTTTAAAATTTCATTTATTACTTTTTCATCTTTCTTCTTAGCAACTTCAGCACTTTCATAATGATTAAAATCTGAGCTGGCTATTAAAACAATTTTTTCTTTCGTTTCTTTTTCAGCTTTTATTATAGCTTGAGCCAAATCCTTAGCCTTTTCTAAGCTTTGGTCGAGCATAGCTATTGCAACTATTTTGAAGCTTTTTGCTACATATTGAAGAAATGGAAGCTGAACTTCTATACTGTGCTCTTGTGAATGAGCAAGTTCATTTTCTCTTGCAAATTTTGAATTTTTTATTATTGCTTTCGCCAATTCTTTGTTTGTTTCAACAACTCCAAGAGGAGTTTCCCAATCCTGCATTGAAACCGCTACTAAAGAACCAAAGCCAGTATGGTTTGGACCAACTATAACTGCTGTTCCTTCAAAATCTTTTAATTGAGCATAAGAAAAAGCAGCAACTTTTCCAGAGTATTCATAGCCAGCATGTGGTGCAACAATAGCTGCAACATTTCCTTTTTTCTTCTTTCCTTCAAAAAATTTTTGTAATAACTTTTCTATTTCTTCTTTTGAATAGGGATAGAAGCTTCCATTAAATAAAGCTTTTCTCATAATCTTCTTTTTCAAGATAAATTTTTATTTCTTTTTCGTTGATAAGTAGCAAAATACTCAGTTTTATTTGATTTTGAATACTTTGATTTATAGAATTGGTAACTGTTTTTTAGTAACCATCGGCCATTTTTATGCTTCTTACTACTAAGTACTTTAATCTTTCACTATCAGTGTTATGTTCTTTTGCTATTCTTTCAGCTTGTCTGAATTTGTTTTCGAAGTAGTTGTAAGCTTTTTTTGCAGCTGAATAAGCATCCCTTTCATGAAGGTTTTGAAACTTTAAATTTTTGCAAAGTTTTTCTTTTTCTTCTTCCTTCATATCATTTTTTGGGAAGAATAGCTTAGCGTTGAAAGTTGAAGCAATTTTTCTAACAACTTTTGGGACTTTTCTTTTATCTGTAGCAACAACTATTGGAGTACCAAAGCTTTTTATTGTTTTTATTACCCATTCCTTTTCAGCATTCTTTTTAAATATAATTCCAACCAAATTTCCTTTTAAATCTAAAGAAGCGATTGCGAAGTTTGTTCCTGGATCAACACCAATTATTAAATACAGCCTACCACCTTTGGGCCCGCAGGGAATCGAACCCTGACTCTCCAGCTTGTAAGACTGGCGTCTTAACCATTCGACTACGGGCCCACAAGATATTTTGGAAAATTTCTTTTATAAAGTTTTATTTAAATCTACCAATAGTTATTTTTTGTATAACTTTTGTCTATTTTACTTTTTATCCAAAGATATTAATAGGAGCTAGAAGCCAAGGGAAGTAAAATTTTGCAATCAATAGAATCACAAGAGCTGTTAAAGGAACTGTAATGTTGTCATCTAAAAACTCTATTCTCTCTATAAAAGCAGTTATTATTGCAGCGATTATCCCAGCGATTCCAAGCTTTAATCCAATTACTAAATCCAAGGCCATCATTGCATAAGTTCCTTCCCAAGCTTTTATTCTTTTTCCATATTTTAGATTTCTTACAACTCCTGTTATTCCATCTCCCCAAGCCATGAAGAGAAGTGGAATTACTCCAAACCAAAAACTACTATCTATGAACCAAGTAAAGAAAACAATTGCAGCCCAGATAATGCAGAAGTTTACTTCATAATAATTTTCTGGGTCTTGAAACCAATAAAGAAGCTTGTTTAGCTTATGAGTTGAATAAGTTAAAAGAGCAAGACCCAAAGCTAAAATTGTTGGAAGATAAGGTTCATGAAAGTAAAAAGGAAGAAGCAATGCAGTCAAACCTCCTGAAAGAAAATGAATAACTTTCCTTCCAAAATAGCATGCGGAGTGCTCTGTTCTTCCTTTTTTTACAGCAAATGAGTAAACCCACTTTGATATAAAGAAGATTACAAAAAGATTCCAGAATAGTAGAATTGTTGTTATTGGGAGATCCTGAAGAATCAAACTTGGTGTTTCCATAATAAAAATATTTTTGTTTAATATAAAAATTCATTTAATTATTTCGCTATTTGTCTATGTTATGCGTAGCTTGGGTTTGCCTGGTTTTCTTCTCCTTCATCAGCAAATCCAGCTTTCCAAAGTGAGCCATAGTTTGATTTTAATAGCTCTTTTATATCTTTGCTATTCTTTAAAGCCTCTTCTACATGCTGCTTTTCTATGAATTCTGAGCCATCAGCTACAGCTAAGTCTCCAGCCCTTCTTATTATCCCAGAGAGCTCTCTTAATCTTAAAGTATAGCCGTTGGCATTATCTATTGCCTTAGCTTTTTTTCTAGCGATTGTAGCGATTAGCTCCATTGCTTTTCTTTTCATATGTGGAATATTTCTGGCGTTTTCTATTTCTTGAGCTATGAATTGAAAGAGCTTGAGCTTATTTTCTTCTGTTGGTTCCATGTATGTTTTCATTAAAATTTGATAACCATTTCCAGTTATTCTTGAAAGCAAAGGAGGAAGTATTGATGAAAGGTCTTTTATATTTGCTGCTGCAACAAGTATAAAATCACATGGAACATTTTCAACTCTTACCGCCGCTCCTGTACTTGTTGGGTTTTTCCCAACTATTGGATACTTTTTTTCCTGCATTGCAGTTAAAAGGTACCTTTGTAATTCTCCAAGAGTAGGTACTTCATCAACAAATAAAACCCCTTCATGTGCTTCATGTATTGCTCCAGCTATCACTCTTGTATATGGCAAGCTTCCAAGTTCTTTATGTGAACCATAAGGATCATGTTCAACGTCTCCTAAAAGCTCCGTTTCACTCGCACCAGTTGCTTGAACAAAAGTATTTCTATTTAAAGGAACTATTACCTTTCTTTTTTTTATTATTTTTTTATCAAATTTGAAAACAAGTATAGAAGTTTCATTATACCTTTGGAATAAAAGGTCCCCTTGTTTTAATTCTTCCTCTTCTTTTTCAATTAAATCTCCAAAAGGCGAGCGAACATATTTTTCAGCTCCACAGTTTGGGCAAATATCTTCTTTATAGCTGCTTATAAAACCACATTTTCTGCATCTATACCCAAGTTTTTCTGCTACATCTGTTGGCGCATCTATAGCAGGTATAATTTTAAAAAGCTTTTTCTTTAGCTTGTTTTCTCTTTCTATATCTTCTTGTTTTCTTATTTCAACAAGTGGTCTATTATGATTTTCTGGGTTGTCAATTACACTTATTTCTTGTGTTGGTTTTGGAAGAAGTGAAGCCATTGCTTGTGCAATCATACTTTTTCCAGTTCCAGGTGGTCCAACTAATAAAACATTTCTTCTTTGCTTTGCAGCAATTTTTACAATCTTTACAGCATAATCTTGCCCTATAACCCTATCTATGGGTTCTTTAGGAATTTTAATATCTTTTGTTGATTCAATTTCATTAATCATAACATCATATCTTATTTCTTTTCTATTATATTTATTTCTTTTTTGTTTTCCGAAATAATTTTAATTTGATTTGTTCAAATAATATTGATGTATCCCCTAGATTTAGAGACCTTAGTTGCAGAAACAAATTGGAAGGAAATGCTTATTGATCTTGTTGAAACAGAAAAGCTCGACCCATGGAGTATAGATATAGCTATAATCGCAGATAAATTTGTCGAAAAAGTTAGAGCTCTTCAAATGCTTGATTTACATGTTGCAGCAAATGTGGTTCTTGCTTCTTCAATACTTCTTAGAATGAAAACAGAGACACTTCTCTTTGAAGAACCTGAAGAAGAACCTAATGGAGAAATTGAAGCTAGGACAGTTCCTCAAATACCTTCACTTACACTAAAGCTTAGACTTCCACCTCCTAGGAGGCTTACACTTCAAGAGTTAATAGGTGCAATAGAAGAAATAATGAAGATCCAGCAAAGCAATAAAAAATTACTCCAACCAATCCAACAAAATCTTATTCAAATAAATATGAATGAAAAAGATATAGATGCGCTAATAGAAGATACTTTTGAAAGTGTAAAACAAAATGTTGACTCTTATGGTTTGGTAACATTTTCTCAACTAATTAAAAATAAAAGCCTTGAAGATATAATAAAAACCTTTATTCCTTTACTTTTCTTAGAGAAAAATGGTAAGGTTGAGCTGTTTCAAGAAGAATTTTTCGGTGAGATTTTCATAAAGCTTTTGTGAGAGCATGGAAATCGATAAAAAAATAGAAGAAAGGAATGTTATCGAAGCTATTCTTTTTATGAGTTCGAAACCTTTAACAGTTTATGAAATTTCACAAATTTCTGGAATTGCTTCACTAGGCTATGTAAAAGAACTTTTGGAAAATCTAAAGCAAAAATTTGCTTCTAATGATTCAGCTATAGAAATATTAAATTTTGGAGATTCTTGGCAAATGAGTGTTAAACAACAATATCTAGACAAAGTTAGAACGATAACAAAAAGTGAATTAAGTAAAGGTGCAACAAGAGTTCTAGCTTACATTTATCAAAATCAACCAGTTCTTCAAAGTGAAATTGTTAAGATTCTTGGAGATAGCGTTTATGAATATGTTAAAGAGCTTATTAAAAAAGAATTTGTAGAAGCAACAAAAAAAGGAAGAACAAAAGAACTAAAAACAACGCAGAAGTTTAAGCAATATTTCGAGTTGTAATATGCAAAATATAAGATTTGTTTTTGTTGAACCAAAGTACAAAATAAATTTTGGTCATTCCTTAAGAGTTTTAAAAAATTTTGGCTTTTATGAAATTTATGTTGTTAATCCAAGAATAAAATTTGATAAAGGAGTTGAAAAATTTGCAAAACACGCAAAAGATCTGAAAGATAAGGTTGTTGTAGTAGACTCTTTTGAAAAAGCAATAAAAGGTATTTCCATAGCAACAACAGCAATAAAAGAAAAGGCTAAGCACCGCTACTTTAACTTAATTACATTAAAAAAACTAACGGAGATGATTAAGCAGGGAAAAGAAATTTCTATAGTAATAGGAAGAGATGATATAGGTCTAAAAAAAGAAGAGATTTTAAAATGTGATTATGTTTTGAACATTGAATCAGATATAAACTACCCAACTTTGAACCTTTCGCATGCTTTGGCGATAATTGCTTATTTTGTGTTTATCTCTAAAGAAAATCAATCAAAAGTTAAAATGAAAAACAAGCAACAAGCTAAACAACTTAAAAAAATAATAAAAAAAGAGGTTTATAAAGCAGTAAAACAAACAAGCATAAGAGAAAAAGAAAAGGTTGCTTCTGCGATATCTAGTATAATAAACAGAAGTGATGCTACTCTACTTGAACTCAAGGCTTTTTTGGCTTTTCTTAAGAAGATTACTTCTTCTTAGGTTTTACTATTTTTACTCTTGCTGGTGTAAGTAAGAGTCTTGCTTCGTCGATCATTGCAATGTCTCCATTTATTTTTGTTACGTAATCCTTTAGTGATTGAATAATTTGTTGTGTTTTGTTTGGATATCTTGCTTTTATTTCGCTTATCTTTAGCAAAATTACATTTCTCTTCCGAAGTTCTTCTTCAACAACTTTTACATCTTCTTCTTTTTGCAGAACTATTGGCTTTATATAGAAATCAGCTGGTTCTGTTAGAACATCTACGTTCTCCATTTCTGCTGTTGTTAAATACTCCTCAATGTTTTGTTCCTTACCAAGTCCAAGTGCAGAAGCAAATTTATCTAGTACTCCCACATACTCACCTATTTATTCTTTAATATCACGATTTTAAATATTTTTCTTTTTTTGTTTTCTTTTTAGTTGCAAAAATTAATTAATTTATAATTTTTTAAAAATAATTAATGGAAGATTTTAATAAGAATCTCAGGTTCATATTTTTTCTCATTCTTTTCTCAGTTTTTTTTATCATTCTTGTTAGAATCTATCCTATTTTAGAATTCATACCTTTTCTCATTTCTTTATTGATTCCCCTTATTTCTTTGTTGGGGTTATACTCCTTTTTTATAGAACCAAATTTTTTACTTTCAACAACATATGTTGATTTAGGTTTTACATCTTTGCCCAAGCTTTTTGAAGGTTTTAAAATTGTTCAACTCACTGATTTGCACTTCGGTTCTTCCCCATTTCCATTCATCTATATTTTGCTGATAAATAAATTAATTGAATTGCATCCAGATATTATCGTTGTAACTGGTGATTTGGTAAGTAGTAAACACGCAATCTCACAGGCAGTACCATTTGTTGATTCTCTATCTAAAATTGCCCCAACCTATATTGTTTTTGGGAATGGAGACCATCGTGAAGGTTTAAAAGCTTCCAATTTTCTTTTTTCCAAAGCTAAATTGCTTTTGAATTCGCACACTTTTATTCAACGAGGTGATAGCAAAATCTGCTTGGTAGGAGTTGATGACCCATATTCTGGTTTTGATAATTTAGAAAAAGCTATTCCAAAAGACAACTCTTTTAAAATTCTTTTAGCACATTCTCCTCAAATAATCGAAAAAGCAAAAGGAAAAGTAGATGTAGTTCTAGCAGGGCATACCCATGGTGGCCAAGTTTATATTCCTTTCATTGGAGGTTTATTTGTTCCTTTGTCACAAGATTATAAAAAATATGTGCATGGTTCATTTTTTGAGAATTCCACTTATATGTTTGTAAGCAGAGGTATAGGAGTAGCAATGCTTTATCCAGTAAGACTTTTTTGTCCTCCAGAGATCGTTGTTTTTACTCTTCATTAGATAAAAATATTGTTTATGTGATTTGATAAACGCTTATTCCATTTGTAGTTGTAGGTTGAGAAGTTTGATAGAAGTTTCCAACTGCTAAGCATTTTACATAATCAATAAATCCACTTTGAGTTTGAACAACCTTGATTGCAATCTCCTTTGAAATGTATCGAGCGATTGGAATTGAAACGTTAGCAAAAGTTGTGACGTTTTTTGAAACAGAAGTTGTATCTATTTCGTATTTCTTAAGTATGCTTCCGTTTCTTGCTACTATTAGAAAGTACATCCCAGCTGATGGATAAGAAACTGCTTGAAAGCTTAAAAATGGCAAGTAAGCTACAAAGAAATCAGAAGTTAGATTTCCAAAAGATGTTGTTTTTCCAGCGCATGTTGTTGCAAAGTTTGTTGCAGAATAACCACTCCATGCTCCGCCAAATGGTGCTTGACAAGAAGTTGAGTTACACAGCTTAAAACCTGTTCCATCTGTGTTCCAGCCATAGAATCCTTGTGAAAAATTACCATTTTTTAGTTGAATTTTCGACGGAAAGTAACAATTTGAAGTTCCTAGTATGCAACCAAACACACAGTAGCTTGGGCAACCAGAATAATAGAATTCTGGTTTTGCAGAAAAGCTAGTATTCCCTATTATTATTTTAATCTCTTTTGTGTACCCCGGGGTAGAAAAATCTATACTCGTTAAACCTTTTGAAGCATTTATTTTCCCATTTAATACTTGGGAAGCTAATATTTTATACCCTTCATTCTTCAAATCATGGAATGAAAAAATTTCAATTTTTCCAACTGTTTTATTTGCTGACTCGTTGTAATAAGAGTAAAAATGAATAAGTATATAACCAATCGGGTTTGAAAAGTTTTGAATTTTTTTCAAGGTAAAATTAAGGCCATTGTAGGAATAATTGTAAGGAAATCCATTTTCTAAAATACAAACACTTCCACTTTTTGTTGAGTTTACAAATGAAAAAATTTTACAAAGTCCAAATTTTGTTGATCCTACTCCTTTAAATGTAGAATCTTGGAAATTCGTTAAAAATTCATCAAAAGGTGTTGTTGCTTCAGAAAGAACATTACAAGTTTTATTTAAGCAAAAAACAACAGAGCTTGAATTTTTAATGTAAGTTTCATTTCCAAATGTAAACTGAGAAAAATCTAAATATTTTGCTATCGAAAAAGTAGACCCATTTGAAAAGGTATAAGTTAAATTAAGTTTTTGCAAATTTTGTTTTTTTATTTCTCCACTAAATATTGGAGAAGTTGTTGGAGAAGTTGTAGTAACTACTGGAGAAGAAGATTGTGGTTTAAGATAGAAGAAAAGAGCTATTATTCCTAAAACTAAAATAATTAAAATTATTCTTTCTTTTTCCATAAAAAGTTTTCTTTATCTTGTTTTAAATATTTTTTGAAAATAAAGTGTTACTTAATTAACGAGAGAATTTTATACTGTAAATCTGTTTTTCAGTCGGAATTATTTGACAACATCGGAAAATAGAGAGAAAAATCTAAGCATAAAAAAGAAGAAATACGAATAGAAAGAAGAAAAATATAGAAAAATTTAAATATATCAAAATAATTAAGTTAATTAGAGGCGACAGATGGTGAGAAAATGGTGAATCCGACTGAAAATTTAGGTGAAGAATTTAGTAGTGAACAGATAAAAATAGTAACTGTTGGTGTTGGTGGTGCTGGAAACAACACTGTTAATCGACTTCTAAAAACTGGTGTAAAAGGAACTGAGTTAATAGCTATAAATACTGACCAAGCTCATTTTAAGATTATTGATGACAGGATAAAGAAAATACTTATTGGAAGAAGTATTACCCATGGTCTAGGAGCAGGAGGAACTCCTGAAATTGGTATGAAAGCAGCAGAAGTTGATAGGCAAGCAATTGAAAATGTATTACAAGGTGCCCATCTAGTTTTCGTTTGCGCTGGAATGGGTGGTGGAACTGGAACTGGTGCAGCACCTGTTGTTGCAAAAATTGCAAAGGAACAGGGTGCAATCGTAATTGCATTTGTAACTTATCCATTTGACCTTGAGAGGGTAAGAAAAGTAAAAGCAGAACAAGGTATAAATGAACTAAGAAAAGTATGTGATAGCGTTATAATACTCGATAACAACAAATTGGTAAAACTTGTTCCAAACTTACCAATGAATGAAGCATTTGCTCTTGCAGACGATGTTCTTGCAAAAGCAATTGGTGGTTTAGTTTGGACAATAACTCAACCAAGCTTGATTAACATAGACTTTGCTGATGTAAGATCAATAATGGGTAACGGAGATGTTGGATTTATCTCAGTAGGTTCTGGAAAGGGAAATGACAAAGTTGAAATTGCAGCACAAGCAGCAATCAAAAACAAGCTTCTTGATGTTGACTTTGAAGGAGCTACTGGTGCTTTAATACACATTACAGGAGGAAGCGACCTAACACTTGGAGATGCAATCAAAGCTGGTGAAATAATCACAGAACAAATGGATCCAAAGGCAAACGTAAAGTGGGGAGCAAGAATTATGCCAGGTTTCGATGGTCAAATAGAAATAGTAGCCATAGTTACTGGAGTAAAAGGAGCAAGCATCCTCGGAGGAATGAAAGAAGAGCAAAAAGCAGCAGAAGGAATTGAATTCATAGGTTAAAAATTTAAAGATTAAATTTAATATTTTAAAAAAAGGTGAAATGGATGGAAGAAGTTTTTGAAGGAGTTAATATAAAGATAGTTGGAGTTGGAGGAGGAGGATGCAACACAGTAACAAGATTAACCCCACTTCTTAGCGGAGTTGAAACAATCGCTTTGAATACTGATGCCACACAAATGCGCGTAACAAATGCTACAACAAAGTTATTAATTGGAAAAAGTATTACACGTGGTTTAGGAGCAGGAGGATTCCCAGAAATAGGTATGAAAGCAGCAGAGGAAAGTAGGGAAGATATAAGAAAAGCTTTGGAAGGTAGCCACATAGTAATTCTAACTACTGGAATGGGTGGTGGAACTGGAACTGGTGCAGCACCCATTGTAGCAAAGATTGCAAAAGAAGAAGGTGCGCTTGTTTTGAGTTTTGTTACTTATCCATTTAACCTTGAAAGAAGTAGGATTAAAAAAGCTGATTGGGGTCTTTCCCTTCTTGTTCCAGAATCTGATGCAACAATTGTAATTGAAAATGATAAACTAGTTGAATGGGCTAGGAACCTTCCTGTTGAAAAAGCATTCTTCTTAGCTGATAAAGTTGTTGGAGATGCGATAAAAGCAATTGTTGAAACAATAAAATACCCAAGCCTTATAAATCTTGATTATGCAGATCTAAGGACTGTTATGGAAAGAAGTGGAACTGCTTTACTTGCGATTGGTACTGGAAAAGGTCCAAACAGAATTGAAAGTGCAGTAAAAGAAGTTTTGAACAACCCATTACTTGAAGCAGAAACAACTGGAGCTACAGGTGCTTTAGTTCACATAGAAGGAGGAGAAAAAATGACTATTGGTGAAGCAACAACTCTCGCTGAAAGAGTAACAGATGGGATGAGTGACAAAGGTAATGTAATATTTGGTGCTAGACTAAGCAGCAATGTTGCTCCAGATGAAATAATAGCAAGAGTAATAATTACTGGTGTTAAAGCAAAGAAAATAAATCTTATGCCAAAAGAGGAAGCAGAGAAGAGCTTTCAACTAGAAGAGCTGTAACATTTCTTTTTTCTTTTTTATTTTCGAAAACTTTTTTAATCTTTCTTCTGAATCTTATATATTAATTTTTTAGGGGAGATAAAATGGAAGTTAACTATGCTCAAACGCGCGAACTGAAAGTTGGAAGGTATGTAATAATAGACGGAGAACCATGCAAGATAGTCGAAATAGAAACATCAGCACCAGGGAAGCACGGAGCAGCAAAAATGAGAATAGTTGCTATTGGGATCTTTGATAACCAAAAAAGAACACTTTTAAAATCTTCTGATGCAGAAGTTGAAATCCCAGTTTTAAATAAAATAAACGCTCAAGTAGTTTCTGTTCAAGATAATACAGCGCAAGTTATGGACCTTTCAAACTACCAGGTTTATGAAGTTTTAATACCTGAAGATCAAAAGGAAAATGTTAAGCCCGGTGCAAATGTTGAACTTATAGAAGCATTAGGAAAGAGAGCAATCTTTAGAGTTTTAGGTAGATAAGATGGACCTCAAACTTCTTTCTCAATTTGAAAATCCTCTTTTGCAAAGAAAAGAAATAAAAATTGTTATAGTTTCTGACGGAGCAACTCCTTCAAGAGAAGAAATAAAAAAAGAAGCTTGCCAAAAATTTAATTGGCCAGAAGAAACAACAATTATCAGAAAAATCTTTCAAGAAAAAGGAACAAAAAGAGCAATTTGCTCTTTAAATATATACAACTCAAAAGAAGCAATGCTCCAAATAGAAGCTAAACATTTGCTTGAAAGAAAGAAGAAGAAAAAAGGAGAGCAGGCTGAGGAAGCTGCTCCACAACCAGCAGAGGAGAGTAAGGAAGAAACAAGTGAAGCAAATGCAGCAGAAAAAAGTGAAGAAGAAGGTGAGGTAAATGGCTGAAGAGAAAAAAGAGAAGAAAATTAAAATTTATAAAAAACATAGATTTTGCCCAAAATGTGGTCCAGGTGTTTGGCTCGCTGAACATGAAGACCGCTATTCTTGTGGGAAATGTGGATATACTGAAATGAAGAAAAAGTAAAATGACAATAAAAAATAAAAAAGCAATTGAGCAAAAGCTGAAAATCCTTATTCTTGCAAATCTATTTTTTTTCTTTCTTTTTATGCTTGTTAAAGATGAAGAGATTAAATCAACTTTCTTAAACATTTACTTTTTATTACTTCTTTTTAGTGTTTCTTTACTCTATTTCAAAAATTCTTGCAAAAAACTCGGTTTAAGTAAACAGAATTTAAGTAAAGGAATTTTTTTTGGTTTTATTGCATTTTTTTCAATTTTTCTTTTCACAATATTTGTTGAATTGGTTGTAGATTTTTTTGGTATAAACGCTTCTACAGGAGTAGAAGAAGTTTTATCTGGGAACTTAATTCTGATCCTTTCTGCAATTTTTATTTCTCCTATATGCGAAGAAATATTTTTTAGAGCAACACTTCTTGATTTTCTTGAAAAAAACATAAAAAATGAAAATATTTCGATAATACTTTCCTCGTTTGTATTTTCAATTTTTCACCTTGGCTACGGCTCAGTACTTGAAATTCTTGGTGCTTTTGTTGCAGGAGTTGTATTCGCTTTTACTTATAAAAAATCAAAAACAATTATAGCTCCAATATTTGGTCATTTCTTATACAACTTTTTAAGTATCATTTTATTAATATTAAATTTCTAATTTTTTTATGATAACTCTTGCCGTAGAAAGCAGTGCGCATACCTTAGGAATAGGAATAGTAAAAAATTCAAAAGTACTTGCTGATGTTAGAGTTTCTCAAATTGGAAAAGGAATAATTCCAAAAGAAGTTGCAAGAAAGCATGAAGAAAATGCAATTCCAGCTTTAAAACAGGCACTTGATGAAGCTGGAATAAGTATAAAAGATGTTGACCTTTTTGCTTATACAAAAGGTCCTGGAATAGGAAGTTGTCTTCATGTTGGAGCAATTTTGGCTTTAACTCTTGCAACAGAACTTCAAAAACCAATAATTGGAGTTAACCATGCTCTTGCACATATAGAAATAACTAGGTTTTTTGCAAAAGCAACTGATCCATTAGTTGTTTACATAAGTGGTGGCAATTCACAAATACTTGTAAGAGAAAAAAGCCATTACAAAGTTATAGGTGAAACTCTTGATATAGGTTTAGGAAATCTTTTGGATTCTTTTGCAAGAGAGCTTAAACTAGAAAAAGCTTGGGGCTCAGAACTAGAAAAGATTGCAGAAAATGGGAAATACATAAAAATGCCTTACACTGTTAAAGGAATGGACTTTACTTTTTCTGGGCTTTTAACATATTCAAAGAAATTAATAGGGAAAGAAAAAGTTGAAGATATTACTTATTCTTTAATAGAAACTTCTTTTGCGATGGTCGCAGAAGCAGCAGAGAGAGCACTCGCTTTAACAAGAAAAAAGTATTTAATCGCCTGCGGTGGTGTTGCTCAAAATAAAAGGATTCAACAAATTTTAAAAGGAGTAGCAAAAGAGCACAATGCAAAATTTTTTACAACAAAAAGATACAATGGAGACAATGGAGTAATGATTGCACTAACAGCTGAGAAAATGTTTAAAGCAGGAATAAAAACAAAAATTGGAGTAAAACAAAGATATAGAATAGAAGAAGCAGAAGTTAGATGGTAGCTATTTCAACCATCTTTTTTCAACATATCTTGCTCTACTTTCTATTTCTTTTACCTTTCTAAGAATCTTTTCTTTTTCAGATTTATTTAAGGCATAACCTTTAATAAAGTCCTCGAATTCTTCTTTGCTCACAGCTCTTTTCATAAGTAGAACATCCATTGCTTTTTCTTCTATATCTTTTGAAAATTGCGAAAGTCCAAAATCTATTATTTTTATTTTATCGCCTTCTACTAAAATGTTTGCTGGGGTAAAATCACCATGAACTATTCCAAGTTCATGCATTTTTGAAAGAGCTTCACCAGCTTTTTTGATGTAGAACTTTCTTTTTTTACTTTCTTTAATTTCTGAAAGAGTTTTTCCTTCTTCAAAACTCATTACTATTGCATGTTTACTTTGAATGTAAACTTTTGGCACTTCTATTACATTTTCTAATTTTCTAAGGATATTTGCTTCTAAGCTTGTTCTTTTTGTTCTAAGCTCATCATCTAATGTTTTTTCTCTGTAACTTTTTTTCTTTCTATATTTTATTACCAACTTTTTTCCAAAAGCTTTAAATGAGTAAACAACAGCTTCAGCTCCAAAGCCTATTTGCTTAACCTTCATAATCTTTTTTCCAAATTGTGGTTTTTTAACTTTAGTTAAAAATTAGATTTTTAAGCAATAGTTTAAAAAAACTTTTAAAGTGAGTTTATGGAAAAACTTAGCAAAGATTTATGGATATTCAAAGAGCCGACAGAGACAAAAGTAATGATTTCTTATGAAGCGAAAATAAAAATTTCTAAGCAGGATATTGAAAAAATAGAAGAAAAATTGAAACAGCTTGGTTTTCAAAAAGAAGAAGAAAGATTAGAAAGAGATATCATAGTTTCATCTCCAAAAGATGAGTATTATACTTTTAAACTAAAAGAAGCCAAAAATAATAGATCACGTATTTTGGAAGTATTCTCAAAGAGCATTAATGAGAAAGCCAAATATACTACTATTGTCTTAGTTCCAGAAGAAGAAAAAGAAAAAGGCGTATTTGAATGGATCATAAAGAAGTTATGGGAAACTTTGGAAAGAGAAGGATCTACTGATTTTGTAGTTACAAAAATAGAAAAGAGAAGAATTGCATTTAATAAAGGAGGAGAGATGAGTGTTACTATAGATTTAGATGTGATAAAAAAAGAGAATGATCAAGCAACCCATTTAGGAAGTTTTATAGAAATAACAACGTATAAAGAAGAGGATTTGGATTTTCTTCTTCAACAATTTAAAGATTTTGGAGAGATCACTTTTACACACTATTATAAAATGGAAAATAATTTTGGTAAAAATATTAGAGATTAGTTATTGTAATGGCTTTCCTTTTTTCCAATAATAATCAAAAAGGTTCCTAAACATTTTAACTAGATTTTTGTTTTTTATTATTATATCTACGTAATTGCTGGGATTGCTCTCACTTCTGATTAAAAAATGGCCAGTTTCTTCGTCAATTAAGGAAAAAGAAACTGGGGCATACTCATTAGAAGGTAAAGTTTTTACTAAGCATCCTATTTTTTTGTAGGTATATGCATTTAATTCGCTTGTTTGATCCTTTACTGCTCCAACAACTTTTACGTCAACTTTTCTTTTTACTGCTTTTTCTAAGCTTTCTGTAAGTTCTTCATCAACTTTTTCAAATCTTGAATACATACAAATTTCATTTTTAGCAGAATCATGTAATCTTTTAAGTTCTTTCTTTAAAACCTCAAAATTCATGTAAGTTGCTATCTCTTCTTCTCCAAGTTTTTGGTTTGTTTCATATGTTTGTTTTAAATCTTCTATAAGCTTCTTTACATCTTCTTTTTTCTTTTCGAATTCCTCTAAAATTTTGGAAAAGCTTAATGAAGGATCTATGATCTCAAACATTACTGGGTGTCCAGAAATCATTTTAGCCATTCCATTTTGTATTAGGTTTTTTGCAATCTGGTAAACCTTAGTTTCTTGAATTCCTGTCTCTTTTGATAGTGTTTTTGCATCAGCTTTTTTATAAGAAAGAAGTACAAGATAAATTTTGGCTTCGTACTCAGTAAAACCAAGTTCCTTTAAAATTTCTATTTCTTTCTCCATGCTCCACCAATTTTATTTAAACAATAAAAATATTTAAAACTTCTTTGTTTTTTTGTAGAAAAAAGTAGAAATAAAAATAGAGAAAATTATGTAAGCTCTCCAACTCTACGCTTCATCATTCTCTTTAATCTTTTTCTTCTTTTCTTTTTCCACTTCCAACGCATCCTTCCTTTTTTCTTCCATTTCCTTGGTATTGCTCCCAAATATTCACCCTTTATCCGAATAAGCTTGCAAGTCCACCAGCAGCTTCTTCTTCGCTTTTTTTCTCCTCTTTCTTTTCTTCCTTCTTTTCTTCTTTTGGTTTTGCTTCTGCTTGTGGCTGTGCAACTACTGTAGCATTCTTCAATAGTTCATCTATATTTACTCCTTTTAGAGCTTCTACGATTGCTTTTGCTTTTGCTTCATCTACTTTGAATCCGGCTGCTTCTACTATTTTGTTTAAGTTTTCTTCGTTTATTTCCTTTTTTGCTTCATTTAATAGCAACGCAGCGTATATATATTCCATTTTTCCACCTAAGCATCAACCTTTGAAGCATTTGCAAGAGCTAAAGCCTGAGCATAAGCTTTAGCTATTACTTTGTCAATTACTCCTTTTTCATATAAATTCTTTTCTATACCAATATAAACTGCATTTCTAACAGCTTTTACAACTAATTCTTTTGCATTGTATTTTGTTTCGTAGTTTATTGCAATTGAAACAGCATAAGCTTTTCCGAACTTTTCAGAGATCTCTTTGCTTATCTTTTCTTTTGTTATCTCTAATGCTTCTCCACTAAATAGAATTCCTTCACTTAAAATTGCAACTGGTGAAATTCTTACTTCAAAAGGAAATATTTCAAGTTTTTGTAAAGCATTTGCTACATTTGATTTTATTACCCCACCACTTTTAACTATTACCTTTGTTGAAGCTATATAAATTTTTCCTTCAACTATTTTTGCATCTATTCCAGCTTGCTTTAGTTCGCTCAATGCTGGTCCAGCTGGAAGTGTTGTTGGTCCTTCATTAACAACTAAATCTTCTTTTGCAATACTACCTGGCTTTGCTGGAAGTTTTAGAAAATTACTTTTTATTAAAGAATTCATTTCAAGAGCATTTAAATTGCTTAGTAAAATTATTGGTTGGTTTCCTAAAAAGTTTATGAGCTCTTTTGCTTTTGTTTTTTCTAAAGCTTTCATAAGTAATTTTTTCCTTCCATAAACAAATTTAACCTTGCCATCGAGTTCTTTTTTTGTTTTTAAAAGGAATTTTGCAGGGATAGAAGATATATCTGCAACTCCTACACTTTTCATTTCCTCAATTTCTTTAGCAAGATTTTCAACAAATTCTATCTTTTTTTGTTTTGTGAGTTCCATTTTACTCAACCTTTACAGCTTTTCCCATTGTGAGCTTAAAATAGATATTTTTAATGCTTCCTTTTTGAAGCTTTGTTGAAATTTCTTCAAGTACTTTTTTAGCATTTTCTGTTAATTGGTCAACACTCATTAGTTCAGAGCCAATTGGACATTGAATAGTTGGTAAATACTTTCCTTTTGATTGGAGTTTTATACTTGACTTTGCTTCTTTTACTTCATCTTCTAAGCTTCTTGTTATAACCTTAGGTATTTTTCCTCTTGGACCTAGGTATTGACCAAGATATCTAACAACAGTAGAAATTAAACTTGGATCAGCAAGCAAAACCGCATCTTTTAATTTTTTAAGTTCTTTTTTATTTTTTGCTAAAGCTTCTATTTCTTTTGATGTTATTACTCTTCCATACTTTTTTGCATCTGGGGAATTCGAAAAAATAACAACTTCTTTTTCTTTTCCCAAACCATTTGGAAGAAACACACTTAGGTTTAATCTATTTTCTTGTTTTGAAAAATTAACATTTCTAAAATTTATAATCATCTCTACTGTTTGGACAAAATTTCTTTTTCCTTTATCTTCCAAAGCTTTTTCTATCCCTTTTCTAATTTTTTCATCTTCCATGTTTTCCCTCCTGCACGTCTGCAGTAAACGGGAAAAATTGCTAAATTATTTTATTCAATAGAATTTAAATATTTTTGCTTTTTGGTATTCTAAAAAAAATTAAAAAATTAAAATAAAATAAAAAAAGAGAAAAAAATTTATCTTTTCTTGTAGTTCTTCATCTTTGCTCTTGCAACATAACCATTTTTATCTAGGTAATATAGATATCCTGGTTCCCTTTTTACGGGGGTTTTTGATACTTTTGCTTTCTTTCCATGTGGGTTGTTCCTTGTAGGTACTTTATAAACGTATCCGTCGGTTCCTACATAGTAGATGTATCCTTCTTCTCTTTCTATCTTTTCGTTACCAACTCTCTCTCCCATTCTTTTCACCGATAATAATAAGAGAAGAAAAGTTTAAATTTCTTTCTATTTTATTTCCTTGTATTTATAAAGCTTTATTTATACTTAATAAAAGAAACCAAGAATTTCCAAAGCAAAGCCTAGCAAAACGAAGAATACTTCCAACAAAATAAGATATAATGTTGCTTCCCATTCTTTAACTCTTTTAATATTCATTACTACATGAGTTAAGCTATAAATTTTATTTCCATATGGAGCAGCAAGAGTTCCATCGTTTCTTATTTTTCCAAGAGAAGAGGCTTTCATCTTTGATCTTGCTTTTAAAATAAATTCAATTAACCATGGGATAAATACAACAAATCCAAATTTTTCAATGTTTCCTAGAATAACAGCACTTGCTAATGCTACTCCTTCCATATAAGTTAAGCTGTCTCCTGGCAAAATTTTTGCCGGATACTTATTGAAAAATAAAAATGCAATAAGTGAAGCAAACAGAGTGAATGCTATTAAAGTTCCTTCAGCCCTTCCATAAAAAAGTGAAAAGATTCCTATACCAAGACTTGCAACGCATCCAAGTCCAGCTTCTAAGCCATTTAATCCTGCAAGCATATTCACAGCATTTGTCATAAAGATAATTGCTAAAGGCAAAACTATCAAAGGATAAAGAATACCTATATTTACTACTCCAACAAAAGGAAGCCAAATCGAGAAATTCCTTATTTGAGCAACCATAAATGGTATCGGAATGATAAAAGTTAGAAGAAGTTTTTGGAATTGCTTAAGTCCAACTTTTGTATCTTTTATCCCAGTTGTTACTTCTTTTTTAGCTTTTATGTGTATGTCATCTAAGAATCCTATTAAACCACCTAATATAATAGATGTAGTGGCTCCAAAAATTTCAATCAAATTAAGATGTGCTGGGAGTATATACGTTGCAGCAAACACATAACTCATAACACCAATTAAAAATCCAAAAACAACACCAACTCCGCCACTTGTTGGGAGTTTTGGTTTTCCTTTTTTATTTATATCAGTAGCAATTAATCCTGAATCAAAAAGGTATCTCTGCATAAAAGCAGTCAAAACAAAAGTTGCTACAAAAGCTATAAATGAAGCAACAATTATAGAAGTTAACATATAAGCATTTCAAATTTAATTTTTAAATCTTTACTTTTTCTTTTTCTTTGTTTTTATTTACTTTTTCTTTGTTTTTAAAAAAATTACTCTATATCTGAATAATTTTTTATATTTACTTTTGATGTTTTGATGTTGTAAAAAGTTGCTAAACAAGGTGTAGGTACGTGTCCCTGTTTTATTTGGAATTCTGTTCTACCTTGCCAAGTTCCAGCATTTATTACAATCACTCCTTTATAATTTGCAAATGCATTTCTGTGGATATGACCCATAACCACAATATCTGGTTCTGTGTCTATAACTAAATTATCTTTTGCTATTGGTGCTATTGGATTTGTACCATAAATTGGGCTTAGATGTCTTTTTCTTATAAGCTGAATCATTGCTTCTTCTGGTTTTATATAGCTTAAACCAGGGATTGCAGCAATCATTGAATCAAGGCTTGTTCCATGATAAGCTAAAATTTCTAAACCTTCAATATTGATATAAGCTGGATTTGTAACAATCGATACATTTGGAAAAGATTTTAACATATCTTTTTCAAATTCCTGTGGTTCAGCCCTTCTTGCAGCATCATGGTTGCCAGGCAGAACAAACACATGGATATCTTCTGGTATTATACCTAATAAGTTCATAAACATTTCATACTGTTTGTAAATATCCTTTATTACAAGTTCATTTATTTGATTTGGATAGATCCCAATTCCATCTACTATATCACCGGAGATTACAAGATATTTTAACTTTTCAAAATTTCGTAAGTCTTTTAAGAAGGCCTCAAAATTTTTTGAATAAAAAAGCTTGCTTCCAACATGAAGATCGCTTACAAAAGCTATATCTATATCTTTATCTACTTTTTTTGGAGCTTTTACCTCAACTTCTGGGAAAACAATTCTATTTGCAATGAATAAACTCCCTGAAAGTTTTCCATTCACACCAATAACTTCATCATTAACTATTGTTTGCGCATCCTTAAAATACTCAGATTTTTCAGGAATGAAAATTTTTATACTATCAGTTAAATCTTCAACTTCGATTATAATTCCATTTTTTCCAACTGTTTTACTTTTTACTAAACCAATCAAGGATGCTTCTCTACCAGAAATAGAACTTTTTATTTTTTCTATGTCAAGTACATTTGTTAATCTTTTATCTATAAGTTTACTAAGCTTTTTGTATCTATCTTGGAAAAGATAAATAAAGTCCTCAATTTTTCCAGTGTAAAATCCAGTATCAACATTTCTCACTTGAAATGATTTTTTTGGTGATTCAACTTTTATTTCTTCTTTTTTTTCAATTTCAGGTATCTTTTGAATTGCTTTTTCTTTTAAAAGTTCTTCAACATCATTTACTTCTACTATTTTTGTTTTGAATGATTGTTGAGATATTATTTTCTCTACAATTTCTTCTGCATTTAGCTGTTGGCTTAAAAAATCAAGAGCTTCCTTTGTAATTAAAATTTCATTTTCAGCTAATTTTTTTTGAAGATCTTCCATTACTTTTTCACTCTTTCAAGCATACCCAAAACTTGCCATATCTGTGTTCTTGCATGTAGTGGAAGGTTAACATCATTGCTTACTTCTTGTATTGTATACACTGCATTTGAAATTCTAACAGTAGGGTCTTCTTCAGTATTTTGTAATCTAGCTTTTGCTTCCTCTAGACCTTTTCTCACATTTTTTGGGATGCTAGTATCTTTTATTAGCAAATCTACAAAATTTACTATTTCAGCGATCTTCTCTTCAACTTTTGTGCTTTTTCTCATGTTACCCCCTCGGGCCCGATGGGATTTGAACCCATGACCTTCAGCTTAGAAGGCTGCCGCTCTATCCAAGCTGAGCTACGGGCCCATTTTCTTTTTCTCTTTATCAAATATTAATTTTTACTTTTGTTGCTTAGTAATTTAATTTTTTTAGGTTAAAAAGTTATTTTTGATCAGAATGTAACTTTACTTTAGAATTTATTTACTTTTGCTAACATAAAAGTTGGAAAGTTTATTTTACACTCTAAAAAGAAATTTAAAGCTTTTTATTCAAATAATATTGGTGAGTATATTCCAAAGGTTTTTAGAGTAGGTAATAGACTTGCAATTTATCTGCCACCATTTCTAGTTAAAGAATTAAAGATAAATGAAAATGATGAAGTAAACTTTTTAAAATTTAAGAAGTGGTTTATTTTTGGGAAAAAGGAAGAGCTTGCAAAACTTATAGAAAAAGGAATGGAAGATATGGAAGAAGGTGAAAGTAAAGAAAAAGAGGAAGTAAAAGAAAAGGAATATTTTGTTCCAACACCAGAAGAACTTGAAGTTTTGAGAAAGCTTGATTCTATAAAGTATGAAGAAAGGACAAGTAAAGAAATAGATAAAAGTTTTTCAAAAAGGGAAAAAGAAGTGTTGGAAAATTTGATAAAAAAGAAAGTTGTTGAAGTTAGAAAAAGCAAAGATAAAGAAGTTTATTCTATTATTCTTTCAGTTTATAACAGATTCCTTCTGAGAAAAAAAGGAATAAAAATAGGTAAAAAAGGAGAAGTCTTAAAGGTTGAGGAAAAAAACCCAGAATCAAAAGATCTAATTTCAAATTTAGAAAAAGTAGGTTATATGGTTGTTCTAACAGAAGAAGAAGCAAATGAAGTTTCAAAAATTCTTGAAAATGATATAAGAATAGGAAATGTTATAGGTACAAGAGGCTTCGATAAAAAATACTATGTTGTGCTTTCCTCATTTTTTGTAAAAGAATCACAAAAAATTATAGAACTTTTAAAAAACGGTGAAGCTACTCTTCAAGAGATTTGTCAAAAATTAAATTTTGAAGAAGAAAAAGCAAAAGCTCTTTTGACACTTCTTTTAGAAAAAGGGGATGTAATAGAAAAAAGAAAAAATCTTTTTCAACTTGTTTCATAGTTTGCAAAAAATTATAAAAATACAATTCTAATTATTCTTATGAAAATTCTTGGTTACTTACTTTTGGGAATTGGAATAGCAATAATCTTTGGAGCAGTCTTTTTGGCTCTCTCATTTTACTCGGAGCTAACAGAAAAATCTTCAAGTATAAATTCTTTACCACAAACACAGGATATAAGCTACTTGCTAAATGAGCTTTTAAACAAAGTAAATACCTACCTTGGTTTAGGAGTTTACTTAACTGTTAAAGCAATAATCTTGTTTGTTCTTGTTGAGGCAGGTTTCAAAATTTCTCAATTGGGACTAAATATTGTAAAGGATAATAAAAAATGAAAGCAAGAATATTTTCAAAAAAAGATTATCCAGAAATTTCAAAGATCTATAAAAATTTTGAAGTAGTTGAAAACGGAGAAGAAGTTACTTTTGCAATTGGTGGAGATGGAACAGTATTAAAAACGATGAAACTAGTAAACTCACCGATTGTTGCAATAAAAGGAAAAGAAGGAGATAGTTTAGGGTTTAAAGCACAATTTAGCATAAATGAAATTGATGAGGTAATAAAGCTTGTAAAATCAAAAAACTTTAAAATAGAAAAATTTCATCTAATTGAAGGTTTTGTAAAAAATCAAAAGTTTGTCGGTGGTAATGAAATTGGAATAATTGCTTCTACTGAAAGAGAGATACATTTTGAAGTTTATTACAAAAATCAAAATGAAGAAAAATTCAAAAAACTTTATCCATACCCATTAATTGGTAGTGGAATAATTTTCGTTTCTAGGTTTGGAAGTAGTGCATGGAACAGAAAGCTTGGTGGTCCGCTTTTGCTTGAAGAAGGAATAATAGTTCAGCCAGTAGTTTGCGATATTGCTTTTCCATTTGTTGCAACACAAGAATATGAGTTTTTAGTAAGGGTTTTAAAAGGGAAAGCAAAGGTAGTTAGTGATGGAGAGAAGATAATGGATTCAAACCTTCTAAGGGTAAAGCTTAGCGAAAAATATGCAAGATTAATAGTAAGGGGAGAAAACATTTATAATTTTCTAAATCTTTTAAAATTTTATATAAACGCAGTAAGCCGGGGTGGCAGAATCCGGTAATGCGCCGGTCTTGAGAACCGGTTGCCCTTCGGGGCAGTATGGGTTCAAATCCCATCCCCGGCGTTTTTTTGAGGAAGCAAAACTTTGAAATACAAAAATTTATATTTATGTTTTTATAAAATCTTAACATGCAAACTAATCCACAATCTAAAGAAGTCTCCGAAATCGTAAGAATTAAAGGTAGAGATATAAAGGGAAAATTACCCATTTATAGAGCTCTTCCATTAATAAAAGGTATAGGACCAAATTTTGCTTACGCTATTTGTTATGTTTTAAACAAGAATTTTGGAATTTCAAAAAATGTACCAATTGGTAGCTTATCACCAGAAGAAATTAAAAAAGTTGAGGAAATAATTGATAATCCTACTTCTTTTGGAATACCATCCTTTTTCGTTAATAGGAGAAAGGAGCTTAATACTGGAAAAGATATTCATTTAACTGGAGAAGACTTATCATTAAGAGTTAGAATGGATATTGAAAGAGAGAAACAACTTAACACATGGCGCGGATTTAGGCATACTTATGGTCAAAAGGTACGTGGTCAAAGAACAAGAACAACAGGAAGAACTGGTATGACAATTGGAGTAATGAAGAAAGCAATTTTAGAGAAAATGAAGCCAGCAACAGGAGGTGCTGGAACCGCTTCTGGAGAAAAGAAAGAAGCGAAGAAAGAAGAAAAGAAGTGAAAGTATGGGTTCTCCGAGAAGATTTAGGAAAAAATATGAAACTCCAAAGAAACTTTGGACAAATCAAAGAATAGAAGAAGAAAAACAGCTTAGAAACCAATATGGTTTAAAGAATGCTACTGAACTTTGGAAAGCAGAAACTATAATAAAAAGAAGTAGAAGAAATGCTAGGCAGCTTCTCGCTCGTTTTGAAGAAAAATCTAAGAAAGCTGAAGATTTGCTAAATAGGCTAAAACGTTATGGGCTTCTTCCAAAAACAGCTAATCTTTCTGATGTTCTTAATCTAACTGCAAAAGATTTACTTGAAAGAAGGCTTCAAACAATTGTTTATAAGAAAGGGTTAGCGAATTCTCTAAAACAAAGTAGACAGCTTATAGTTCATGGTTTCATTGCAGTAAATGGAAGGAAGAAAACAGCTCCAGGCTATTTGGTGAGTGTTGAAGAAGAAGACAAAATTTCTTATTACAAACCTATTCAAATAAAAAAGCCTGAAGAGAAAGAGAAAAAAGAAGAAGCAAAAGTTGAAAAAATTGAGAATGAAAAAGGAAAAGAAGTAGCAGAAGGTTGAGAAAATGGCTGAGGAAGAGAAAAAAGCAAAAGTAAGGAAAAAATGGGGAATTGCTCATATATTTTCTTCAAAAAACGATACTATAATAACTATAACAGATATCACAGGTGCTGAAACAATTGCTGTTGCAAGCGGTGGAATGATTGTTGATGCTGATAGAGAAGAAGGTTCTCCTTATGCTGCAATGCAAGCAGCTTATAAAGCAGCTGAAAAAGCAAAAGAAAAAGGTTTAACTGGAATTCATATTTATGTTAGAGCTCCTGGTGGTAATAAATCAAAAACTCCTGGTCCAGGAGCACAAGCTGCAATTAGAGCTCTTGCAAGAACTGGTTTGGAAATAGGAAGAATTCTTGATGTAACTCCACTTCCAAGCGATAGCATAAAAAGGAAAGGTGGAAGAAGGGGTAGAAGAGTATAATTTGAAATCAAGGAAATTTTAAAAATTTTACTTTTGAAACAAATTCATGCAAAAAAAAGATAAAATAGATATAGTTAGAATTTTTGAAAAAATAATAAATAAAAATTATTTTCTAATAACCTTTTTTTCTATAATTCTTTTAATAAACTCTGCATACAACGGAAACCTAAACTATGGAAACATAGCAGTAATAACAAACGGCCAACCAAGTGTGCAAATAGTTGTAGGAGCAAAGGCAGCTGCAAGTGATGGAGTAGCTGCAGCAAACCTAGCTGCGGT
>Ga0315298_1003509_pt1 | contig 24832 bp, 23 predicted proteins | sample WHS_1_MG_FD_203077 | JGI IMG/M metagenome (GOLD analysis project Ga0315298, IMG submission 203077) | Extremophilic microbial mat communities from Washburn Hot Springs, YNP, Wyoming, USA - WHS_1_MG | ecosystem: Environmental > Aquatic > Thermal springs > Hot (42-90C) | place: USA: Wyoming...
CACCAGGCCGCCGGTGCCGAGTCCGCTGATCGTCCCGCCGACGGTGTATTGGTTGGCGGTGCAGACGATGTTCACGGTTGCGCCGCCGAGGCCCATCGTGCCGCTTCCCTGGGCGACGGAACACGTCAGACCGACCGGCTGCGTGCCAATCTGGATGTCATAGGTCGCGCCATAGGCGATCGGCGTCGGCATCGTGTACTGAGAGGCGTTGGCGCCGATCGCGGTAGCATCCGTTCCGTTATCGAGCAGGACCAGTCCCGTGCTGCTCAATCCGGTGATCGTGCCGCTCACTGCGTAGGTATTGGTCTGGCAGCTCACCGCAATGTTGGTGATGTTTGCCGAGTCGATGGTGCCCGAACCGTTCGCGACGGTGCAGGTCTGTCCGGTCGGTTGAGTGCCGATCGTCAGCGCATACGTCGTGCCGTAGGCAAGTGCCGACGGCAGCACGAATTGCGTTGCGCCAGCCGTGATGGTGGTCGCATCGGTGCCATTGTCGAGCAGGACCAGCCCGGAGCCCGTCAGGCCGCGCAGGGTGCCGCCGACGGTAAACGTGTCTGCTGCGCAGGTGATCTGGACCGTCGCTCCGCCGACCGGCATGGTGCCGGTGCCGTTGGCGACCGAGCAGATCTCATGGGCCGGCTGGGAGGCGATGCCCACGGCGTAATCGGCGCCGGCCGGCAAATCCGGCGGCAGCGTCTGCCCGGTCGTTCCGGAGGAGACGCTCTGGCGCTGGCCGTTGACGTAGAGCGTCAATCCCGCCTCGTTCAAATTTCGAACGGTGGCGCGCAATGAATAGCTGGCGCTCGCGCCGCAGCCGCTCAAGGCAAGAAGCGTAATGCACAGGCACAGAGCGCCGAGGGCGCGACGCGAATGAACGGGCGATGGCATATAGGGGGTGTTTTTTTGGAGTCGGACGGTTCGGGTTCGAAAATCCTAGCCGATGGCCATGGCACTGCGGGTTGGAGAACTCGCACTATGTGAAATCGGTCCCGCTTTGCCGGGCGTCGAGCGTGCGCTTCAGCGTGATTCGGCGAGGGTGATGTCGCCTCGGCACGCGCTGGCATGCCGGCGCAAGCTCCCCTGGAGAGAATCACCGTGTGTGCCGCGTCGTCCATGCGCCGTACCGGGGTCGTGTCCCGGCACAGCGGGCTGCGCGGTACCATGATGCCGAACGCGGAACAGGAGCGAGGCGATGCGCACGATAGGTCTGATCGGGGGGATGAGCTGGGAGTCGACGGTCACCTATTACCGGGTGATCAATGAGGAGACGCAGCGGCGGCTCGGCGGGCAGCACAATGCGACGTCGCTTCTCTACACCGTGGATTTCGCGCAGATTGCAGCCTGCCAGTTGGAGGATCGGTGGGAGGATGCGGCGCAGCTGCTCAGCGGCGCGGCGCGGGTTCTGGTGCAGGGCGGAGCGCAGGTGTTGCTGCTGTGCACCAATACGATGCACAAGGTCGCCGCGGACATTGAACGCGCCGCCGCCGGCGCACGCTTCATCCACATTCTCGATCCGACGGCGGCAGCGATTCGTCGGCGCGGGCTCTCGACGGTCGCGCTGCTCGGTACCCGCTTCACGATGGAGCAGGCGTTTTATCGCGGCCGGCTGGATGAGCAGGGCGTGCGGACCGTGATTCCGCAGGAAGCCGAACGCAAGGCCGTGCACCGCATCATTTACGAAGAGCTGTGCCGGGGCCGCATCACGGCGACCTCCCGGCAGGTGCTGCGGGCCATCGTCGAGTCCCTGCAGCGCGAGGGTGCGCAGGGTGTCGTGCTCGGCTGTACGGAACTCGGGCTGTTGCTCGGCGAGGGTGATGTGCCCGTTCCGGTGTTTGACACCGCGCGGCTGCATGCTTTGGCGGCCGTGGATGCGGCGCTCGTCGAGACTCCGTGATGCGCGCGCAGTTCGCGATTCTCGGCCCCGGGGCCCTGGGATCGATCCTGGGGGCGCATCTGGCGCACGCCGGACATCGTGTGATCGTGCTGGCGCGTGGCGAGCGTGCCCGGCACATCGAGCGCGCGGGGCTGCGCATCACAGGACTCAGCGAGCTCACCGTTCCGGTCACGGTGCTCACCGATCCGGCGCGGCTCGAGGCGGCCGAGTGCCTGATCGTGGCGACCAAGACTCCCGGCACGCAAGCGGCCCTGCAGTTGCTGCACCACGTGCGCGTAGGCCATGCGTTCTCGGTGCAGAACGGCGTACTGAAGAACGAGCTGCTCTCGGCAGTCTTTGGTGCCGAGCGAACCTTCGGCGCGCTCGCCAACACCAGCGGGGAGGTGCTCGAGGGCGGTGAAGTGCTCTTCACGCGCAACGTCAATCTGCTGCTCGGGGAGCTCGACGGCCGCGAGAGTGAGCGTGTGCGCGCGCTTGCGGCGACGATCGACGCAGCGGGGGTGCGCGCGAGCGCCGTGCCCCGGATCTTGAGCTGGGAGTGGAGCAAGTTCGTCGCCTGGCTGCCGCTGATGAGTCTCGCAGTGACGACTCGCGCGCCGACCTGGCAGTACCTGAGTGATCCGGGCAGTGCGGGGGTGCTGGTGCGCATGGCGCGCGAAGCGGTGCGGTTGGCGCGTGCATACCACGTCGAGCTGCTCCCCGAGGGCGCGATCCTGCCGCTGCAGGCGATCCTCGGGGGGACGGAGGCCGAGGCGGTCGCATCGGTGCGCGCCGCGGGCGCCCAGTTCGCCGCCGAGGCCCCCGGACACCGCATGTCGGCGCTGCAGGACCTGGAAGCGGGCCGGCCGCTCGAGGTCGAGGAGACCTTCGGCGATGCGGTATCCAAAGCGCACCGGGCAGGCCTTGAGGTGCCGCTGCTCGAGGCTTTTTATCACCTCGTGGCCGCGATCGACCGGACGCGTTCCGCCCGGCACTGAGCCGCGGGGCGGATGCGCGGGGATTACTGCAGGCGCAGCTGCAAACGCACGCGCTCGTGCCACGGCGCTCCCGACTGCTGCGTCGTGAGAAACACCCGCTTCGGACTGAGCGTGCCGTGGGCGAGGAGCGCGTTTTGCACGACCTGGGCCCGAGCGAGCCCCAGGGCCGCCAGCGCTCCGGGGGCGAGGTGCACCGTGGGGCGCAGCTGCGCGCGCAGCCAGCGGATCTGCCGGTTCATGCGGGCGAGGCGTTGGGCTGCGGCAGAGGTCTTCACGGCGGTAGCGGCCGCAGGCACCGGATACACCGGCGATCGGTGCAGGCGGGCACGGAACAGCGCTGCGAGCGCGCGGTGCTGTTCGCTCACCGGCAGGGCCGCGAAGCCGCCGGGCGGGGCGCGGTGCAGGCGTGTCAGGGCGAGCGCTTCGATCTGCCGGTTCTCTAGGGCGCGGGCATCCTCGGCGCTGGCCGGGCCGGCCGGAATGTCCACGCGCAGCGCCGGCCGTGCCGCGAGTGCCCGAGAGAGCGCCGCGAGGCTCGGGCCGGCCCCGCGCGGCAGCGCTGCCGAGCCGGGCCGGAACGCGATGTACTGCGCCTGCGCGGCGCCGGTGAACAGCTTGCCGATCAGGTCGAACGGCGCGAGGGCGGCCTTCTCGAGCAGATGCCAGAGCATCGTCCAGACGATCGAGGCGATGTGGAAGTCCGGATTATTCAGCGAGCCGGTGACCGGCAGGTGGATGCGGATCACCCCGTTGCGGTCCTTCAGCAGCGCCGTGGCGAGCCGGATCGGCCAACCGACCCGTGCGTGGCTCGCGCTCGCCCCGCCCCACTGCAGCTGCTCGACCACGATGCGGTGGTCGGCGTTGAGCCGGCGGTTGTCGATGCGGTAGCGGAAATGCGCACTGAGAATGCCCTTGGCGATCGCGTAGCCGGCATACCGGTCCGAGTATGGATCGAAAATCGGCAGCTGGATGTTCTCGAAGCCGGCCCGGATGTCAGTGTCACGGCCGAGTCCGTACGGGTTGAACGCGCCGCGGATGCTCACCGGCGAGTAGCGGTTGATGACCTGGCCGGCGAGCGCAACGCGGGCGATGGCGTCATGTGCGGTCGAGATGTTGGCGATGCTGCCGTGCAGATCGTTGATCGGCGCGTGGAAGTGCGGCTCGATCGACTCATCGGCGAAGCGGATCGAGCCGTTGACGATCTGCAGCTGACGCAACAGCACCGCGAGCGCCGGGTGGGGGGCAGCGTGTGCCGGCGGCGGCGCGGGCTGCTGCGGCGCCGCGCCGGCCTTTGCGGGCAGGAACAATGCGGCGAGATTCAACGTGCGGTTCGGCAGGATGACGATGCGCCCCAGCGGCGCATCGAGGCGGGCCGCGCCGATGACGAGCCGCGCGGGCCGGTAGTCGATGCCGGTCACGCTCAGCTGCCGCCAGCCGAATAATCCGATGCCGCTGGCGCGCGCGAGCAGCTGCAGGTCGCTGAGTTCGGCGCCGCCGCGCAGGTGCACGAGGCGCCCGCCGCTGAGCTCGGCGAAGCCGCGCACGCCGAGCGAGCCGGAGTGGACTTCGGCGGTGTGCGCGAGCGGCAGGTAGGGCACGAACGGCGCCAGCGGCAGACGGCTCAGCGACACCCACACTGCGGCGCTGCGCCGGCCCGGGATGACCCGTCCGTTGAGCGCCAGATACGCCCTCGGGGCGATGCCGGCCCGCAGTGAGAACGGCACGGGCGTATTGAGGTCAGTGCCGAGCGTACGGGCGGTGAGGGAATACAGCCGCACCTCGAAGTGCGCCGCCGGCGTGACCGACCGGTCGCGGATCGGCAGCGCGACGTCGCGCACCGTGAGCCGCGCGAGGCGCACGCTCCACGGCGGGGCTACCGGCGGCGCGCTGCGGGCCGCAGGGGCGCGCGCCGCCGGGCGTGCCGGCAGGAGGCTGAGCAGCGCCAGGCGTCCATCGCGTTCGCGCTGGATCGGCAGTCGCAGACCCTGCAGCCCCAGCGCGCCGATTGCGATTCGGTGGCTCGGCCACTGCAGTTGCACGTGCTCGAGTGAGAGGGTGCCGAGGCTCGCGCGCTGCCCGCGGGCCGCACCGGTGCCCTCGAGGCGTACGCCGTGGACGATGAGCGCGCTTAAGCGTCCCTGGGGCGGCGCGCCGGCGGTGAGCTTCAGCGCGCCGCCCGTGAGGTGGACGGTGTGGGCCTGCACGATGCCGTGCAGCGCCGTACCGCCGTCGAGTGCGAGCGCGCGCACGGTCATGACGAGATTCGACAGCGCGACCGCGATGCCGTGCGGCCCTTCGCCCACCGTGTAGCGCGTGTTCAGGCTCAGCGCACCCGCGCGAGGTGTCACGGGCAGGTGCGCGGGTGCGAATCGCGTCAGTCCCGTCAATGGCTCGTTGTTGACGGACACGCCGCCGCGTACGGTGAGCGGGCTCATCGACACGTCGCCCCACCAGGCGATGTGCGTGCCGTCGCTGCTGTCGGCATTGAGTGCAAACTGTCCGTGGCCGCCCGCCCAGGAGCGGAAGTGCACCAGGCGGAAGGTGATCGGCGTGAGCGACTCGCGCGCCGTCGGGGAGCGTCTGCGATCGCTGAAGTGCAGTGCGCCCTGCTCGATGCGCAGGTCATCGATGCGAATCTGCGGCGGCGGGCCGCTCGAGGCGGGAGGCGCATGCGAGACGAGCGCCGCCAGGTTGCTCTTGCCGTCGGCGCCGATGAGCACATCGAGCCGCGGCGCGTCCAGTTCCAACGTGCCGATGTGATAGGTGCCGGCGAGCAGCGCCAGCGGTTTGAAGCCGATGAACAACCGGCGCACCGCCGCGATCGGCCGGCCCTGCGTTTGGAGGCGCAGGTGGTGGATCGAGACGGTCAGGTGCACCGGGTCGACCCGGATTGCCCCGAGGGAGAGCGTGACCCCCGGATGCTGGTGCGCCCAGCGCATCGCTTCGCTGCGGATCAGGCGCGGCGCGAGCGCGTAACCGGCCCACAGATAACCGAGCAACGCCAGCGCGATGACGCTGAAGGTGATGAGCCAGCGCCGACCCAACCTGCGAAGGCTGCTCCAGACGTTCATGGGTGTCCTGCCGTGCCGACGGCACCGTTCAGACGTCCGCCGCGTCGTTCAGTGCTCATGCGTCGGGTCGGTCGATCGGTGAGCGGGCGCATCGGCTGTGACTGGCATCCTGCGCCGGGTTGCGGGTCGCGTGCCAGCGGAAGTCTACAATATACTCTGGTCCAAGAACGTGCGGCGCGAAGCGCCGGCGTGCAGACTTTTTTGCAACACCGGAGGGCGCAATGACCTCGATTACCCCGCTTTATATTGCCCACGCCAAGGCCACCGGAGGGCGCGACGGCAGCGCCGCAACCGACGATGGGCGCCTGAAGGTGAAACTGTCGGTGCCCAAGGAGCTCGGGGGCCCGGGCGGTGAGGGCACCAACCCTGAGCAGATGTTCGCCGCCGGCTACGCGGCCTGCTTCATCGGGGCGATCAAATTCGTCGCCGGTCGTGACAAGGTCGCGGTGCCGGCGGACACCTCGATCGAGTCGTCGGTGGGCATCGGGCAGATTCCGGCTGGATTTGGCATCAACGTGGAACTGAAGGTGTCGCTGCCGGGCGTGGCGCGCGAGACCGCCGAGCGCCTGGTGAGCGAGGCGCACAAGGTGTGTCCGTACTCGAACGCGACCCGTGGCAACATCGACGTGACGCTGATCGTCGTCTGATGCAACGCCGCAGCGGCGCCGGCCGCGAATCGGGCGCGCCTGAACTCGCCGTGCGTGCGGCAGTGCGCTAGGTGGAAGCGTTTCTCGCCAGCCTCTCGACCGTTGCGATCGCCGAAATCGGCGACCGTACCCAGCTGCTGCTGCTGATGCTCGCCGTGCGGCACCGGCGGCCGTGGCCGATTCTCGCCGGGATGATCTGCGGAACGGTCCTGAGCGCAGCGCTCGCGGCCTTCATCGGCGAGCGGCTCGGCCATGCGCTGAGCCCCCGGCTGGTCAATCTCATCGTCGGCGTCAGCCTCATCGCCATGGCGGCCTGGGAGCTGAAGCCGGAGCGCGCGGACGGGCAGGAGGAGGCCGCGGCGCGCGGCGGGCTGTTCTGGACCACGCTGTTGACCTTCACGGTGGCGGAGCTCGGCGACAAGACGCAGATCGCCACGGCGGTCCTTGGGGCCGCCTACCGCAACTTCGCCGGCGTGGTGGCCGGCAGCACGGTCGGGATGGTGCTCGCCTGTGCCCCGGTGATCTTCATCGGCAAGCTGCTCGCGCTGCGACTGCCGCTGCGCGCCATCCGCATCACCGCGAGCCTGCTGTTCCTCGGCCTCGGTGTGCTGTTTCTGGTCCGCGGCGTGCTCGGGGTGTCCTGACCTGCGGGGCGGGCGGCTCAGGCGGCGTCGGCGTGCCGGCCGGGCAGAGGCGATGGGGCGAGCCCGTCCAGACCCTCCCCGCCGAGGGCCTTGAGGATCGGGCAATCGGTCGGATCACCGTGGCCCGGACAGGCCTCGATGAGCGTCGCCAGGCCGTCGCGCACGCGCTGCAGCGCGGCGATGCGCTGCTCGACGTCGGCGAGCTTGCCCTGCGCGGCGCGCTTCACGCGCGCCACGTCACGGCCCTTGGAGAGCGCGAGCAGATCGCGGATCTCCTTCAGGGAAAACCCGAGCGTTTGCGCGCGGCGGATGAAGCGCAGACGGGCGAGCTCGGCGGCGCCGTAGCGGCGATAACCGGACTGCAGGCGCGTCTTCGGGGCGAGCAGGCCGCTGCGTTCGTAGTAGCGCACGGTGTCGATGCGCACGCCCGCGCGCTGGGCGAGGGCGCCAATGCCGAGGGTCTCCATGGTCGCTCCCGGGAATGGATCGGAGTTCAGTCTACGCCCTGGAGCAAGGTCCAGAGTCAAGGCCGTGGCCCGCTGCCCCTCCGGTGCGCTCGGTGTGCCGCACGGCGGCGTGCCGAACTGCTATGATGGTCCTCTCCCGGCGATTTCCTGGGCGCCGTCCCGCAGTGGGCGCGAGCCTGGGGGCGGGTGAGCCCGCAGGCGCGGGCATGAGTACATTTGGCTGTGGTGGCCCGCATCGGCTACTCCGCGACGACCAGTCGTGAACCCCGTCAGGGCCGGAAGGCAGCAGCGGCAGCGGCGATGTCGGGTGCCGGAGCACCCGCTGGTGCGGGCCGCCTCCCATTCCGGTTGGGGATCCATGACCGAGACCTACACCGCGCTGGCGCGCAAATGGCGCCCCAAGACGTTCAGTGAACTCGTGGGGCAGGATCACGTGCGCCAGGCGCTCGTCAACGCCCTCACGAGCGGGCGCGTGCACCACGCGTTCCTGTTCACCGGCACGCGCGGGGTGGGCAAGACGACGATCGCGCGCATTCTGGCCAAGTGCCTGAACTGCGATCGCGGCGTGAGCGCCACGCCCTGCGGGGAGTGCGCCAGCTGCCGGGAGATCGATGCCGGCCGGTTCATCGACCTGATCGAAGTCGACGCCGCCTCGCGCACCAAGGTCGACGACACGCGCGAGATCCTCGACAACGTGCAGTTCGCGCCGACGCGCGGGCGGTACAAGGTGTACCTCATCGACGAGGTGCACATGCTCTCGACGCACTCCTTCAACGCGCTTCTGAAGACGCTCGAGGAGCCGCCGCCGCACGTGAAGTTCCTGCTCGCCACCACCGATCCGCAGAAACTGCCGGTGACGGTGCTCTCGCGCTGCCTGCAGTTCAATCTCAAGCGTATTCCGACGGCGCAGATCGCCGCGCACCTGCGCGCGGTGCTCGAGCGCGAGCAGATCGAGTTCGAGGCGGCCGGCCTCGCGCTGGTGGCGCAGGCGGCCGACGGCAGCATGCGCGATGGCCTCTCGCTGCTCGATCAGCTGATCGCCTTCGGCGGCGGGCGCGCCGGGGAGGCCGAGGCGCGCGCGATGCTCGGCACCGTGGCTCGCGATCATGTGGTGCAGCTCGCCGAGCGGCTCGCGGCCGCCGACGCGGGCGAGCTGCTGCGCTTCGCCCGCTCGATCGAGCAGTGGGCGCCCGATTACACCCAGCTGCTCGATGAGCTCGCCTCGCTGCTGACCCGTGTGGCGCTGAAGCAGGTGGTGAGTGATTACGAAGGCGATGAGCTGTACGCGGACGAGCTGCTCGATCGGCTCGCCGGGGCGCTCGGCGCCGAGGACGTGCAGCTCTATTATCAGACCGCCATCCTCGGGCGGCGCGACCTGCCGCTCGCGCCCGATCCGCGCACCGGCTTCGAGATGACGCTGCTGCGCATGATCGCGTTCCGGCCGCAGGGCGGACCGGCTGCGGCCGCCGCCCCGCTCGCCGGCGCAGCGCCGGCTGCCCCGGTCCCGCGCGCTGCTGCGCCGGCGGCGCCGGCACCGGCGGCCCCGAGCGGGGAGTGGGCGGCGCTGCTCGCGCAGCTCGACCTGCAGGGCGCGGCCCGCCAGCTCGCCCAGCACTGCGTGCTCGTCGGGCGCGAGGGCGCCCGGGTGAAGCTCGCGCTCGACCCGCGCAGCCGCTCGCTGCGGACCCCCTCGCTCGAGGAGAAGCTCGCGCAGGCGCTCTCGCGGCATTTCGGTGAGACGGTCCGGCTGGAGTTCGTCGCCGTGAGCGAGCGTCGCGAGACGCCCGCGGAGGCGACCCAGCGGGCCGCGCGCGAGCAGGTCGATGCGGCCCGCCAGTCCTTCGAGTCCGATCCCGGGGTGCAGGGCTTTCGCGAGCGCTTCGGCGCCGAAGTACTCCCCGAGACCGTTCGTCCCCTGAAATGAACCGGCGCGGTTGCCGGTTCCACTCAACCGATCGAGGAGCGACCTCATGCGAGGCAATATCAATCAGCTGATGCGCCAGGCGCAGGCCATGCAGGCCAACATGCAGAAGGTGCAGGACGAAATCGCCAACCTGGAAATCGTCGGCGAGGCCGGTGGCGGCATGGTCAAGGTGACGATGACCGGCAAGCACGAAGTGCGCGCCGTGGCGATCGAGCCGGCGGTGATCGGCGAGGATCGGGAGATGCTCGAGGATCTGGTCGCCGCCGCGATCAACGACGCGGTGCACAAGGTCGAGGCGCGCGTGCAGGAGAAGATGTCCTCGGTCACTGCCGGACTGCAGCTGCCGCCGGGAATGAAACTGCCGTTCTGATCCCGCCGTGAAGCATCCGCCGCGACTTGCCGAGCTGATCGAAGCGCTGCGCACCCTGCCGGGCGTCGGTCCGAAGAGCGCCCAGCGCATGGCGTTTCATCTGCTGCAGGACGGGCGCTCCGGTGCGCAGCGCCTGGCGCAGTCGCTCGAGGCGGCGCTCGCCACGGTGCACCGCTGTCAGCGCTGCCGCATGTTCGCCGAAGAGGACCTGTGCACGATCTGCGCCGCGCCGCAGCGCGAGGCGGCGCTGCTGTGCGTGGTGGAGTCGGCGGCCGACGTCGTCGCGATCGAGCAGTCCGCGAGCTTCCGCGGGCGCTATTTCGTGCTGATGGGCCACCTCTCGCCGCTCGATGGCATCGGCCCGGAGCAGCTCGGCGTGCGCGAGCTCGAGGCCATACTCGATGAGGGCTCGGTGCGCGAACTCATCCTCGCCACCAATCCCACGGTGGAGGGGGAGGCGACCGCGCACTTCATCGCCGAGCTGGCCCTGCGGCGCGGCCTGAGTGCGAGCCGCATCGCTCACGGGGTGCCGATCGGCGGGGAAATCGAGTACGTCGACGGCGGGACGCTCGCCCGCGCGCTGAGCGGCCGGCAGAGCGTCTGAGCGCTCAGCCGTCGCGGCGGCGCGCCCGCTCCTGGGCCGTGCCCAGGGTCTGTTGCAGCCGCCGCAGTCGCCGATAGCTCTCGTAACGGCGCGGATCCATCTGGCCCTGCTCGACGGCGGCGCGCACCGCGCAGTCCGGTTCGCGCAGGTGCTGGCAATCGAGAAAGCGGCATCCGCCGGCGAGCCGAGCGAGCTCGGCAAAGCCGAGCGTGCGGGGCTCGAGGTACTCGATCGCCGGGGCGAAATCGCGCACCCCGGGTGCATCGATGAGTTCCCCCCCGCGGGGCAGTGTGAACAGCCGCGAGGCGGTGGTGGTGTGGCGCCCCTCGGCGGCCCGCGCCAGGGCGCCGACTTCGATGCGCTCCTCGGGGGCGAGCCGCGCGGCGAGGGACGATTTGCCGACCCCGGACTGCCCGACCAGGGCGGCGGTGCGGCCGCGGCAGGCCGCGAGCAATTCGGCCTCACCGACGCCGGTGACCGCCGAGACCTCGATGGACGGGGTGTCCGCCTGCCGGTAGCCCTCGAGCGCCGCGCCGAGCGCCGCATCGAGGCCGAGGTCTGCCTTGTTCACGATGAGGATCGGCTCGATGCCGGCCGAAGCGGCCGCCGCCAGGTACCGATCGGCGACGAACAGGTCCGGCTCGGGCAGCGGGGCGATCACCACCAACAAACGGGTGAGATTGGCGAGGACCGCCTCGGCACGGCCGCGCGCATTGGTCCGATACAGCGCGGTGCGCCGCGGCAGCACTTCGAGCACGTGGACCTCGCCATGACGCTCATCGTGCCGGCAGCGCACCTCATCGCCGCAGACGATGCCGAGTGCGCGTCCCAGCGGCCGAGCCGGGTACTCCGTCCCATCCGCGGTGCGCACCCGCACCTGCCGTCCGAACGCGCCGATCACGCGTGCATCGAAGGTTGCTACACTCATCGGGCGCCGATTATCCCCCAGTACGAGCCGAACATGCCGAGCAATGAACACCTGATCTGGATCGATCTCGAGATGACGGGCCTGGTGCCCGAGCGCGATGCGATCATCGAGATCGCCACCATCGTCACGGACAAGTCGCTCAACGTACTCGCCGAGGGGCCGGTGGTCGCCATCCACCAGGACGAGTCGGTGCTCGGCGCCATGGACGAGTGGAACCAGCGCCAGCACGGCAGCTCCGGACTGCTCGCGCGGGTGCGCGCCAGCCGGGTCGGGACCGCCGAGGCCGAGGCGCGCACGCTGTCGTTCCTGATGCCGCTGGTGCCGCCGGGCGTCTCACCCATGTGCGGCAACAGCATCTGCCAGGACCGCCGGTTCCTGGCGCGGCTGATGCCGCAGCTCGAGCGCTACTTCCACTACCGCAACCTCGACGTCAGCACCCTGAAGGAGCTGGCGCGCCGCTGGGCGCCGAGTGCGCTGGAAGGTCTGACCAAGCAGGACGCGCACCTCGCGCTCGCGGACATCCGCGAGTCGATCCGGGAGCTGGCGCATTACCGCGCCAAGCTGTTCCGGCCGGCCTTCGGCGGCGAGCCGCTCTGAGGCGCGCGCCGCGGGCCGCTCAGCCGCGGCGCTCCCCGGCGAGGAACAGCCAGGTCTCGACCACCGTGTCGGGGTTGAGCGAGAGGCTCTCGATGCCCTGCTCGAGCAGCCAGCGGGCGAAGTCGGGGTGGTCCGAGGGGCCCTGACCGCAGATCCCGATGTACTTGTCCTGCGCGCGGCAGGCGCTGATCGCCATGCCGATCAGGCGGCGCACCGCCGGGTCGCGTTCATCGAACTGGCGCGCCACGATGGCCGAGTCGCGATCCAGCCCGAGCGTCAGCTGGGTCAAGTCGTTCGACCCGATCGACATCCCATCGAAATGCTCCAGGTACTGCTCGGCGAGCAGAGCATTGGTCGGCAGCTCGCACATCATCACGACCTTCAGACCGTGCTCGCCGCGCTTCAGGCCGTTCGCCGCGAGCAGCTCGGTCACCCGCCGGCCTTCCTCGACGCTGCGCACGAAGGGCACCATGACCTGCACGTTGGTGAGGCCCATCGCCTCGCGCACGCGCTTGATGGCGCGGCACTCGAGCTCGAAGCACGGCCGGAAGCGCTCATCGACGTAGCGCGCCGCGCCGCGAAAGCCCAGCATCGGGTTCTCCTCGTGCGGCTCGTAGCGGCTGCCGCCGATGAGATTGGCGTACTCGTTCGACTTGAAGTCCGAGAGGCGCACGATCACCGGCTCCGGGGCGAAGGCCGCGGCGATCTGCGCAATGCCCTCGGTGAGCTTCGTGACGTAGAAGCCAACCGGATCGTCGTAGCCGGCCATCTGCGCGCGCACCTGTTCCTTCAGCGCCGCATCGAGCTGCTCGTACTCGAGCAGCGCGCGCGGATGCACCCCGATCATGCGGTTGATGATGAACTCCAGGCGCGCCAGGCCCACGCCGCGGTTCGGGGTGCCGGCGAAGCTGAACGCCCGGTCGGGGTTGCCGACGTTCATCATGATCTTAACCGGCAGCGGCGGCAGCGCGTCGAGCTCGATCTGGCGCTGCTCGAACTCGAGCAGCCCCTGATAGACGTAACCGGTGTCGCCCTCGGCGCACGAGACCGTCACCTCCTGGCCCTCAGCGATGCGCTGCGTCGCATCGCCGCAGCCCACCACCGCCGGAATACCGAGCTCGCGCGCAATGATGGCGGCGTGGCAGGTCCGTCCGCCGCGGTTGGTGACGATTGCCGCGGCGCGCTTCATGACCGGCTCCCAATCCGGATCGGTCATGTCGGCGACCAGCACGTCGCCGCTCTGCACGCGGGCCATTTCGCTGACGTCGCGGATGATGCGAGCCGGGCCGGCGCCGATGCGCTGGCCGATGCTGCGCCCGCTCACCAGCACCGTCGTACGCGCCGCCTTCAACGTGTAGCGCTGCAGGGTGCGTCCGGCGCGGCTCTGGACCGTCTCGGGCCGGGCCTGCAGGATGTACAGCTCGCCCGTGGCGCCATCCTTGCCCCACTCGATGTCCATCGGCTTGCCGTAGTGCGTCTCGATCAGCAGCGCCTGGCGGGCGAGGGCAAGGATGTCGGCCTCGCTGAGACAGAAGCGCGCGCGCTCGGCGGGCGCGACGTCCACGGTGCAGACGCGCTCGGCGGAGCCCGCCGGCGCATAGACCATCTTGATCGCCTTGGCGCCGAGGTTGCGCCGCACGATCGCTTCCCGGCCGGCGCGCAGCGCCGGCTTGTACACGTAGAACTCATCGGGGTTCACCGCGCCCTGCACCACGGTTTCCCCGAGGCCGTAGGCGGCGGTGATGAATACGACGTCGCGAAAGCCGGAGTCGGTGTCGAGCGTGAACATCACGCCGCTCGCCCCGAGATCGCTGCGCACCATGTGCTGCACGCCGGCTGATAACGCTACCGCGCCGTGATCGAAGCCCTGATGCACCCGATAGGCAATGGCGCGGTCGTTGAACAGCGACGCGAACACCTGATGCATCGCGGCGAGCACCTGGTCTTCGCCGCGAACATTGAGAAATGTCTCCTGCTGGCCGGCAAAGGAGGCCTCGGGCAGATCCTCCGCGGTCGCTGAAGAACGCACTGCGACGGCGATGTCCTGCCCGCCGCTCATCTGACGCAGGCCCGCGCGCACGGCCTGCTCGAGCGCCGGCGGGAAGGGCGTGGCGAGGATCCACTGGCGGATGCGCGCGCCGCAGACCGCCAGTCGCTCCACGTCGTTCACATCGAGGGTGGCGAGCTCGGTGCGGATGCGCACATCGAGCTGATCCTGCTTGAGAAATTCCCGGTAGGCGAACGCGGTGGTGGCAAAGCCGCCCGGCACGTGGACGCCGAGGCGCGTCAGTGCCCCGATCATCTCACCGAGCGAGGCGTTCTTGCCGCCTACGGTTTCGATGTCGTGCTGCCCGACCTGCTCGAAGGGAATGACGTATGCGTCCAAAAGAAACCCCCGCCTGCCGCTTGCTCCGCGCTGCGCGCGGTGGAAAACTGCCCGTCCACTGACTGCAACCGAGGCTCGCGCCGTGGGTCGACGAACCGTTTTCTTCGTCTCAGACCAGACGGGCGTGACCGCTGAGACGCTGGGTCACAGCCTCATGACCCAGTTCGAGGGTCTCGAATTTCGCGCGGTGACTTTGCCATTTGTATCGACCCTTGACAAGGCCGAAGAGGCGGTGCGTCGCATCGACCGGACAGCCCTCGAGGACGGCCTGCGGCCGATCGTCTTCAGCACGCTGGTGCAGGATGATCTGCGCGAAGTGGTGCGCCGTTCCAACGGACTGTGCCTGGATTTCTTCGCCGCCTTCGTCGGGCCGCTCGAGGAGGAACTCGATACCCGCTCGACGCACCGCACGGGCCGCGCGCACGGCATTGCCGATCCGGCCATGTACTCGGTGCGCATCAATGCGACCAACTTCGCGTTGGCCAACGACGACGGAGTCGGCGGCGATTATGAACATGCCGATCTGGTGCTGATCGGCGTGTCGCGCTGCGGCAAGACCCCGACCTGTCTGTATCTGGCGCTGCAGTACGGGGTGTTCGCGGCCAACTATCCGCTCACGGAGGAGGACCTGGAGTCAGGCCGCCTGCCGCAGCGGCTCGAGCCGTATCGCAGCAAGCTGTTCGCGCTCACGATCAAACCGGAGCGGTTGCAGCAGATCCGCCACGAACGCCGGCCGAACAGCCGCTACGCCTCGGCGCAGCAGGTCCGCTTCGAGCTGCGCGCGGTCGAGGCGCTGATTGCGCGTCACGGCATTCCCTCGCTCGACACCACCGAGTGCTCGATCGAGGAGATCGCCAGCCGCATTCTCAACACCACGGGCATCGAGCGGCGCAATCGCGCCTAGCGGGTCTGCTCGCGCATGATTATTGCACCGGCGTGAACGCGCGCGCACGCGAGGCGAAGCGGCTTGCACTGGCCCGTTCCTCCGCTATAGTCGGGGAGATGCTCAACGATGCGCTCTCACCGGTTTCATGGCGTGCCCGCCCGCGCAGCTTCGTGGCATTGATGAGCCTGTACGAGAGCAACTACATCCGGCTCGGCTGGCTCGCCGGCGACCTGCGCGCGCTGCGCGGCACGTACCGCTCGCGGATCGAGGGGGACTGTGATCTGCTGCTCACCGTGATCGAGCAGTGCGCCTATACCAGCATCTTCGATCTGACCTACGAACTGCCCGAGCCGCTCGGTCTGACCCACTGCCCGGATCTGCGCCTGCGCGTGTACCACGATGCTCGCCTGGTCGAGGCCGAGCCGCGCGCCGATCGTCCGGCCGAGCCTGCGGCCAAGGTTCTCGCCTGCGCGGAGCGTGAACTCCGTCAGCGCTGGGTGCGCAACATGATGTTAAATAAATGGTTGGAGTATTGCGCGGAGCGCGGGCATCGCTTCGCGGGGACCGCCGTGTGACCTCTCGCGGCGTCCGCCGCACCGGTCATGAAGGCATTTCGACAGCTTGGGTTTCTGAAACTTCCCTTGCAGCGCGCTCAGGCGGCGCCCGAGGACCATCGGGTGTTGGCGCTGTTTCGCAACCGCGCGGAGCTGAAGAAGGCGTTCGGGGACCTGAAGGAGGAGGTCGAGCGGCTGAAGGATCGCATCAAGCAGCAGGAAGGGGTGACCCGGCGCGTGCGCGAGACCCTCGGGGCGCTCGAACAGCGCCTCGGGGTCGACGAAACGGCCTACCCTGCACTCGTCTTCTACCAGCTGCGCCGGCTGTGGAAGAGCGGGCACGATCAGCTCGAGCGCTTCGTCGCAGAGCTCGCGGCGCAGCAGGAGGAGCGCGAGCGGCGCGCGCATCTGGCCGAGCATAACCGCCGCCAGTTCGCCCGGCGCCAGAGCGCCGAGCAGCACCTGCAGGTGGTGCGCGAGCTGTGCGCGCAGGCGAGCGAGCGTGTCGCGACGCTCGAGCGCGAGCGGGCCGCGCTGCGCCGGTTCTGGCATTTCTTCAAGCGGCGCGCGCTCGAGCAGATCCTGGCGCGGGCGCGGGCCGAGGCTGCGGCCGCCGAGGCATCCTTCGCCAGCGCCTGCCAGAGCGCCGCGGAGCTCGCTGCCGAACAGGCGCCGGAGTTCCCCGGGCTGTCGCTGCAGGCGCGCCGGCTGATCAATCTGACGGTGATCGCGTACGCCGAGGTGATGTGCACGAGCCTGACCGCGCTGCCACTGCTCGTGATGCGGGCCCGCGAAGCCACTCAGCACCGGGAAGTCATCGACGAGTACGGCACCCGCGCCGAGTGCCTGGCGTTGATGCATCAGATCCAGCGCGCCGAGACGCTGCTCGGGGCGCGCACCCGATTCGGGCGGGAGATTCGCGCCCGCCTCGTGCACCTGCGCCGGGCGGCGCAGTATCGCGCCGAGGAGGATACGGTGCCCATGGCCGAGTCCTTCAGCGACAGCGCAGAGCATCCCTCGGCCGCCGCCCCGGAAGGAATCCCGAACGTGCTGGCCGAGGACACCTGGAACATCCACAGCGTCCTGCTCGGCTGAGCGGGCGGCCCGGCCGCCCGCTCCTCGAGGTGTATCTCAGCTGCCGCGGGCGACCTGCGGGGTCGAGCGCTGCGCATCCAGGCGGATCATGTCGGCCATGACGGCCTCGGCCTGATCGAGGATCACGTCCGGAATCTTGTCGTCCTTGCCACCGATCTGCCGCGAGTGCGCGAGCGGCTTCAGGCCCAGCGCGGCGCGCCGGCGGTTGTCGAGCGCGAGCAGCTCCGCATCGCGTTTGCGCCGCGCGGCCTGGCGGTCCGCCAGGTTCAGGGACACCGACTTCTGAGCGCGCATCGCGTCGATCAGCTGAATGTCCCCGACCAGCCACTGGAAATTCGGATCGTGCTGCTGGCGCGTGAGCTCGTCCTGCTGCAGGGTGCGGATCGAGGGCACGGCGGCCGTGCCGGTGGCCACCGGGAAAGGCACCGCCCCGATGGTGTCCCAGGGCAGCGAACGCGGCAGGGCGCTCTCCCCGACCAGCTTCGGATCGATCGGCGAGGGCAGCACGATGTTCGGGATCACCCCGCGATGCTGGGTGCTCTGACCGGTCACGCGGTAGAACTTACCGATGGTCACGGTCAGCTGCCCGTCGACCGGCTGGCTGCTCCAGCGATCGAGCGGGATCAGGTTCTGTACCGTGCCCTTGCCGAAGGTGTTCTGGCCGATGATCACGCCGCGGTGATAGTCCTGGATGGCGCCGGCGAAGATCTCCGAGGCCGAGGCGCTGTAGCGGTTGACCAGCACGGCGAGCGGTCCGTTGTAGACCGGGGCGTCCTCGGGATCATCGAGCACCTCGATGTGCCCGTTGCGCTCGCGCAGCTGCACCACCGGACCGTGCTGGATGAACAGACCCGTCAGCGCCAGCGCTTCGGGCAGGTAGCCGCCCCCGTCATCACGCAGGTCGAGCACCAGGCCGTTGATGTGCTGCTGCTCGAGCTTCAGCAGCAGCCGCAGCACGTCGCGGGTGGTGCTGCGGTAGTTCGCCTCGCCGGCATCCTCCGCCGCCACGTCCTCATAGAAGCTCGGGACGGTGATGATGCCGATCCGGTAGGTGTGTCCGTTCTGAGTCACGGTGCGCAGCTTGCTCTGCGCCTCCTGGGCTTTGAGCGTCACCTTGTTGCGCACGAAGCTCAGCACCTGCTCCTTGCCGCCCGGGTGTTCGCCGGCGGGCAGGATCTGCAGCCGCACGGTCGTGCCGGCCTTGCCGCGGATCAGCTGCACGACGTCGCTCAGCCGCCAGCCGACCACATCGGTGATCGTGCCGCTCTTGCCTTCGCCGACGCCGGTGATGCGGTCCTTCGGCTTGAGCGTTCCGGCCACCGCGGCCGGTCCGCCCGGAATGACATTGATCACGGTGACGTAATTGCCGTCCATCTGCAGCGAGGCGCCGATGCCCTGATAGTTCAGGCTCATCTCGATGCGGTATTCCTCGGAGCTCATGGGCGAGAAGTAGCTCGTGTGCGGGTCGTACGTGAGCGCGTACGCGTTCATGACGTCCTCGAACACATCCTCGGCGCTGATCTGCGTAATCCGATGCAGCTCGGCCTGATAGCGCTTGCGCAGCAGCGTGGCGGTCTCGGGCCAGGTCTTGTGCGCCAGCAGCAGCGAGAGCTCTTCGTTCATGACCCGCTTGCGCCACAGCGCGTTCATCTGCGCCGTATCGGCCGGCCAGGGGGCGTGCTTGCGGTCGAACTGGTAGGTCTCATTGCCGGTCCAGCTCGGTTCCTTCCCGAGCAGGCTGATGGCGTATTTCAGATGCTCCTCGCTGCGCGCCTTGAAGCGCTGGAAGATGAGAAACGCCGGGGAGAGCTTGCCGTGCTCGATCAGCGTCGCGAAGTCGTTGCGGTAGGCCGCGGAGAACCCCTGCACGTCGCTCGCGAGGAGGTAGTCATGCTCGGGATCGAGGAAGTGCAGGTAGCGGTCGAACACCAGGTGCGAGAAATGCGCATCGACGTCCGGATGGCTGTACTGGTACTCGTTCAGGATCCCGGCGACCTTGCGCGCGATGTCGCGCTGGTTGGCCGTCGGTGCAAGCGCCCCGGGCGGCAGGATCGAGGCGCGTGCCGGGGCGCGCAGCAGCAGCGCCGCGGAGCCGACGAGGGCGGCCGCTGCCGCGATGGCGCTAAACCAGCCGAGACGAAAACGCTGAGATTGGGTCATCGTGAGAGAGCTCGCTGCAGTCCTTCAGGCACGGGTTCAGGCACGGGGCAAATCGATGGCGAGGGGGCTTCGGCGCCGCGGCAGGTCGGTCATGCGCGCGGCAGTCGCCGCAGGAGCGTCAGCCAGAGCCGCACGGCCAGCAGGAGCAGCAGCGGTCCGAGCGCCACCGCCCAGTAGAGGACCCAGCCGTGGCCGAGCCCCGAGAAGTAGTCCGCGTACAGCGTGAGCGGGCCGTAACCCGGGCCGCTGTCGCCATGCGTGTACGGGCCGAGCGTGGCATGTCCGGCCAGCCAGATCAGCAGCGGCATGACCAGCACGCCGAGCGCGAGTGCGCCGCCGAGCAGCGCCGCGTCGCGCCGCAGGCGCGCAGGTCCGGCTGCCGGGGCCGCCGAGGGTTCGGTGCGCGAATTCACCATAGATCGTGAGTGTAGCCGATCCGGGCGGCCGGGAGGCCCGAATGCGCCCCGGCGGGCGCGATCGACGGCCCGCAGCGCATCGCGGCAGGTCATAATGGTGAGCTATGGAGCAGATCAAAGCAGCCGTCATCGGCGTCGGCTATCTGGGCCGCTTCCATGCCCAGAAATACGCCCAGTCCCCCCGCTGCCGCCTCGAGGCGGTGGTCGATGCGCGTGCGCAGGCCCGTGAGCAGGTGGCCGCAGAACTCGGTACCCGACCGTTGGCCGATTACCGCGAGCTGCTCGGCAAGGTCGATGCGGTGAGCGTCGTCACCCCGACCCCGGCGCATTTCGCGATCGCCCGGGACTTTCTGCTCGCCGGGGCGCACGTGCTGGTGGAAAAGCCGATCACCGAGACCCCGCGTGAGGCGCGCGAACTGATCGACCTGGCGGACCGGTGCGGCCGGGTGTTGCAGGTCGGGCACCTCGAGCGGTTCAATTCGGCGATCCTCGCCGCCGAGCCGTACCTGCGCTCCCCGCGCTTCGTCGAGTGCCACCGGCTCGCCCCGTACAAGGAGCGCGGCACCGACGTGAACGTCGTGCTCGATCTGATGATCCACGACATCGATCTGGTGCAGACCATCGTGGGCGCGCCGGTCGCGACCATCGATGCGATCGGGACGCCGGTGTTCTCCGAGGCCATCGACATTGCCAATGCGCGCATCCGCTTCGCCAACGGCTGCGTCGTCAATGCCACCGCGAGCCGCGTGAGCCTGAAGACCGAGCGCAAGATGCGGCTGTTCGAGGACGATGCCTATCTCTCGCTCGACCTGCAGCAGAAGATCCTCACCCTGATCCGCAAGCGCGCGCCGGGTGAGGCCGCCGGGGCGCTGCCGGTGAGCATCGAGGAGCAGAGCCTCGAGCAGGGCGATGCCCTGAAGGCCGAAATCGAGGCGTTCCTCGAATCGATCCGCACCGGCAAGCCGCCGGTGGTGAGCGGGGAGGACGGGTTGATGGCCCTCGAGACCGCGATGCGCATCACCGAGCAGGTGCACGAGTCGCTCGCGACGCGCCAGCTGATGGGGCGAGGGCCGCAGCATGGCTGAGCAACCCGCACACCTCGCCGCGACACCCCGGCCGGTGCGCGTCGCGGCGATCCAGATGTCCTGCGGCTGGGACGCGGGAGCGAACATCGCCGCAGCCGAGACCCTGGTGCGCGAGGCGGCCGGGCGCGGCGCGCAGATCATCCTGCTGCCGGAGCTGTTCGAGACCCCGTACTTCTGCATCGAGCAGGATGCCCGGCATCTGCGCCTGGCGAGCACCGTGCAGGACAACCGCGCGGTGCGCCACTTCAGCGCCGTGGCGCGCGAGCTCGGCGTCGTGCTGCCGATCAGTTTCTTCGAGCGTGCCGGTGCGGCGTACTTCAACTCGATCGCGGTGCTCGATGCCGACGGCACGCGGCTCGGCGTGTACCGCAAATCGCATATTCCGAACGGCCCGGGATACCAGGAGAAGAACTACTTCAGCCCCGGAGACACCGGCTTCAAGGTGTGGCACACGCGCTATGCGCGCCTCGGGATCGGCATCTGCTGGGACCAGTGGTTCCCCGAAGCGGCCCGTGCCATGGTGCTCCAAGGGGCGGAGCTGCTGTTGTATCCGACCGCGATCGGCACCGAACCGCCGCCGGCGCTGCCGGTGGATTCGCGCGCACATTGGCAGCGCACGCAGCAAGGCCATGCCGCGGCGAATCTCACGCCGCTGATCGCCGCCAACCGCTATGGCCTGGAGCGCTCGCTGCAGGACCCCGAAGGACTCTACATCCGCTTCTACGGCTCGTCCTTCATCACCGATGCGCTGGGAGCGAAGATCGCCGAGGCCGGCGAATCGGGCGATGCGGTCCTCACGGCCGACTTCGATCTGGATCAGACCGCGAGCCTGCGCGACAACTGGTTCGTGTTCCGCGACCGGCGCCCCGAGCTCTACGGGGCGCTCGTCACGTACGACGGACGGACCCGGTGAGCGCCTCGGGCCTTGCCCGGCGCGGCGCGGGCCGCGTCGCCCTCGTGGGTGCGCGCGCCGCACGAGGACTCGATGAGGACATGCCGGCACTCGAGGCGGCGGTGGCCGCCGCCGGGCTCGTCGCTGACGTGCGCGACTGGGACGATCCGGCGGCGCGCTGGTCGGACTACGACCTTGCGCTGCTGCGCTCGACCTGGGACTACACCGATCGGCTCGAGGAGTTCCGCGGCTGGCTCGCGCACGTGTCACGCCAGACCCGTCTGCACAACCCCGAACCGGTGGTCGCCTGGAATACCGACAAGCACTACCTGCGCGATCTGGCCGCGCTCGGCCTGCCGGCGGTCCCGAGCGCATTCATCGAGCCCGACGAGCCGGCGCGGGCGGCGATCGAGCGGTTCCTCGCCGAGCAACCCTGTGCGGAGTTCGTGATCAAGCCGACGGTCGGGGCCGGTTCGCGCGGTGCGCGCCGCCTCGGGCGCGCGCAGCTGAAGGAGGCGAGTGCGCACGCGGATGCGCTGCTCGCCGCCGGGCGCAGCGTGCTGCTGCAGCCGTACCTGGAGGCGGTGGACCGCGACGGGGAGACGGCGCTGTTGTTCTTCGGCGGGCAGTTCAGCCATGCCATCCGCAAAGGGCCCCTGTTGCGCCCGAACGCCGATCCGACGCGTGCGCTGTTCGCCCCGGAGCACATCACGGCGCGGACCCCGCAACCGGCGGAACGGGCCGTCGCCGAGCGGGTGCTCTCGGCGCTTCGCGATGCGGGACGTACGCCCGAGCCGCTGCTCTATGCGCGCGTCGACCTGCTGCGCGATGCGGCCGGTGCGCCGTTCGTGCTCGAGCTGGAGCTCGCCGAGCCGTCGTTGTTCCTGGGGTTCGCCGCTGGCGCGGCCGAGAGGTTCGCGCAGCAGATTGCCGCCGCGGTCCGGGCCGGCTGAATTCCTCATCAGGAGGCGCCGGTCCGCCTCCAGAAGAGCAGGCGGTTGTGCGCCGGCATGGCGCAGTCCTTAAGGAGCGTCAGCCCGGCGGCGCGGGCCAGGGCATCGACCGCCTCGAAGTCGCGCACGCCGCTCTCGCTCGAGCGGGCTTTCAACCAAGCGTCGAACGCCGCGTTGCTCTCGCTGGTGAATGTCCCGCCGTAGTTGAAGGGCCCGTAGACGGCGAGCAGTGCGTCGGGGGCGAGGACGTCCGGCAGTGCCGCGAATAGCGCGCACACGTGAGCCCAGCTCATGATGTGCAGCGTGTTCGCCGTGAACAGCGCGTCCCATCGGAGCGCGGGCCAGGGACCGGCGACATCGAGCGGCAGTGGCGGCGGGAGGTTCGCCAGCGCGGCCTCCTCGAGCCACGCGCGCACACCTGTGAGGTGAGCGGGCAATTCGGAGGTCTGCCAGATCAGATGCGGCATTGCGGCGGCGAAGTGCACCGCGTGCTGGCCGGTGCCGCTGCCGATTTCAAGGACGCGCTGCCGGTCGGCGAAGTGCCGCCGCAGGGCCTCGAGGATCGGCTCGCGGTTGCGCGCGCAGGCTTCGGAGTAGGGCTTCGGCTCGGGCATCAGCGCATGATAGCGAGGCGCGGCACAAACGGGCGCACCGGGCGTGCGATACTCAGGATCATGATCGAAGGCGCCTGTCACTGCGGGGCAGTCCGCTGGAGTTATCGGGGCGAACCGGACAGTGCCACGGCCTGCAATTGCACGGTTTGCCGCCGGTATGCAGCGCTCTGGGCCTATGACTTCCAGGACGAGCGCATCGGGGTCTCGGGCCGGACCGGCTGCTACGTGCGCGGTGAGTCGATCGGCTTCCACTTCTGTCCGGTGTGCGGGGTGCTGGCCTACTGGCGCGCGCTCGCAGCCGGTCCCGATGGCCGGCGCAGGATCGCGGTCAATCTGCGCCTGGCCGAGCCGCGCGCGACGGCGGCCATCCCGGTGAAGCGCGTCGACGGGCTCGAGGAGTCCGGGCCACTGCCGAGCGATGGCCGGTGCGTCGCGGCCTATTGGGTCTGAACGGAGGCTTCGCATGATCACCTTTCGCGATCGGCTGACCCGCGGTGCGAGCCGCACGGGGTGGCTCGAGAGCCGCCACACGTTCTCCTTTGCCGACTACCGCGATCCGGATCACATGGGCTTTCGCAGCCTGCGCGTGATCAATGAAGATCGGGTGGTGCCGGGGGCGGGTTTCCCGACGCATGCCCACCGTGACATGGAGATCCTCTCGTACGTGCTCGAGGGCGCCCTCGAGCATCGCGACAGCCTCGGTCACGGCACACAGATCCGCCCCGGGGAGCTGCAGCGCATGAGCGCGGGCACCGGCATCCGTCACAGCGAGTTCAACCCCTCGGCGAGCGAGCCGGTGCACTTCCTGCAGATCTGGGTCATTCCGGCCGAGACGGGCCTGACGCCCGGATACGAGCAGCGCGCATTCGCGCCCGAAGGGCGGCGCGGGCGGCTGCAGCTCGTCGCGTCCCCGGACGGCACCGAGGGTTCACTCACCGTGCATCAGGACGTGCGGGTGTACCTCGCCAACGTGTCGCCGGGGGAGAGGATCGAGCACGCCATTGCACCGGGGCGCGGGCTCTGGCTGCAGGTGGCCCGGGGCATCGCGGCTCTGAACGGCACCGAGATGCGCGCCGGCGACGGCGCAGCGGTGCAGGCGCAGGCGACGGTGACGATCGAGGCCGATACCGACAGCGAAGTGCTGCTGTTCGACCTCGCCTGAGCGCGCGGCGCGCCCGTCAGCCCGGTGCGCTGGCCGGCTGGAGGCACTGCACGCTGAACAGTCCCTCGGCATCCGTCCACAGGTGGCTGACCGCAAGGCCGGCGCGTGCGGCAATGTGCGCGAAGGATTCGGGCGAGTACTTGCAGCTGAGCTCCACGCGCATCGCCTCCCCGGCGGCGAAGTGGACGCGGTGTCCGCCGACGCTGACCTCCTGCTCGCAGCGGCTGACGATGTAGGTCTCGATCCGCTCCCGCTCAGGGTGGTAGCGCGCGCGGTGGCGGAACGCACCCAGGTCGAAGTTGGCCTCGAGCTCCCGGTTCAGCCGGGTGAGCAGATTCAAGGTGAACTCGGCCGTGACGCCCGCCGCATCGTTGTAGGCCGCCTCGATTCGCTGCGGGGACTTCACCAGGTCCACGCCGATGAGTGCCGCGCCGTTGCGGCCCATCGCGCGGCGCATCTGCGTCAGCAGCTGCACGGCCTGATCGGCGCTGAAATTGCCAATCGTC
>Ga0315298_1003510_pt1 | contig 24827 bp, 21 predicted proteins | sample WHS_1_MG_FD_203077 | JGI IMG/M metagenome (GOLD analysis project Ga0315298, IMG submission 203077) | Extremophilic microbial mat communities from Washburn Hot Springs, YNP, Wyoming, USA - WHS_1_MG | ecosystem: Environmental > Aquatic > Thermal springs > Hot (42-90C) | place: USA: Wyoming...
AATCTCAGCAGGAGAACTCAGGCAGACCAAAAGAAGACTTTTTCAGAGGTCTCTAAAAGGGTGACAGTAAAAATGAGATCCCGAAACAAGTTCGGGATGACGGTGAGGGGTAAGATCCCGAAACGAGTTCAGGATGACAGTAAAAAAAATAAGATACGGAAACGAGTTGGAGATGACTGTAAAAGAGATCCGGAAACGAATTTAAGATGAGACGAAATGGACTTTTTCCCTAATCTCAAAACAAAATTCTCATTTTTTAAACATCAAAAATTATAACTAATTATAAATAAATAACTTTTTTAAGTTATTTTATAAGTTTTGACTTACTTTTTTTATTTATATATAATTTTTTATTTTAATTTTTATACCGGATAATATGACAATATAACCGATCAGAGAATGAGAAAGTATTTAATTAGGGAGCGAAAAATGGCAAAAACAAACCGGAAAAAAACCTCAGAAATTAACCAGGAAAATGGTCCATCTAATAAAAAAGAAACCGAAAAACTGCTGGAAGAGATTATCCAAGAATCTTTTAATCCTGATTGTAATCTTATTCTTTTAGAAAACAAAATTAAAGACTTAGAAAGATCCGCGGAAGATCATCTCCCCTTGTTGATGAAAAAGCTCCGTCAGGGAAACTCGGGGGAACAAAAAGTGGTTTTTGACCTTCTGACAAGAAGAAAAAATAAAACGGTAATTCGCTACCTTGAGGAGATTATTAAAAAAGATTTCGCCGCAATTAAAATTATGCGACAAGCCTTACTCCAACTCCAAAAATGGGAAGAAAAAGTTGATGAAAATTTATTAGAACACATCGAAAAAGGAGAGGAAGTTATTTATGCAATAGAAAAATCCCAGGAAAAAGGCAGCGAATTAGAAGAAACGATTTTATCTTCCCTTATCCAAAAATTCAACTCTCTCCCCGCTAATATTAAGCGGGCGATTACTAAACAGGTAATTCAAGAATATCCTTCTGCCTTACCCTGGATTTTGAAAATTATCCAGCAAGGAACTGAATTAGACTCAGAAATGATTAACCTATTAGCAACTAAAGCCCCAAGTTTAGAGGTAGGAGAGCTTTTAATTAATTGGTTGGAGAAAACTGAGGATAAAGATATCCGACGAATAATTAAACGATACCTTTTCCAGATGAAAAATCGGGGACTAAACATTGTTATTCCTCAAACCGAGGATATTGAGCCAGTAAAGCTTTCTTTTTCTGATACTTTGCCGGCCAATGCTTACATCACCGGTATCGACTATTTGGGAGAACGTTTACTTTTTATAAGCAAATCAGTTTTACGATGGGGAACGATTTTTCTTCAAATTACTTTAAGTGACCAGGAAGGGATAAAAAATTTTAGTGCCTTTGATCTTAGCCGAAAAGAAGCAAAAAATTTTCTTAAAAATATAAGAAAAAAATTAATGATTCCGGTGGTTGAGATCCCTTCCGATTATAGTTATTTTCTTATTGATGAAGCCTATCAGATAAATTTAAAAAAAGGTATTCCATTGCCCGAACAATTTATCCATTTTAAATTAGAAATCGATGAATTAAAGGGATCGATAACCCAACCAATTATCTATTCCTGCTTTTCCCCGGATTTTTTTGATGAAAATAATTTAAGCCACCTCCGCAAAAACTATCACTCCCTTTTTGCCGAGGAAGATTTCAAAGGCTGGTTTTTAGAACCTCGATTACTTACGGATTTCCTTGAAAAAATAAACGAGGTAGAAACTAGCCCGCTAATCTTAAGCCCTTATCAGGTTGAACAGCGGTATCAAACAATTTTCACTGAGGCAGCGAGAAAAATATTTGACCAAGAATGGCGCAAGATATATCAACGTCGCCTCGAAGAAACCGCTTATATCCTTTTTTGCTTACAAAAGGAAGAACTAGCCAAACTCACTTTAGCCGCAGGTTATGATTTAAGAGAGGAAGGAGTAATTTCGGAAAACCATAATTTTATCCGGGAATTAGTAAAACGAAGCCTTCTTTTTTATAAGGAAGCAAACGAAAATTCAGTAGATGACTCCTTAATTATTACGCCATAAGACAAATTTAACGAGAAATAGATAAATAATTTTTTGATTGAGATTGCGGAAAAATTGACAGAATAAGGCAAAAGGTCAGACTTAAACCTTGGTCCGAAGTTGTTTCGGTCTTCTTTCTGCATCTAATGAGATCCTGAAACAAGTTAGGGATGACAGGGAGAAAAATAAGACCTGGAAATAAGTTTGGGATAAGGTGAAATTGACTTATTCAGCAATCTCTTTGCTTGGTTTAAACCGATTAAGAGTTAAAAAAAACGAGTTGTAATTGAAAACCACTTTTTACATCGGAACAAGAGGAAGCCCTCTTGCCCTTAAGCAGGCAGAGTGGGTAACAACCCAACTTAAAAACAAATATCCCCAGTTTAATTTTAATTTAATAAAAATTAAAACGAGGGGTGATAAGATATATGATGTTCCTTTAGCCAAATTGGGTGGCAAGGGACTTTTTGTAAAAGAAATAGAAGAAGCGTTGATTGAAAAAAAAATTGACCTTGCGGTCCATAGCTTAAAAGATGTCCCAATTAATTTTCCCGAAGAACTCACCTTGGGTGCAATTCCCCCCCGGGAAAATCCACTTGATGTGCTAATCTCCCGGAATGGGAACCAACTGGAGCATTTACCCCGAAATGCCCGGATAGGAACATCCAGCCTCCGTCGTCAGGCTCAACTTCGGAAGATAAGAAATGATTTTAGAATTGATTCCCTCCGTGGGAACATTGATACCCGGTTAAAAAAATTGGAAATCGAGCAACTTGATGCTATTATAATAGCAGCGGCAGGTATTATCCGACTGGGGAAAAAAGAAAAAATTACTCAGTATCTTAATCCTGAGCAGATTCTTCCTGCGGTAGGGCAAGGGGCATTGGGGATTCAAACTCGGCGGGACGATCCGGAAATCAATAGCCTTATCTCTTTTCTTCACCATCCCGAAACTGCGCAAGCTATATTGGCAGAACGGGCTTTTTTAAAAAGATTAGAAGGGGGATGTCAGGTGCCAATTGCTGCTTTGGCAAAAATAATAGATGGGAAATTATTACTCGATGGACTTATTAGTTCCGTAGATGGAGAAAAGATTATCCGGGACAAAATTGAGGGCAATCCTCAGCAAGCCGAGGATTTGGGTTCTCTTTTGGCGGAAAAACTTTTAGCTGCCGGTGGAAAAACTATCTTAGAAGAAATTTATTCGGAAAACAAATCATAAATACTTTATAAGCGAGGGCTATATATAATGTTTGAACTGGTTGTATATACTCATTTTTCTTCTGCTCATAATTTGCGGGGTTATCAGGGGAAGTGTGAAGAACTTCACGGGCATAATTGGAAAGTAGGGGTAAAATTAGGGTCAGAAACGCTTGATCATTTGGGTATGGTTATTGACTTTAAAATCATAAAACAGAAATTAAATGAGATTATTCAGCAACTCGACCATAAATACCTTAATCATACCCCACCGTTCAATGATATTAATCCTTCTTCCGAAAATATTGCTTTTTATATTTATCAAGAGCTAAAAAAGAAAATTGATAAATCAAGGATTAAGCTAATTAAAGTTACGGTTTGGGAATCCGATGATTCCTCAGCCAGTTATTCTGAAAAATAAAGGAAAAAGTATGATTTCTGAAGATATTCAAAATCGTCCGGATTATCGTCAAATTGAAATCCAAAAAGTTGGGGTTAAGAATATTAAATACCCGATCATCGTCAAAGACAAAAAAAATAAAATCCAACACACTATTGCCACTTTCAATATGTATGTGAACCTTCCTCACCACTTTAAGGGAACCCATATGAGCCGCTTTATCGAGCTTCTAAATGAATATCGGCAAGGCATTGACCTCAATAACATCCACCAGATCCTGGCTAAAATGAAAAAAAAACTTAATGCAGCTTCAGCCCATGTAGAGATTGAGTTTCCTTATTTTATTGAAAAAACTGCACCCATCTCCAAATCAAAAAGTTTATTAGAATATACTTGCCGATTTATCGGTTCTACCGATAATAATGGATATACTCAATTAACTGTAGGAGTCGATGTCCCCATAACCACCCTTTGTCCCTGCTCCAAAGCAATTAGCAAAAGAGGTGCTCACAACCAGCGGAGTAAAGTTTCGGTTCACCTCCGTTTCAAAAAATTTTTCTGGATTGAAGATGTTATTCAACTCATTGAAAAATCTGCCAGTGCCCCCATCTATCCTCTGTTAAAACGAAGGGACGAAAAATTTGTAACCGAGCTGGCTTATGATAACCCTATGTTTGTAGAAGATGTGGTGCGAACCATTGCCGAAAAACTGGCTGCTAATCCAAACTTTACCTGGTTTACGGTTGAATCTGAAAACATGGAAAGCATCCATAACCATAATGCTTATGCAATGGTAGAGAAAAATGGGATAATAAATCAGCCAAGTGGCAAACGAGAATAGGCGTTTAAATTTAATTCGGATCGAATTCCCTTTTTTAGGTAAACTGTCCCAGCTGCAGCGATCATCGCGGCATTATCAGTACAAAGATAAAGAGAGGGAAGAAAAATTATTGCTCCCCTTCGCTGGGCTTCTTCTTGAAGGCGCTCTCGTAATCTTTGATTAGAAGCCACTCCTCCACATACTATAATTCTATTCAATTTTCTTTTTTCCGCAGCTAAAAATATTTTTCCTACTAAAACATCAACCACTGCTTCCTGAAAAGAAGCGGCAATATCATTAACTTCAGAAGGACTAAGTTCATAGTTCTTTTTTCGGATAAAATTAACTACTGCGGTCTTTAGACCAGAAAAGCTGAAATCTAAAGAATCCGAAGCAATCCAGGGCCGAGGAAAAGCTACTGCTTTATTGTCAGCATTTTTAGCCAGACGTTCAATAACAATTCCACCTGGATAACCTAACTTTAAAAATTTTGCTACCTTATCAAATGCTTCGCCCGCCGCATCATCCCGGGTCTGACCTAATAAAATATATTCCCCAAAAGAACGGGCTTCAAATAAGCTGGTATGGCCCCCGGAAACTACCAGGGCAAGAAAAGGATAGGCGATATCGTATTCTAAAAAAGCGGCAGCAATGTGACCTTCTACATGATTTACCCCCACCAGCGGCAACTGTAAAGTATAGGCTATTGCTTTAGCAACTGACAATCCTACTAAAAGAGACCCCACCAAACCCGGCCCCTGGGTTACCGCTATTCCATCTAATTCACATAAATTTGTTTTTGCTTGATCAAGTGCTGCATTAATAACCGGCGTAATGTTTTGGAGGTGATGGCGTGCTGCCAGTTCAGGAACAACCCCTCCATATTTTTTATGGACTTCATTTTGAGAGGCAACTACATTAGAAAGAATAACCTTTCCATCTTTTACCACTGCTGCTGCAGTTTCATCGCAAGATGACTCAATCCCTAAAACTATCATCGCAGTAAACCTCGGTCAATGTTGCAATAATTATATTCTATTCATTAAGACAATCGATTTTTATAATCCTCATAACCAAAACGGCGCACTACCTCAACTAAGCCGGTTGCCGGATCATAAGTAATCAGGGAAGGGAGTCTAATACCATTAAAAGTGGTATTTTTAACAAAGGAGTAAAGCGCCATATCCAATAACACTAAGCGGTCGCCTCGTTTTAATGGCCGGGCAAAGGAATAATCGCCAATCACATCTCCCGCCAGACAAGTTATTCCTCCCAGGCGAAAAGTATAAGGAAGTTCGCCTGGTTTACCGGCGCCAATAATTTCCGGTCGATAAGGCATAAGCAAGACATCGGGCATATGAGCTTCCGCAGATGTATCAACAATAGCAATGGGCATCCCATTTTCTACAATATCCAAAACTGTGGTTACTAAAACCCCGGCATTGAGCACGACTGCTTCACCTGGCTCTAAGTAAACCATAATTCCCTGGTAACGATTCCGAAACTCATTGATCAGTTGGCAAAGCAAATCAATTTGATAATCTTTTCGAGTAATATGATGTCCTCCCCCAAAGTTTACCCATTTTACCTCACCAAGATAGTGATTAAAATTTTTCTCGAAATGAATAAGCACCCGTTCTAACACATCCGCATTCTGTTCGCAGAGGGCGTGAAAATGGAGACCATCAATCCCAGTTAAATCTTCTCCTTTTAATTCCTCGGTTTTGATCCCCAATCGGGAGCCAGGAAGGCAAGGATTATACAAGGGATTCTCAACCTCGGAATATCCTGGATTTATCCGTAATCCAATTTCAATTGGATAACCAGCCTTTCTGATTTGATTCCGGTATTTTTTCCACTGATAAAGTGAATTAAAAATAATGTGAGTCGAATACCGAATTATCTCTTCCATATCCGAATCAGAATAGGCAGGAGCAAAAGTATGAACTTCTCCTCCAAATTCCTCTTTTCCCAGGCGAGCTTCCATTGATCCACTGGCACATACTCCGTGAAGATATTGCCGAATAAGCGGGAATGTTTTCCACATCGCAAAAGCCTTAAGCGCAAGAAGGATCCGGGCTCCTGTGCGGCGGTACACTTCATTAAGAATCTCACAGTTTTTTCTTATAACTGCCATATTAATCAAGTAGCAGGGAGTCTCCACCTCATTAGTAATTACTAATGGAAAATCCTTTAACGCATCCTGATAAAAATTATTAGTCCGCATAGAGTTAGTGTAATATTAAAACCAGTTCTTTAATCAGGTAATTTTCCCCTAAATGGTACTTTCTTCCACGGTAATCCATAATTATTAAGAGCTTCCATAAATGGATCGGGATCAAGCTGCTCCACATTGAACACACCTTTTTCTTTCCAAATCCCTTTTAAAACCAGCATTGCTCCAATCATCGCCGGTACTCCAGTAGTATACGATATCGCTTGTGACTGCACCTCCCGATAACTCGCCTCATGATCACACACATTATAAATATAAATCCGTTTCCTTTTCCCATTTTTTACTCCATCAAAAATACACCCGATTACTGTCTTACCCTTATATCGTGGTCCTAAAGTGGCTGGATCAGGAAGAACTGCCTTAAGAAATTTAAGGGGAACTATTTTTTTCCCTTCATAGTTGACCTCATCAATTCGGGTCATACCTACATTTTTAAGCACCCGCAAATGATTAAGGTAGTTTTCCGAAAAAGTCATCCAAAATCGAATCCGTTCCAGTCCTTTAATATGTTTAACCAATGATTCTAACTCTTCATGATAAAGGAGATAACTTTTTTTCCAGCCAATTTCTGGATATTTGAATCGGAAATGAACACTTTGGGGATCAAGAATAGGTGGTGTTTTAACCCATTTACCTTTATTCCAATGTCGAACTACCTGGGTTACTTCCCGGATATTTATTTCCGGGTTAAAGTTGGTAGCGAAGGGATAACCATGTTCTCCACCATTGGCATCCAAAATATCGATTGTTTTAATCACATCATAAAGGTGTTTCTGGGCATAGGCACAAAATACATTGGTAACCCCCGGATCAAACCCGCAGCCTAAAATTCCGGTTATCCCTTTCTTTTTAAAAGAAGAGTGGTAAGCCCATTGAGACTCATAATCAAACTTGGGAACCTGAGGTGATTCATAATTAGCGGTATCCAAATAATGAACTCCGGTCTTAACGCAAGCCTCCATAATGGTAAGATCCTGATAAGGTAAAGCCACATTTATTACTATATCGGGCCTAAAGGTATTAATTAACTTAACCACTTCATTGGTAGAATCTGCATCTACCGCTGCCACTTTTATCTTAATTCGATAATTTTTATAGATTTCTTCCTGGATACGCTGGCATTTTTCTATCGTCCGGCTGGCTAAAACAATTTCATTAAAAACCTCAGGAACTTGGGCACATTTTTTTGTAACTACATTTCCTACCCCGCCTGCTCCGATAATAAGCACTTTACTCATTTTTTTCTCACCTCCTCAAAAGAGATTATAATATTTTTATATAGTTATAAGCTAAATCAGCCTGGAATGCAACTCCCAAAAAATATTTTAAATTTTTTTGAAATCGTTAATTGACTTTTCTAAAAAAACCGTTACTCTGAGATTCACTAATTTTTATCTTGGTTAGATTTATTAGCGGCCCTGGCTAAAAAGATAATTTTATCTAAAGGATAAACTTTTATGGAAATTAAAACCGATTTTCTGGTAATTGGCAGTGGAATTGCTGGATTAACTTTTGCGCTTAAAGTCGCCTCTTTCGGCTCAGTAGCAATTGTTACTAAAAAAAACAAAATTGAATCTAGTACTAATTACGCCCAGGGTGGAATTGCAGCAGTATTAGGAGCGGACGATTCTTTTGAAGAACATATCCAGGATACTCTAACTGCCGGGGATGGTCTTTGCCATGAAGATGTAGTCAAAATGGTAGTAGAAGAAGGTCCAGCCCGGATTCAAGAATTAATCAATTGGGGGGTGCCTTTCACTCGAAAAAAAGAAGGAAAACAAAAAGTCTTCGACTTGGGCAAAGAGGGTGGACATTCTAAACGGAGGATAATTCATGCGAAAGATTTTACCGGTCAAGAAGTGGAAAGGGTGTTAGTAAACCAAGTAGAAAAAAATCCTAATATAAAAATTTTTGAAAACCATATTGCCATTGACCTTATTACTGAATCTAAATTCAGAGGAAAGAAAATTAACGGAAAAACCGATACTTGCTGGGGCGCTTATGTCCTTGATATTGAACACAGCGAAGTTCACACCTTCCTGGCGCAAATTACCTTGTTGGCTACCGGAGGGGCAGGAAAAGTTTATCTTTATACCAGTAATCCTGATATTGCCACGGGTGATGGAATTGCTATGGCTTACCGGGCAGGAGCAAGTATTGCTAATATGGAATTTATCCAGTTTCATCCGACTTGTTTATACCACCCGGAAGCAAAAAATTTTTTAATTTCCGAAGCCTTACGGGGGGAAGGAGGGGTTTTAAAATTAATCGATGGCTCGCCATTTATGGAAAAATATCATCCATTAAAAGACTTAGCTCCTCGAGACATCGTAGCTCGAGCTATTGATTTAGAACTAAAACGGAGGGGAGATGAATATGTGCTATTAGATATTTCTCATCGGGAGGCAGCATTTATTAAAAAGCGGTTCCCCAATATCTATAAAAAATGTTTAGAATTTGGCTACGATATCACCAAATCACCACTTCCGGTAGTTCCTGCTGCCCATTATATTTGCGGAGGAGTGGTTACTGATAAGTACGGAGAGACTGATATCGCCCGGCTTTATGCGTGTGGAGAGACTGCCTGCACTGGCCTCCATGGCGCTAATCGCTTGGCAAGTAATTCCCTTTTAGAAGCCTTAGTTTATGCCCATCGAGCAGCGATAAAAGCAATAGAAAAATTAAAAGAAAGCCTCCTTCCCTTTCCTCCTATTCCGCCATGGAATCCTGGAAATGCAGTGGACAGCGATGAATCAGTAGTAGTCTCCCATAACTGGGATGAAATCCGAAGATTAATGTGGAATTATGTCGGGATTGTAGTATCCAATAAACGTTTAGCCCGCGCTCAACGCCGGATCGAACTCCTTCAAGAAGAAATCAAAGAGTATTACTGGAATTTCATAATTACCCGAGATTTGATAGAATTAAGAAATATTGCAGTTGTGGCCGAACTGATTATCCGCTGTTCCCAATTCCGAAAAGAGAGTCGCGGGTTACATTATAATATTGACTTTCCCCAAAAAGATGATCTCAATTGGAAAAAGGATACTATTATAAAACGAGATAAATTTATCGCTTAATCTTCCTGAAATAAAGAGCGCTGGAGAAATTTTTTGGGGGGTCGATAATAAATAGGATAGTTTCCCGTAAAACAGGCATCACAAAATTCACACCCATTTTCCTCCACCGTGGCTTTGAGTCCTTTTAAACTTAAATATCCCAGGCTATCAGCACCAATAAATTTGCAAATTTCCTTAACCGGCAATCGTGAGGCAATAAGTTCTTCTTTGGTCGGGGTATCAATCCCATAAAAACAGGGGTGAGTTATGGGAGGAGAAGCCACCCGAAAATGGACTTCTTTCGCTCCGGCGTTTTTTACCATACTGATAATTTTTCTACAACTTGTCCCCCGAACAATAGAATCATCAATAATAATCACCCGTTTATTAGTGAGATAATGTCTGAGGGAACTAAGTTTAACCTTAACTCCAAAATGTCGGATCGACTGTTCTGGTTCAATAAAAGTTCTCCCCACATAATGGTTCCGAATAATCCCAATTTCAAAAGGTAACCCTGATTCCTCCGCATATCCAATTGCTGCTGGCATCCCTGAATCTGGCACAGGAATAACAATATCAGCATCAACTTTATGCTCCCGAGCAAGCTGTCTTCCCATCTCTTTTCTTACTTTATATACATCCCTTCCAAATACTTCACTATCCGGCCGGGAAAAATAAATTAACTCAAATATACAAAACTTCCGCTCTTCTGGGGCAATTTTAAAAGACTGCCTCCCCCCCTCATTAATTAAAATAAGTTCTCCCGGATAAACCTCGCGGATATATTGCGCACCAATAAGGTCAAGCGCACAGGTTTCCGAACTGATTACTTGCGCGCCATCCAGTTCACCCAGGACCAAAGGACGAAATCCATATGGATCACGAACTGCAATCAATTCTTTCTCCGATAGAAAAAGCAGAGAGTATGCTCCCTTAACCTGACTAAGGGCTTCGGTAATCCGATCCACTAAAAGAGGATGCTGAGAAATCGCCATTAAATGAATTATTACTTCAGTATCACTGGTAGATTGAAATATCCGGCCCTGAGATTCAAGTAAATCGCGTAACTCGGCCGCATTAACTAAATTCCCATTGTGGGCAACCGCAATATTCCCCCGCGAATACATAAAAATTAGGGGCTGAGCGTTTCGCTTTTCACTTATCCCGGTAGTTGAATAACGGACATGTCCAATCGCCATTTTTCCTTTCATTTTTTTAAGCTGTTCTTCCGAAAAAACATCAGCTACCAAACCCATCTCTCGATGGGCATAAAGAGTCTGCCCATCAGAAGAAATAATTCCGGCACTTTCCTGGCCCCGATGTTGAAGCGCATACAAACCCAAATAGGTTAACTTCGCTGCTTCCGGATGTCCGAAAATTCCAAAAACCCCGCAAAACTCTTTTCGGTTCTTAAACATAGAAAACAAAAGCCCGTTCTTAGACAAATAAAAATCGATTAAAAATAAAAGTTTTGTTTATTACTTCTTGAGTTATTTACCATTTCCATCGCTGATTTTAATTTTATTCGGTGAATCTTTTGCCTGATACATCAGTTGATCCGCACAACGGACTAATGACTCAATATCATGTTTTTCTTTAAGTTCTACCAGACCAAGGCTTATTTCTACTGGCCAGGGGGTAATATTCCGACAAGCCTCTTGAATTCGCTGGGCAATTTTAATTGCCTGAACCTGATTGGCTTCTGGTATTATTATTGCAAACTCATCTCCGCCGTATCGGAATCCTGCATCCACATTGTTCCGAATCGATCGCTTGATCGCCTTACCTATTTCCTGTAAAATCCGATCTCCTTCCAAATGGCCATACTGGTCATTAAACTTTTTAAAATCATCCAAGTCGAACATAATTAAAAATAATGAATGTTTTTGACGTCGAGCACGAGTAATCTCTTTTTCCAGCTGAGTATAAAAGTGGCGGCGGTTATAAAGACCGGTGAGATCATCGTTTATGGAAAGCCGTAAAAGTTCGGCATTCTTTTCTTCCAGCTCCTTTTTAATCTGCCTTTCCCGAAAAACCCGACTAAGCTTGGCTGCAAGCTCCTCGATACCAAATGGTTTAATAATAAAATCACTGGCTCCGGCTTTAATCACTTCGGAATAAGAATATTTATTTCCAAAGCCAGTTATGGTAATAACATCTATTTCGGGAAACTTTTCTTTAACCATTTTTATCAAACTCAGCCCATCAATTCCCGGTAATTCTATGTCTGCAATCACCACCGAAAATCTTTCGTTTTCTAACCAGTTAAGCGCTTTAAACCCATCCTCCGCGGTTTCGCAATTATAACCTAAAGATTGAGTCATCTCCCCCAGCATTTCACAAACCGTTTTTGAATCATCAACAATTAAAATTTTTTCCATAAAAATAAGATTTGAGTAATTGTCAACCCCAAAGCCTAATTGTATAATAATATATAACGGCAATTTTTATTATATTATTTTTATTTTTGTTTATTGCAACCAAAAAATGAAAATTTTACTCCACTTATGTTGTGCAAATTGCACTTTCTATCCCTTACATAAACTTCAAAGCGAAGGACATGAAGTTTTTGGTTTTTTTTATAATCCCAATATCCATCCCTATGAAGAGTATCGAAAAAGATTAGAAGGAGTAAAAGGGATTGAAGAAAAGCTTAAATTTCGCATAATTTACCAGGATAAATATGACTTAGAAGATTTTTTAAGAAGCATCGCTTTCCGGGAACAAGAAAGGTGTCGAATTTGTTATTACCTTCGGCTGAAAGCTACTGCCCAAATTGCTAAAAAGGGGAAATTCGATGCTTTTACTTCAACTCTACTGGTAAGTAAACACCAAAAGCATGAGCTTATTAAAGAAATAGGTATTGCGGTAGGTAAAGAAAAAGGGATTAATTTTTACTACCACGATTTTCGTCCCGGCTGGGCAGAAGGAAGAGAACTCTCCCAGCAATTTGGAATTTATCGTCAGCAATATTGTGGCTGTATTTACAGTGAAAAAGAACGGTATTTAAAAAATGAGAGGTGAAAATTATGCCTGAAATTGGTAAGTTATTTATAATTATTGGATTTTTTTTAATAATCGTTGGCTTATTTTTTCTTTTTAGCCCAAAAATTCCTTTTTTAGGGAAACTTCCCGGAGATATCATAATCAAAAAGGAAAATTTTACTTTTTATTTCCCCCTTACTACCTGTATCCTTATTAGCATTATCCTAACTCTTATTTTTTCCCTTTTTCGTCGATAGCTGAGCTCAAATCCTTTTTTGATAGGTTAAACGTAGAAAGGTATCTAAGCCATCTCCCCCTAAAATCAGTGAAATATCCATGCCTTTAACATCACGCCAGATTGCAGCATAACTTCCCTTTTTAAGTTTAAACCCTTTTAGTCGGTTTTTGCTGTTGTTAAATTGGTCATCCATAAATTCAATCACTTCTGGAAGACCATATTTTGCTGTCAACTGATCTTTAAGTTCGCGATATTTAGCAATGTGGTTAAACGCTGAAGCATCATCTTTGGGTATTTCAAAATATTGCGAGATTTTTCTCAAACCGCCATTATAAAAAAATAAATTTATTTCTGCCGCTTGAGCTACTTCTACCGGAGGGGTAATAAAGTCTAAACGGTCCAGACGTTCTAAAATCGGCTTTAGTCCTTTTTTTTGATATAAATTTTTAATTTCGGATTTGGTCATTCCAAAACTGAGAGAAAAAAGTTCCGGAAAAGATTCTTTGGCGTAATTAGAGAATATTGGCTCAGACATAAAAACTATTTACTTTTATTTTTGGCCGCATTAAATTGGATAAATTGTATTACCTTAGGTTGATAAAATACTTAGAAAAACCCGGACGGTCAAGCAAAAACTGAAAAATGCTTAACCCTTAATCAATTACTACCTACCCCCAAAAATGAGGTAAATATGCTTGGACTTTCTACCCTGTGGATTTCCGAACGGTTTTCCGAAGGAGAAAAAATATTGGATGTTTTATCTCAATTAGGGATTGAGTTTTGGGAGCTGGAATACCGTTTCCCCGAAGCACTTTTTTTAGCCATCCAAAAAAAAATAAAGAATAAGGTAGCCAGTATCCATAATTACTTTCCCTTTCCCCTTGAATACTCCCACCTTAAGCCCAGTGGTGATCTTTTCCTGCTTTCCAGTCTTGATCCCGAGGAGCGACAAAAAGCAATAAAACTTTCACTCAAAACCATACAGATTGCTCATGAACTTGAATGCTCGGCGGTGGTTTTGCATCTTGGTAAAATAGAGATTCCCTCATTTTACCAAGAGTTTTGTGAGTTCTTAGACAATCAGCAGATCAACTCTCCCAAATTTGAACAATTTCTTTTAAATCTCCGAAAGGAACGGGCTTCAAAACGGCAGAAATTTCTGGATGCAGTATTGTTTAGTCTGGAAAAATTAAACCAGGAAGCGGAGAAAAAGTCCGTTGCTCTGGGAATCGAAAATCGCTATTACTTTAATGAAATTCCTGACTTTGAAGAAATTGGAATAATTCTTAAAGAATTTTCAGGAGGAAAAATTTTTTACTGGCACGATGTCGGACATGCTCAGGTGCAAGAAAAATTCCGAATCCAAAACCACCAAGAGCTTCTGAAAGCCTACTGTCCTTCTTTACTTGGGGTCCACCTCCATGATTCCCAAGGTTACCGTGACCATCAGTCCCCAGGAAAGGGAGAGGTTGATTTTAATCAGATTAAAAATTATCTTAGCGAAAAAACTATTAAAATCCTTGAAATCCACCCCCGGGAATCGTTATCCGATATTCAAGCTGGTATTCACCAGCTAAGAGATTTAGGTTATTAGGCGATCATCAATTAAGGTAATGCCCTTTTAAAAAAGAAATTTTAACTTATAACTTATAAATCCGGATACTGCCAAATTCTTGAAACTGAAGAGCACGAACTTTTTGGATTTTAATTAACTCCAGAAGGGCAATAAAAGTGATAATTATTTCAAATCGGGTTATTGAATCAGAAAAAAGGTCCTGGAAAATAATATATTCCGCCTCTTTCAATTTATCAAGAATTACCGCCATCTTATCTTTTATCGAAATTTTTTCCCGGGTAAAATCGAGAAGCTTCTCCGAAGTTTTGGCTTTTTTCAGTATTCCCCGTAGCGCCTCCATAAGTTCAAAAAGGCTGGCTTCCGTTTCTTCTTCCCCTTTCCCTTCTTCAACTATTTCTTGGGGAGCACGAGCAAAAACATCTCTTCCCAGAATTTCTTTATTCGCAAGTTTCTCTGCTGCCTGTTTAAATTTTTGGTATTCTAATAACCGCTGAACTAATTCTTGGCGAGGATCTTCTTTATTTTCTTCTTCTTCATTGACTTGTTGGTAAAAAGGAAGCAGCATGCGAGATTTAATATAAGCCAGTTGCGCTGCTATAACCAGATATTCACTGGCAATGTCAAGGTTTAATTCCCGCATCAAATCAAGGTATTCCAGATACTGCTCAGTAACCAGCGCTATGGGAATATCATAAATATCGATTTTGTTTATTTTGATAAGATGAAGGAGAAGATCAAGGGGTCCTTCAAAAACCGGAAGATGGAATAAAAATGGCTGGGAAGTTTGGTCCATAATTCTAAGGTAGTTGAAATTGTTCAAACTCCCATTACTTTTTTAGCTTCCATTAAGGTTTGCCGGGCAATATCCTGGGCTTTCTTATTTCCTGCCAATAAAATTTCTTCAATTATGTCCTGATGGTCTAAATAATATCTCCGTCTTTCCTGAATCGGAGCTAAAAACTCTATTACCCGAGGGGCAAGCTTCTTTTTACATTCTACACACCCGATTTGAGCCATCCGGCAATCATGCTCTATCATTTCTACTACTTCGGGCAAACTATAAAGATTATGAAAAGTATATACATTACAAATATCCGGAGTACCGGGGTCTGATTTACGCTTTCGGGCAGGATCAGTAAACATCTGGGCAACTTTTTCTTCCACCACCGGAGGGGGATCGGAGAGGAGGATAGCATTATTATAAGATTTGCTCATTTTTCGGCCGTCAATTCCTAAAATTTTCGGAGTTTCCGTTAATAAAGCTTCCGGAAGGGGGAAGATTTCCTGGTAAAGAAAGTTGAAACGCCGAGCAATTTCCCGGGTGAGTTCTAAATGAGGAACTTGATCCACTCCTACCGGAACTTTATGGGCCTTATAGATTAAAATATCTGCTGCCTGAAGCACCGGATATCCCAAAAACCCATAAGTATGAATATCTTTGTCTTTTAATTCCTGTTCTTGTTCTTTATAAGTCGGATTCCTTTCCAGCCAGGAAAGAGGAGTAATCATTGAAAGCATAAGATGTAATTCAGCATGCTCAGAAAGGTGAGACTGAATAAAAATAGTGCTCTTAGGAAACTCTATACCCAAAGCCAGCCAGTCAATCAACATCTCCACTATGTTCTCCTTAATAATCTTTGGATTAGCATACTCAGTAGTTAAAGCATGCCAATCAGCCACAAAATAAAAACACTCATATTCTTCTTGCAGGTAAATCCAATTTTTTAACGCTCCATAGTAATGTCCTAAATGGAGTTTTCCCGTAGGACGCATTCCACTCACTACTCTTTGCTTTTTCATCTTAAAAAACTCCGAATAAAAACACTTGAAAAATAAAATCCATTATCCCCCATAGCCAGCGACTGATAATTCCAAATGGATCAAAAATAATAAAAAAAAGAACGATAAAAAAACCAAATGGCTCAAGGCGACCAAACTTCTCTGCTAATGAATCCGGAAGAAACCCTAATAAAATTCTTCCCCCATCAAGGGGGGGGATAGGTAAAAGGTTAAAAACCCCCAGTATTACATTTAGCTGGATACACTTAAGAAGAATAAGCAGTATTGGAACCAAAAAAAACCCACCAATTCCTTCCACAACCCGGGGATGAGGATTGAGCAAGGGATTATAATTGGGTTGCAACAACACAATAATGTTAAATAAAATTCCACATAAAAAACCAAAAAAAAAGTTAGTTCCCGGACCAGAAAAAGCCACTAATGCCATATCCCGTTTCGGGTTTTTAAAATAATAAGGATTAACCGGAACTGGCTTAGCATAACCAAAAATAACTCCGGCCTTAGAAATAATCAATATTAGAGGGATAATTATTGTTCCCCAGAGATCAATATGCCGGAGTGGATTTAAGGTAAGTCTCCCTAAAATACGAGCAGTAGGGTCCCCCAAACGATTAGCCATAAATCCATGAGCAGCCTCATGAAAACTTACCGCAAAAATCAAGGGTAAGGCCCAAAGGACAATACTTTGAACAATAGCATGATCCATTAAAATTTTTCCTAAATTAATTTTTTAAAAGTTAATCTTACTTAACAAAGAGCGGGATTAAAGTCAATTGCAAAACCAATCAACTACAATTAAAAAAGAGAAAATTTAAAATCAACCCAACCAGGCGATAAAGCAATCAACTTTTTAACCAGTTTTATTGGAAAGAAGATGTTTTTTAAGGTAATTAATCTCATCTTCGCGGGTTTTTATTCTCCCATCTAAGCGGCCACTTAGGAGAGCAGTAAAAATTTGTTTATAAAGCCTTCCGGGAGGAATCCCCATTTTTCTTAAATCTTCTCCCGTTAATGATACCTCAGTAAACCGAAGATGGGTGATATACTTAGAAATTGCTTTTTTTATTAATGGGGACGAAGACTTTGCCATAAGATAAAGTAATGCCTCAATTGATAGGGGATTTAGCAGTTCAAAAATCTTGCTGTTTTTAAGATCAGCTTGGCGCTGAAGTTTTTCTAAAGTAATTTTTGCCTGATGGCGTTCGTTCAAAATCTTTTTGGTTTCTTTTTTAAGAAATAAAAGCCGATTATTTAAATTTAAAAATTCTTCTTCATTTAAACCATCGAACATCCCTAAAAAATATACCCGCCATTTCTCCCAGGATTCATTAAGGTATAAAAGTTCAAACCAGGTAAACACCTCCTTTATTGCCTCCAGTAATTCTTTTACCTTTTGGTCATATTTCATCTGAGGATGAAAAAACTTTAATAAATCAAATTCTGCCATCCGTTCTATAATCGCGGGAGGATTATCTTCTTGAAGAATAAGTTCCAGCTCTCCAAATAATCTGCTTCCCGAGAGGTGAGAAGGAATATCCATTTTTACTGCATTTCGGATTAAATTCGCAGTCTCTTTACTTAAAGAAAACCCAAATCTTTGTTCAAACCGAAGCGCCCTAAAGATGCGAGTGGGGTCCTCAACAAAACTTAGACTGTGAATAACTTTGATCACCTTTTTCTTTATATCTCTTTGTCCTCCAAAAAAATCAACCAGCTCACCGAAGTGTCCGGGGCTTAACCGAATTGCCAAGGTGTTAATAGTAAAATCCCGCCGGTATAAATCCTGGTGGATAGAACTAAATTCCACGACCGGAAGGGCAGCAGGAGATTCATAATATTCTCTTCGGGCCGAAGCAACATCAACTTTAAAACCATAAGGAGTATTTATTTGAGCAGTCCCAAACTTACGATGATATTTGACTGTAAAATTATTTTCATTAGCAATAAAATTTTTTACAAATTTTATCCCGTCCCCTTCAATTACTAAATCCACATCTAAGTTTTTTCGTCGCAAGAGTAAATCCCGCACAAATCCGCCAACCGCAAATGCTTGAAAACCCATCTTCTCAGCCACAGCTCCGGCTTTTTTTAGAAATTCTAAGATCGAAGCAGGAAGTTGCTCTTCCATTAACGAAACGAGTTTTTTTTCTCCGGACTTATTTATCGTCAAAAGATCATCACTACTGTAAATCTTTTTAGTTTGAATCTCAGAATCAATACTTAAAGCCCGAAGAACATCAGTGCGGGTCACTACCCCCACTAATTTCCCACTCTGTAATATGGGTAAGAATCCTTGATTGTGTTCAACAATAATCTTTTGAATTTCTCGCCAGGAAGTCTGGGGGTGAGCATGGAAAAACTCCGTGACCATATATTCCTTTACTGGAAGGTTTTCCAGATGATGCGAAATTGCTTTTTCCACCACGGGGCGGGAAATAAGCCCTATAAGCTTATTATCTTTTAATACCGGCAGAGTAGTTAGTTGGAAACGACTTAAAATTTCACCGGCAGTTTTAATCGATTCTCCAGCATTTATCGTAATTACAGGTGAAGACATAATGTCTTTCGCAGTTCTGAGGGGATTAATTTCTTTTTTAAGAATTTGTTTTAATCTTTCTTCAACTTGAGAAAGGCTATAGTCTTTTATCGTAGCGGAAGCAGCAGTAGGGTGCCCTCCACCCCCAAATTCCATCAAAATTTTATTTACATCCACCTCTTTAAGCCGGCTACGGGCAACTACATAGATTCTTTCCCCCATTTCAGCTAAGGCAAAAAGAACATTTATGTTTTCCATATCTCTCAGTTTATGCACCAACATCGCAAAGTCGTGGATATATTTATCAGTAGAAACTTTTGCAATTACTATATCTACCCCATTAATCGTATGAACAGTAGCAGTATGGACTAATTCATAAAGAACCGAAATCTGCTCAGCATTAAGCTCTTTACTGACGATATCCGAGACAACATTTAAATTAGCACCCTTCGTAAGGAGAAAAGCAGCGGCATAATAATCTTCTTCGGTAGTGGAAACAAAAGTTAGACTGCCCGTATCTTCATAAATTCCCATCATCATAACTGTTGCTTCATCAGGAGTTATCTCTAAATTGCGTTCTTTAAGAATCTGACAAAAAATAGTAGTAGTAGCCCCAACATTCCTGATCACTTCGACTGTCCCGCGAATGTCATTTTCCGAAGCAGGATGATGATCATAAATATGAATATCTAAATCCGCTCGATCAATAATCTCTTTGAATTTTCCAATCCGGTCTTTTTGTCGAATATCTACTAAAATAAGGCGAGTAATTTTACTTAGCTCAATTTTTTTTATTTTTTCGGTTTGAAGAACATAAATAGTAGATTGGAGAAAGAAATCACGTAGACCTTTTTCCTGTGAACCCGGAAAAGCCAAGATGGCATTGGGATAAAGTTTTTTTGCCGCCACCATTGATGCAACGGAATCAAAGTCAGCATTAATATGGGTAGTAATAACTTCCATGAAAACTTATGCTCTTGGATGATATTGTTTATGAATCTTTTTTAGCCACTCCGGACTGATATGGGTATAAATCTGGGTAGTGGAAATATCGACATGTCCTAACATCACCTGAACACTTCTCAAATCTGCTCCTCTTTCCAAAAGATGGGTAGCAAACGAATGTCGGAGAGTATGGGGTGATAATGGCTTATTAATACCTGCTTTTCGAGCATACCGTTTAATAATTTTCCAGAAACCAGTCCGAGTAAATTTTTTTCCGGATGGGTTTAAGAATAAAAAGGGGTTAGTTATTTCTTTCATATACTTCGGTCGCACCTTAATAAGGTATTCCTTCAAATATTTTTTAGCACTCTCACCAATGGGAATTATTCTTTCCTTTGATCCTTTACCATAAGCAATTAAATAACCTATCTCTAAATTGAGGTTATTAAGCTTAATATTTATTAATTCTGAAACCCGGACGCCAGTAGCATAAAGAAGCTCAAGCATTGCTCGATCGCGAAGACCACGCGTGGTTTTTACATCTGGTTGGCAAAGTAAGCTTTCTACTTCCGCAATACTTAAAATTGAAGGGAGCCGAAGCTGGATTTTGGGTGAATCGATATTTAAAGTGGGATCAACCGAGAGATAATTCCCTTGAAGTAAAAATTTAAAAAATGTTCGCAGCGCTGAAAGGTTTCTTCCGGTAGTCTTACTTGCTAAGCCTTTAGACTTAAGTGCTAAGAGAAAATCAATCACCTCCAGAGCAGTTACCTGGTTTAAATCCGAAATATTATTTTTTTCCAAATAAAGAACAAACTTTTGGAGGTCTCGGCTATAGCTTTCAATAGTATTAGGAGAAAGCCCTTTTTCTACCAGAAGATAATTTAAAAATTTATCAATCAACTCATCTACCGGATTTTTACTGGCAGAATTAACCATAATTTTGGATTCCCCGCGACATTTTCTCTTTTACTTTAACTAAATTAGTTATTAGCCAATTAACCGGAACCTCTATTCGATGTTTTAATGCCCGGCTAACAATTGCTCCGTTAAGATAATCAATTTCGGTCCGTTTCTGGTTTTGAATGTCTCGGAACATCGAGGGATAATGGTCATAAGTAATCGGGATCAATCGTTCAAAAAGGTCAGCGAGATATTCTTTTGGATTTGCCCAGTGGAGTTTTTTATTTTCTTTTTCTGCTACCAAAAAAAATTCTTCGACTATTCGGGTAATCATCCACCGACTATAATCATGCTCCTTAAGAAAACCATATTTTACTCCTAAAATCGCACCCAGACCATTTAAGGCACTGTTATAAAGTGCTTTACCCCAAATATATTTTTCAATCTCATCAGTAGGCAAGGTTGGAATCCCAGCGCTATCTAATATCTTAGCAATATTATTTACTTTAGTAAACTCGATGTTATTCCCCATCCCTCCGATTACTACTTCTTCCGCGTACACAGTAACCTTGACTTTAGCTGGTTCAATCAACTCTGCCCCGAATATGACCCTTCCCCCTACTGACCAGGATAAACCAATAATTTCAGCCATCGTTTCAAGATTACCAATTCCATTCTGAAGGGAAATTATGGGCAGAGGTACATTAAAGTTGCTTTTAAATTCCTTTAATAAGGTTTCCGTATCGTAAGATTTAACGGTAAGTAAAGCAAAATCAAATTTACTTGCTTCCTTCTCTTTTAACTCCCCAAGAGTGGTATACCCCTTAATATTTGCAATGATATGGTGGTTACCCCAAATTCCTTCGATAAAAATCCCCTGGTGGTTAAGTGCCAGTATATTCTTTTCCCGACCTAAAAAAATCACTCGATGACCTGCTTTTGCTAAAAAACCACCGAAAACTAAACCGATTGCTCCTGCTCCAAGAACTAAAATATTCATAAAAAGCTTGAAATAAATTTATAGATTTATATTTAAGATTTTTAGTTTACTTTTCATTGCTTTTGCTGGAAAAGTTATTTTTAAAGATTATTCCGGATATGTAAGGTTCTTATGGGAAAGGGTATTTCAATACCCTCTTCCTTATAGCGTTGATGAAGCCTTTTTATAAATTCATGTTTTATTAGATATTGATCAACAAATTCTTTTGCCCGAAGAATAACGGTAAAGTTGATGCTAAAATCCGCAAAAGTATGATAACGGATAAATGGCTCAAATTCTGGAATTCCCCCTGGAACTTCCCGCATCACTTCCTTTCCCACCTCAATTGTTACCTTTTCTACCTTTTCGAGATCACTGTCATAACTTACTCCGATAGGAATATGCACCGCCATTTCTTTTTCCGGAAAATAGTAGTTAGTAATAATAGTTGAGGCAAGTTTAGAGTTAGGAATCACCACTAAATTGTTAGGAAGTTGACGGATAGTGGTATTACGCCAGGTGATATCCGTTACATAACCTTCCTCCCCACTTTCAAGTCTCACATAATCTCCGATTCTTACTTGCTTGGAGGCAATAATATGAATCCCGGCAAACAGATTAGAAAGAGTATCTTGCAGGGCAAGCGCTATTGCCAATCCTCCTACTCCTAAGGCAGTAAGTAAAGGGGTTATAGAAATTCCTAAAGACTGGAGAATAATCAGTCCACCAATAAAAAAAACTAAAAATTTGACCAGATGGGAAAATATCGAGGTCGAAACAAAAACCCCCCCCACCTTTTCACTATAAAGGTTTACAAACCCAATGGAAAGCCTTACTAAAAAGATCGTGCCAGAAAAAATAATGGAGATTAATAGAATCTTATTGATAATGCCCAAAATGGCAGGATTAATTTCAATATTATGGGTTGCACCATAGATGCCAGCAATAAAAAACCAAAAAATTGGCATCCGATGTAGAGCATGGGTAATAACTTCGTCCCCCCGCCATTTGGTTTTCCGGGCAAATTTTTTGATCTGACTAAGAACAATTTTTTCAAATATCACCCCTACAAGAAAACCACCCGCCAGAAAACCTAAAATTAAACTAATTTTTTCTATAAAATAAAATTGTTTCATTTCCAAATTAGTTGAGAGAAATTTGACCTAAGAGTTAGACCTTGGTATCTTTTTGGATAAATTATTATCCCAAACCAAAGGGGAATAAGCAATGTTTAAAATAAAAACTAAGACATTTTTTAATTTTTGTAAAGTAAAGGTTATAGACCAAACCTGAGCTATAACAAATCATTATGAATAAAAAATCACCCCTTTTACTCCTCATCAACCCCTGGATTTTTGATTTTGCTGCTTATGATTTTTGGGCTAAACCACTCGGCTTTCTTTATTTAGCTGCAGTCCTAAGAAAGAATGGTTTTACCATAAATTACCTTGACTGTATTTACTCGGAAGATTATCCGGAAAAAAACGTGATCCGACTAAGAAAAGAATGTGGAAGGGGGAAATTTTTGAAAACAATAGTAGAAAAACCTCCGCTCCTTAAAATTATTCCCCGAAATTATCGACGCTACGGACTTCCAGTAGACTTTATTGAGGATAAACTACGAAAATTTTCTCCGCCTGAAGTAATCTTAATTACTTCCACCATGACCTATTGGTATCCCGGAGTATTTGAGATTATAAAGATGGTAAAAACCATTTTCCCCAAAATCCCGACTATATTAGGAGGAATTTATCCCACCCTTTGTTTTGAGCATGCAAAACTAAATTCCGGAGCTGATATCATCGTCTCTGGACCAGGAGAAATTGAAATTCTAAAACTAATCTCTAACCTTACTAATAAAAAAATATCTTTTTATCCCGACTTAAATAATCTTGACTCCCTCCCTTATCCCGCTTTTGACCTCTATCCTAAACTTCCTTATGTTTGTCTTATTACCTCGCGGGGCTGCCCTTACCGCTGCTCTTACTGTGCATCTTTTCTGCTATATCCTAAGTTTACTTCCCGAGATCCGTTAGCAATCGTAGATGAGATTGAATTCTGGGAAAAAATATATGGAGTAACTAATTTTGCTTTTTATGATGACGCGCTTCTTTTTGAACCCCAAAAGCGGTTAATCCCACTTCTCCAAGAAATTATCCACCGTAAAATTAAATGTAATTTCCATACCCCGAATGGAATGCACCTTCGGGGGATAACCGAGGAAATTGCTGAACTTATGCTTAAAGCTGGTTTCAAAACCATCCGGTTTGGTCTGGAAACTGCGGACGAAGAGCTGATGAAAAAAACGGGTGGAAAAATCACCCGAAATGAATTTATTAAAGGGATAAGTTATCTTCATCGAGCCGGTTTTGCCCCCGAAGATATTGGCATCTATCTTTTAGCCGGACTTCCCGGACAAAAAGCCCACGAAGTAGAGGATAGTATCCGCTTTGTAAAAGATTACGGTGCAAAGCCCTATCTGGCTGAATACTCTCCCATTCCCGGAACCACACTCTGGGAAGAAGCAGTCAAAAATTCTCGCTATGACTTGACTAATGAACCTTTATTTCACAACAACTCAGTTTTCCCCTGTGAATGGGAAGAGTTTTCCCGTCAAGATCTGGAAAGGTTGAAAAGGCTTACCCGTTATTGAAGCTCTTCTTAACTAATCTTATAACCAAATTTCCTTAAAAGTGCCTTCCGTTCTTCAATATCTTTCTCGGTTTCAATCCCCTTCGGTGGAAAACCATCAATCACCCCTAATACTCCTCGCCCCTGTTCAGTTTCAGCAATGATAACTTCCACTGGATTAGCAGTAGCACAAAATATGTGGCAGACCTCAGGACAATCTTTAATCGCATTAAGCACATTTATCGGGAAAATACCTTTCATAACCACTATGAAGGTGTGACCTGCCGCTATTTTAGAAGCGTTTTCTACCGCCACATTAATCAATTCCTCATCAGTTCCAGCTTTTCGGATAAGGCAAGGGCCGGATGCTTCACAAAAGGCGATACCGAATTTGGGATTAGGGGTCGAGCCCATCATAATTTCATACAAATCTTCAACTGTCTTGATAAAATGGGTCTGCCCACAAACAATATTACAACCTT
>Ga0315298_1003514_pt1 | contig 24807 bp, 26 predicted proteins | sample WHS_1_MG_FD_203077 | JGI IMG/M metagenome (GOLD analysis project Ga0315298, IMG submission 203077) | Extremophilic microbial mat communities from Washburn Hot Springs, YNP, Wyoming, USA - WHS_1_MG | ecosystem: Environmental > Aquatic > Thermal springs > Hot (42-90C) | place: USA: Wyoming...
TATTATACTTTAACGGTAAATATGAATTATACTCTGAGAGTTGTTGCTGCGAAGACCTTGTGAAAAAGTTTCATTTCACTATTGGATTAAACGAAGACATTGGTGGATTAATAAAGCTAGCTTCACGAGATCCTCTTCTCGGCGAATTTTTAAGAACATATAGAGGTTGGAGACTTAGATCAACTAGTTTATGGTGGGCCATAGTAACCGGTATATGTCAACAAAACGTTAGTTTCAAGCAAGGTTGGAGAATGCTACACAATATTGTTAAAAACTATGGGAGAATTATTCAAGTAGGTGAATTGAAGGTTTTAAGGCCTCCTGAGCCACGAGAAGTGCTTGATGATCCAGATCCATTGTTCAACTCCGGCCTAGGATACCGCGCGAAAACAGTGGTTAACGTTGCTAAAGCCTTTGTTAATGGAGATGTTGATGTAGAAGCAATCAATGAGGGAACACCTGTTTATGCAGAGAGCGTTCTCCGCGAGTTAAAGGGCATAGGCCCATACACTGCGAGACTCGCCATAGCTTTATCTATGAGGAAATACGATCTACCTCCAATTGATAGGTGGCTGAAGAAAATAATCAGCGTAGTTTACGGAATAGATGAAAAATTCGCTGAGGAATTCTGGGTTGAAAAATGGAGGATGTGGTCTGCACTTACCTCGATAATGGTGACTATAGCTTTAGATGCTGAACCCTTGAATAAAGCGCTTCAAAGAATACATAGGAGAGAGATTTTACCGAGTCCCAGCGTTAAACCTTCCCCGATGAACATGAGGTCTTTTTGTGAAATTGAATGATTACTCAGTAGTTAATATTAATCCTCTGCCTTCAACTATGTCTAGTTTGAATGCTTTTCTTCTGTGATTAGTCATTCTCATTTTCTTAATTATCATGTATCTTTTAACTTCATGTGTTGATTCAACATCCTCCATCCATAAATGGAATACCCCATCAGCGATGTGTTCAAGGCCGAAACCAAACGTTGACCTGGTTGTCATCGCGTACTGCGAGACAAGGTATGCTGTCACGTTTTCCCTATGTGTCGCTATTTTCAAGTCATAACTGTACTTTCTCGCCATTGCTGGTTTATCAGCCCAGAATGCACTCAGGGAATCTATTATTAATCTAACGTGTTTATATGGAGATTTCGCTTTATCATCACGCAGTACTCCGAGAACTCTGTACGCTTCATGTATCGCTGCTATAAGAGTTTGAATATCCAGTGCAGCGTATCGTTTCCTCCTAATGTTTTCGGGTTCTAATGGATTCTGCTCACTCATTTGCCTCGCTATTTTAAGTAAACCAAAAATATCTATTACAACAATGTCGGGTGATTGGCTGGATTCCTGCTTACTCGATAAGTCCAGTATTCTGTAAGATTCAAAATCCATTGCAAACATTTTAGCCTGCCTTACTATGTCTCTGAACTCGGCTTCCGTAGTTACATATACTACTGGGTCGCCTGCGAGTAAACCCGCCCATGCGAAATGCATGCACATTATTGATTTACCTGTACCTGGTTCACCAGTAATAGCTACCCAGCTACCCTTCGGTATACCTCCCTCGAGCGCCTCATCTAGTTCACGTATCCCCGTTGAAATTCTAATAGTGCCTGTGTGAGCCATGATTCCACTACAATCCTAGATTTAACTACTGATACATTTATACCAAGTTAAACATAGAGAGTTTCCTTGTATTAAATCAATAAAGGGGTAGATTCTAATTGAACGATGAAATTAGTAATATGCGCTCAATAATGAAAACTATATGTTTCAATTAGAACAGAAGCCGTACACTTGGATGTTTTGTCGTAGTTCTAATTCAGTATAGTTGAATCGTGTTTTAACCTCGATAAATTAGGACTTTATTTTCTTTTCCTTGCTGGTATAGGGTATATTCTTACCTCCACGTGGTATATTAACCCTGATTCCTCTATTATGCTTTTAATTATCTTCTTTCTTAATCTGTGGACGGTTGATATCTTTGTGTTTGGTTCAACACCTATTTTTGCTTCCACGGTGTAGAATGAACCTATTTTCCGTGCTACTACGTCATCTACAACTATGTTAGAGTATTCTCCAATTAGTTTCTTGTATAATTTTATACTCAACTCATGATCTATGTTGGTCCCCGTTATTGTTTTCACTACATCACGCATTATTTCTATTAAGCTATGTATGATGAATGTCATTGATATAAACACGAACAATATTTCTATGTTGCTGCTTCTAGTAAAGTACACTGCTATAATACCCGCTGTGGAGACAATTGCCGCTATGAGATCTATTAGTGCATGAGTGTAATCAATTTTCAATACCTCCAACTCGAACTTTTCGTAGTTTTTCTTCTGGACAATGAAAGCTAGTAGTGTGAATAATCCTCCTAGAATTGTTCCAGATGCTGATAGTATATTATTCGTCGTCACAGACCCAGCTGTGTATTCTGTCACCATGTAACTAGCAAATGAAACCATGTATATTCCAATCGCCATGGTTATAGATAAAAGCATTACTGCCCCCTCTAATACTAGGACACCCCAGGGGAATCTGCGCCCCACTCTGATAGCGTAGTAAATGGCGACAAACCCAAATATTTCGAGGACAGTGTCAACAGTCCAGTGAATTATATCAGTGAACAGTATTATACTTCCCCATAGGAGGAAAACTACTACCTCTAGAATCAAACCAAGCGCTGAGAACAATGCAGAGTACATGAAACCCCTATATGCACCCCTCAACCTATCTACAACATTGGTGCTCATGAATACCCACCACACTTAAACACGTTTTGATCAACGAAATCTAGGCAACCAATTGAACTAAAAACAATGAACCATAAGCAAACACAATCATAATAATTAAATTAAAAACCAATTAATAATCATAACGCAGATTCCACAGAATTGAACTAACAGAGTGAACTCGAAAACTTGTTAATAATATATAAGCATTATTAAAGCACAGCTAACAAAGAGCAAGGATCATGTACTCTGAATAAAAGCCCGAAACACAATTACGCCATATTCACCGTAACAAGCATCTGAACTAATCAAATAGGGGACCAAATTCCATGAGAATAATCTATTCACACAATTGAAATTAATCATGGAGACTCATAGTTACCTATAAACGGAATCCAGGTAAGACGAGGACAATAAATAATAAACACCAGTTAACATAAAAATGAAACAAGTGAACTAAAACATGGGGCCCGTCGCCTAGCATGGATAGGGCGCCGGCCTCCGGAGCCGGAGGACCCGGGTTCAAGTCCCGGCGGGCCCGCTATCCTTTTACATGACTGTTTAAACTCCAGCTTATTAGGGTCTGTGGTTCACGCCTCCACGGGAGGGGTGTGAACTCATGGGTGTACTCACGAGTGATGTATCCTCCGCGGAGTGGTTTAGATATTAGCTTGATTGTGTTGATTATTAATGTTCTTTTGGAGGAATTCATTGACTATTTTTTCCGCTATTTTCTCTACTTCCTCGTCTGTGTAGTCTAGTGATGGTAGCTTATTGACTCCCTCCTTCGCCACTACTATTTCATAAGTGATCTTTAAACCCCTCTGCCTTAATATATTAGAAGCACACATTAATTGGCAGCCATTAATAACGATGACTGCTTTAGCTTCTCGGAAGACTTTTATATGTGTTTCGCTTCCAGCACCAACAGCTGATAAACAACACATTCTAACACTATCCGGGTACTTCTTAGTCAATCTTCTTGCAACTTCGTTACCGATTTACCCAACCGTGGATGCACCGTCGCATGTTGCTACAATAACTAAGTCTTTAGCGTGGGTGGCACAGTGCGGTAGTAGTTGATACCTAGATCCACTCATGTATAATCACCATATAGGATGTAGGATAAATTATTCTGCATTTATAAACTTTTCTGGCTTCTAGGATGCGCGATGAATGTTCTGTGTTGATGAGGAAGATGTAGAAGTTTCCAGATTGGTTTAGAAGAATAATTCATGTATCATTGAGGGTTTCGAGGAAACTGGGGCTGGAATTGAAGTATGAGATGGCACTTAAGGTGATGTGGAGCCAGTGTTTCACGTGAGGAGATGTTAATGGAGATATGCTGAAAAAGCATTAAATCAATCTAAGTGGGTTTTGAGGCAGTCCATAGATTTCTCAGCGTGGTTCTCGGTACTCATGTATATTTTTTGTTACCGAGTTGTTGACTATGAGTTTATCAGAAATAGAATAATATGGGGATAGTGTTCAAAAATGAGTCTGTATGGTGGAAGAATTGCTTGGTTTTTAACTATTGATCTACGAGTTTAACGCCAGGTTTAAAGCTGAATAAGCATCTACTAATCCATATCCATATTGTTCATCGTATCCTTTTACTCCTAGGTCTATAGCTGTGGATATCAGTATTTGTCTTACTTGGTCTGGTGTGAGTTTTCCTAGACCAGCCTGTAGCCTCATTGCCTGCAGTATTGCAACTACTCCTGATACGTGGGGGCAAGCCATTGATGTACCACTCTTATACCCATAAGTATTGCCGGGAAGCGTTGAATATATTGTTACACCTGGAGCCACTAGATCAGGGTTTCTATTGCTCCAGGTTGGAACATTATAGTTAGAGTCTATTGCTCCAACCGCTATTACCTCTGGATAGCCTGCTGGATAACTCGGTATTGAAGCGCCTTCATTTCCAGCAGCTGCCACTAGAACCACCCCATTATTGTAAGCGTACTTCACAGCATCGTACAGTATACTACTACTCGGCCCACCCAAGGACATCGATATAATGTCAGCATCGTCCTCGGTGCCTAGTATATCATCCGGCCCCTTAACGGCTTCAACTATCCCTCTTGCTATATCAGAGGAGTAGCCTGAACCAGAATCGCTTAGCACTTTAACAGCGTAGATGACTACGTAGGGCGCGACGCCAGCAATGCTCATATTGTTGATTCTCGCAGCGATTATTCCAGCTACATGAGTTCCATGACCATATACATCCATGCACTGGGAGAGATCATAGCCCTCGTAAACAGTGGAGCCAGAGTTAAGGAACTTAGCGCACCATACTACATTCCCGTTCAGCTCTTGGTGGCCGTAATCTATACCAGTGTCTAATACAGCGACCTGGATCGATTTGTGGTAGCCTAGGGCAGCGTAACCATAGGTTCTATTGTAATTGTGCCATATATCTGGCGCCCTTACATACTTTATGTTCCAGGTAACTGTGTCGTTGTAGACTGGAACTTCTGAGGATGGAGGAGTAGGTGTAGGCGACGGGTTTTCTACTTGCGCAGTGACATTTAGGTAGACGATTTCGCTATCATAAACCATTGACTGATCGAGTGCATTCAATAAGACTAAGCTCCATGCATATAATCTAGGTGTATCAGGAGCCGTAAACGTTAGTGAACCCGTAACACTGCCTCTAGCTGGAATCACATGCTGATTCGATGCAACTAGTTTCCCGGTCTCACTAATCAACTCAACGATCACCGAAACCTGTTGCTTCGCATTATTGTTTTTTACAGTGTAGGATACCGTGGTGGTGGAACTCGCAACAGTTGCAATGTTCTGAGTGTAATTCGTGAAGTAAACTTTTCCAGTACCGGGTTTCGCTAGTGCAGTAACTATTACGTCTTCCTCAACATACTTCGCGAACGGTTGACTCCTAAGGTGTCCTACGAGACTAGCGGGTACTGAGACAACAATGGCGTTTAACTCGGGTATAACACTCAGCACTCTACCATATGAACCCAGATACTGCACTACTACGCGGATATCAAATCCTTGTTTAACCCCCACTATTACTCTTGTATGTGATACTATCACACTCTGAGTTTCTATCACCGAGCTCATAGTACATAGCAGTAACGCTAATACCAAGACAATGAAGGCTAGAATTCTCACTCACACCCCTGTAACGACGGTACCGTAATGAACGACTTTTAAATAAGCGGAGGCACTAACAAGCACAATGATAAGAATTAAATCCCTTAGAAAATAGCATTCGAGAAAACATGTATAAAAAAAGTTTAAAATGAACTTTCATTATGCATGTATTTTTCACATTAACCTACACGTATATGTGTCTACTTCTGCATGGATTGCCACGTATAGTTGGCTAGCAGCCTGCTCACTGGAGTCTAAAGATATGTATGCATCGTAAAACGTCGTTATACCCGTGAAATCCACTTTATATTCGAATTGGCCTGGTATCGGGTTACTAGTATTTGTTTTTGGTATACCGCTCAGGCTTGTATTCACTGCTAAGTGAACTTCTGTTAGATACCACGCGGTATCATTTATCACGTATTTAACGTGGAGAATCAATGCTCCACTGATATTTTCATGCCATGTTTCCACTTAGCCAATCGTCATATATTGCCCAGCTATTAATGGAGTAATGTATGAATTACTTGAATTACTTGCCTTAACATTAATTATCGATGGTGAAATCATGGTCATCGTAAACACTAACAGTAGTATTGTAGCTATTATACTTATGGGTTTAATATTCAAATTTTTCACCTTAATTACTAAGATTGGAAAGGAGTTAATAAAGCTTATAGTGATAAATAAGTAAGTTGATCAATGAGCGAATAATTTAATTTTTTCAAACCTGAAGAGATCATTTTGTTAAATGCGAATACCAGTAATCATTCCTATGAATGTACTATGTTTTTGAATTAAACTCCCATATTATTAGCATTTAATGATAAGCTTGTTTACTGTACAATTATTCATCAACGGTGGGATCGCGATTCTGCTCATTCTTTCAAAGCATTGGAGGCTTTTCATCATGGTTAATCATTAAGGGTGCCTGCTAATGGCGGATTATTTCCGATAATTTGGTTTATTAGAATACTATGATGGGTTGCTTTACTATGTAATCGGCTGATTTTGAGTAAAAGTAAACCCATAACTGGTCTTAGTTGTGACTACGTTTAGTTAAATGTTGCGGTAAACTAGGTATTGTTCAAAGTCGCCGCGTCGTCAATGGATGCATCTAATTCAAGACAATAACATCAACTCTTAGCCTTCTTCGAGTCACAAGTTACTATGCTAGGAGTTAATATCGTCTTCTTTTAAGGTTCATCGTTGACGCATTAATTAAGCAGCATGGAAACACTGCTAAGCATATTGCGGGGTTTAAAGTAAGGAGGTATTATGTAAGCAAAATGTATTGTTTATTGAATGAATCTGTATTTCTATCACTTTATAAGTGGAGTTATCGTGTTTTGATTTTGTCATAGGTGGGCTTTAATTCTATTTCTTCCTGAGTTTCAGGAGTGCTTTTAGAAGCTCTAAATCGCCTTGATAATCTCCCGCGCATGTTGCTATGATCCCGTCAACAAGTCCTTCTAGTTTCTCAGCGAACTCAGCGGCTTTATCAATTGTTGTTGTTGGCTGCCAACCAATTTTCTTCAATATTTCTATGTTACGTGTAGTTTGAATTAAGAAATATGCGTATATTGGTTTAGCAAGCTTCTTCATTTCCATGGATACTTCTTCTAGTGTTGATAAGGACTCTGGTGTAAGTCTTGCGAATAATGCAAAGTCCCAGCCAGTCTTTACTCTATCAATCATATCTTGAGCAGTAAAACCTGCTTTTGCTTTTTCACCATACCTTTCTTTAGAAGGTCTCGGTGATAAGAGACATCCAAGTTTCAGCGTCTTTATTTTAATCTTTTCTCTTAAGAAATCTCTCGCATTCTCAGTTTTACCCCAATACTTTGAACCCAGGGGCTCTCCATATATGGGTTCGTCACCCATCGTTAAAACTACTCCATCAAGACCCACGGCTTCAGCTGCTAGTGCTAGTGCACCCGCTTCTACTGGGCCTTTATAATTTAGAATAAATATTGGTATCACTACTTTATCAGGATATTTTGTTTTTAAAACACAGCCTACAGCTACACCGCTCGGTGCAGGAACACCTGCTGCGCTATCAGTTATATTCCAACCGTCTACTAGATCCATTGTCTCCTCAGCCATTTTCAGGAATTTTCTCGTAGGTACAAACTCATGTATGATCCTCACAGAGCATCCCAAGCTAATTTAACCAAATCTAGTTAAAAATACTTCAGTTTGAATTGTTTAGGAGGCATGCACTTCGTGCCATAGATAAATAAAAGTTCTTCGAGGGCCGCAATCATCACCAAGAGAATTCTCCTTTGGCACTATTTGCCTAATATAATTTTATATCTCAACCCCCCTTTAGGACTCGGTTTTTAGATGATTAAACATTTCATAAATGGTACCTTTACTCCTTGGATACACGTAGATCGCTTCTACTGTCTCTAATTGTTTTTAGTAAGAGTAGTTGATACGGTGAAAGCTTCATTATTCTCGAATAGATAAATGTTTCTGTATGTAGTAAGAATTCTTTCTAATAACTCTATGACAGCTTTAGACAGCATATAAGAAATTCTTTGACAACCATACGACTAACATTCATGATGAGGTCTACGGTAATAAAATAATAATCGCTTTCCTTAAAAGTCAATAAATTTAATAAAATTTATATTTTTAGTATACTTATCTATATGCAGGAATACGGGAAGAGTTATGAATAGATCACTGGTTGCTTTTTTAATTCTTTCAGTACTCATTGCTACTTCGGTTTCACTATTGGCTACTATTTACAGATCTTCAAAGAAGGAACCCGGCGTTGTCATCGTGAAGCCTAAAGATCCATTTGAAACAAGTTCTTTTACTTGGTATATGGCAGATGTATATGTTAACGATCAAATTGTAAAAACAATAGGGGTAAGAGTGAGTAAACCTGGGTTCGAGGGGGAGTTATGGGTCTCACTATGGGGTGATGCAGTTGTTAAAAGCATACAAGTCGAGTTCATTGCACCGTTTAACAGAGTGCCGGATGTGGCTTGGATCGCGGAACTCGGATTTACTCCATCAATTAGATTCTACAGGGATGGAAACACGGTTACATGGGAATGCAGTGACTTGCCTTCCTATGAAGAAAAACCGGGTGTGACATGGACTTGGAGGTTTATTCCGCTAGATGATTTAAGCGGTTACAGTATACACGTTAAAGCAGTACTGATCTATGATGGTGCAACGTATCAAGTTGAGTATTCGTTCGGAATACCTTAATCTACTAGGTTAAATCTCAGCGCTGTTTAGGTTGAAGAAAGAATAGTTTAAACCATAGTGTTCTTTAAATTGCGGATTCTTGCTTTGAATCGTATTATTGCGTTGAGGGATTTCACGGGAAGATTTTTAAGATAATGTTACAGGTATTTTATCCTTGTGCAAAGTATATTAGTGTAATAATTGGTGATTAGAGATGAAAATGCTTAGCACTGTTAAAGCCGCTGTAATCGCTGGTCTCTACGCGGCTCTAGTCACGTTTCTAGCTCCAATAAGCTTTTATGTTTTTCAGTTCAGAGTTGCTGACTCTCTTCTATTGCTACCCTTCCTCGACTTCTTCGGGTTTCCTGGTGTTATTGGTCTCACAGTGGGTTGCGCTATTGCGAACGTTTACTCACCGTTCGGAATAGTTGACGTGTTATTTGGTTCACTAGCTAATTTTCGCTGCTGGTTTAGTGGCTTTGCTTATTGGTAGAAGAAGTAAAAGCATGGTTTCCTTGGTGGCAACCGCTATCGTTGAATCATTAATAGTATCAGCGATAATCGGCTATTTCGTTCTCCACTTGTTCGGTGGATTAGATATACTCATAGCTTTCACAGGTGTTCTATTAGGAAGCGTTTTCAGCATTAGTATATTAGGAGTCGCACTAGTCGTGTTCTTAATGAAGGGGTTGAAGGTAAGTTGATACTAGTTGAAGATGTCACCATAGCATACAATGGTCAAACCGTAATCAGAGACGTTAACCTCGAGTTTAAACCTGGATTACACATTGTTCTAGGTAGAAATGGCTCCGGTAAGTCGACACTACTGAAAACCATTGCTGGCTTACTAAAACCATTAAAAGGCAGAGTACTAATCTCAGGTAGAGATATCCATAGATTGCCGAGGAAAGAAGCAGTTAAACTCGTCGGTTACACGTGGCAAAATCCCTACGCAGGCTTCGTTGAGACAACAGTTAGAGACGAATTGGAGTTCACTTCACGAGTCTCAGGTGTGCCTTTAAAGCAGGAAATAGTAGAGTTACTTGTACCTAGGTCTCTTATGAACAAAAACCCATTTAACTTAAGTGGCGGTGAAGCTAAGAGGGTTTCAATAGCCAGTATACTAGCTATAGATCAACCTGTGTGGCTTCTTGATGAACCATTCGACTACCTTGATGCTGAAGGCGTTGAATCATTAATTAAAATAATTAATTATGGTTTAACCGAGAATAAAACAATAATCATTGCATCAGCTAACCTAGCTTACTTACATATGCTTGAAGGCAGCCAAGTATTAGTGTTATCTAGCGGGGAAATAGTTTTTAGGGGTTCACTAAGAGATCTCAACAATAGTTCATTAAAAGAACACGGCATACCAACAAGGATACTGATGTGTGGTTGAATTGATAAAGGAGACCGTAGAATTACAGGCGAAGACAACAATACTCCACGATTATAAAGCAATATACTTTAAGATCGCATTATTAGTTTTAACAATGTTATCTAGAGCAATGAACCTTTACTTGATCCTCGCTTTGATGGCATTAAACTTAGCACTACTACTGTACGTAGGTGCGAGAAAATTAATCGTACTCACATCTTTATCATGGTTTACACTATCATCCATTATAATTCTATTAAACATGGTTCTCTCAACATTCAAAGTAAACATAGTTATAAATTTAATCTACGCTTACACGACGTTTACGTCACTTGCATTATTCTATGTTACTACACCTCCTGGACACATTAGGAAACTACTGGGTTTCAACGTTGTTTCTTTAACATATTTATTCGTAGGATACTCCGCGAGAATATTGGCAGATACTGTGAACGCATTGAGAGCGAGAGGGTTAAATTCATTCTACAGGTACTCTAACTACAAGTATTTACTTAGAGCATTCATGGTTCTACTAGTCACGAGGGTAATGGAAGCTGAGGAAGCTTTGAAAGCTAGAGGAGTAGGAGATTAAACACGTGAACTACGAAGCATTTTCGCAATATATATTTTCAGCGCTTCTTCTCAGGAGTTAGTACTGATAATATCGCGATTGCAGCAACTGCTAAAATTAACGCTATTAAAGTAGAGACTATTGAGGAAACTATTTGCTCTATGGGTGTAGTGGTATATATATATGTTGTTGTAGAAACCTCGGTTAATACTTGGATCGAAGTCTTTGTAACCGGGTTAATCTGAGTTGTTACCAGTGTGGTGGGAACAGTTGTGGTTGCAACAGTAGAGTGCGTAATGGTCTCGATTCTAGTTGTTGTGATTGTTTCAGGTGGAGCACTGGTTACTACAGTTGTCGTCAACGTGACTGGGTTCTTAACAGTTTGCGTCGTAGTGTAAGTTGTCGTAATGGTCTTAATTACGGTAGTGGTGTAAATGTAGAAGGTAGAATTACTTGGATTCATAAAAGAGGAGTATTTTAATGGGTAATAATCTATGTTCCAATTATTGAGAACTAGTGGTTGATCGCAGAAACCATCCTTGTTTTCGTCACTACAGGTTTGAGAGTAACCATTATTGCCTGAGAGTAAATAAGCGTTTCCTCCAATGAAGTTTCCTCCCAATATGTTAACTCCTTGAACCGGTTGTGTATTCCAGTTGTTTATTCCCGCGTTCACGTAGTAGTTTGACTCCTGGTTGTCGAACAAATTATTATAGATCGCGTTGTTATCGGATAATAATAGGAATATGCCAAATCTTCCCTTAACCACATTATGTGCTATTGTGGAATATCTAATTGCATAAAGGTAGAGTCCACTAAAGCAGTTACTGCAGTAAATGGAGTTATAGGTGATTAGGAGGTTTCTTGAGCTATAGACCTTGATTGCTTGGTAAGTTTCCATAAATAAATTGAAGGAAACATCAACGAACGTGGAGTTTGATATCATGATGCCCCAGAAAACACTGTCTGAGATTATGTTGTCCATAAATGATATATTTACTGAATTGTATATTGAGACGCCTTGATCGATTCCAATCATTAAATTACTTTTTATTTTTACATTGCTGGAATTACTAATACTAATTGCTTCTTCAAAAGCCTCTATTTTAAAGTTCTCGATTGTAACATTGAACCTGTTACTTAGTTGAATAGCTGTCTCCATGGAACCATAGTGATACCCGTATATCCGGTACCCTCTTCCATCTAATACTATATTGTCTTTTTCAATGATGATTTTTCCTAAGATATCTCCGGTTAAATAATATAAGTCACCTACTCTACGTATATTAACATCTATCCCGGGTGGATCAGTTTCGATTGCCCCGCTTCCTCTAATATATATCTTAATAAATGTTCCCTGAGTCTCCACTGGTGTAACAATATAAGGGGTCAGTAACAATAAAGCAACCACAATTAGTAAAATAAAATCGCGGCACCGACTCATTTATTCCAACCGTTTATTTAATGTTACCGAGAAATATATAAGTTTACCACATGATCATTTCTCTAATTTAATGATATTGATTTAATAGATCTACGGTGAAGAAACAACGAATTATATATTATTGAGCTTGGTTTTCGATGAAACACTGGCTGTCTTTAAATAATTGTATTGAATAACGTAAACTCCTCTTAGCCTAAAAGCAGTAAATTCAATCAGATATATGATGTTAAGTCATGTTAATTTCATGCATCCAAACCTGGGCTTTTACTCGTTAAATTGTCAATTGTGAACATGATCATTGCGAATTATTATCACTAGATTGATCTACGATGTATTCGAACCTGGTATGTTGGATTAAACCAAGCTAAGTTTTATTAAGAGATTCTTTATCAATATTTTTATGCAATTTTTTATCTAGGTGTTTGGCGTGGTTTTAGCTCACGGATTATTGGTGAGGGTGAACGCTTCATTTGAAAGAGTTATAGACGTGTTTAAACCAGGTAGAGAGTTCTCTAATGTATATTTTGAAGTATTAAAAACAAGGCCTAGGATCGCAATTGCCGTGGGGGAAAAATACTTCTTTAGAGCTGGGAATTACTTAACTGTAACAATGATACTTATCGAAGAAGATCGTTCAACACTTGTGAAAGCTATCGCCACGGGCGGGAGGAGGGGTTTAATGGATTTCTTTGATCTGGGCTCATCGAGAGACTATGCGCGTGAATCAATTAATAATATTTGCGCGTTGACTCGGGCGACGTGCGAAGTGTTGAGGGAGGTAGAGTACCTTGATGCATCTAAATCGGAACTTCTTAAAACATAGGTGATCTATAGAGAAACATGGTATACTTTTAGGCGAAGTTCCTGTGTTTTGCAAAATGCGGGTTTCGAATGTAATGTGGAAAATTAAGCTAATTCAATTTGATCGTGTATGGAGCGTGGGTAATTTATGGTTTTATATGGTTTTAAAACTTATAAACACCGAGATTTAACAATTATAGCGGTGTAAACTATTGAAAATAACTAGAACAATCATTATAGCTCTATTAGTGATATTAGTTGTAGTTGTTGGCCTATTAGTTTATTATCTCTACGTGCAGCCTACAACCGTTAAGAGAGTTCTAAGAGTAGGCACTAGCCCGGATTTCCCGCCTTTTGAATTCATAAATGAAACAACTAATGAAATCGTTGGAATAGACATAGATCTTGTTAAATTAGTTGCGCAGAAAATAGGTTACGAAGTCGAAATCGTACCGATTGATTTCGATGGGTTAATACCTGCTCTACAAGCTGGTCAAATAGACATTGTTGCATCAGGTATGACTATCACAGAGGATCGCTCCAAAGTAGTGGATTTCTCTATACCCTACTGGGAGGCGAATCAAGCCATATTGGTTGTTAAAGGCAGTCAATTCAAACCAAGGGGTTTAGAAGATCTTAATGGGAAAGTAGTTGGCGTCCAAACAGGTACAACTGCAGAGGAGTTGGTAACAAAGTACATTAATGAAACAAGTGCGAATATCCAAGTGAAAAGTTACACTAGTTATATTTTAGCTACTCAAGACCTATTGAATGGGAGAATAGATGTAGTAATAGTTGATGAACCAGTTGCTCGAGCACTACAGAGAACATATAACGTGGAGACTTCTGCAACCATAGAGACTGGGGAGAGATATGGTTTCGCAGTTAGAAAAGGGAACACCGAGTTACTGGGTGAAATAAACAAAGCTCTCAGCGAAATACTGAATAGTCAGGAATGGATTAATATTATCTCAAAGTACACGGGCTGAACAAATGAACTCCATTGAACAATTATTAACAGCACTTATTATCATAGTACGATACGGGTTAAGTAACTCGATACTGGTATCTACACTAGCTTTTTTCCTCGGATTAATCCTCGGCCTTATTTTCGTGTTTATAGAGGTGCTTGGAGGACGTTTCGCTTCTTGGACAGCAAACTTACTGGTAGTAATACTTAGAGGTATACCGCCTGTTCTACTATTATTCACTATCTTCTATGGTTTACCATCTATAGGTATTAGCTTGAACAACGTGGTTTCAGCTATAATAGGGTTAGGGCTTATAAGTGGTGCTTATCAGTCTCAAATACTGAGATCATCTATTCAAGCAGTAGCAGCGAGACAGATGGAGGCTGCACTCTCAATAGGTTTAAGCAAGTGGAGTGCTTATAAATCAGTTATATTTCCACAAGCATTGAGATTATCGTTGCCTGGATTAGTAAACGAATACACTATTATACTGAAGGATTCTAGCTTAGCGTACGCTATAGGAGTAGTTGAAGCATTTACTCAGGCAGTTCACATTGCTCAAGCTAGATTCGAGTACTTTACTCCATTATTAGCAGTTGCCTTACTTTACTTAGCGATATGTTTCTCCTTGTCTCAAGTCGTGAACCATATATACTTAAAGCTAAGGGTGCTTGGTTATGGGCAGTGATAAACTCCTATTTATCGAGGATTTACACAAGTATTATGGTAAACACCACGTGTTGAAGGGAGTAAATCTCGCCGTAAACGAAGGGGAATCAGTGGTTATTATTGGTCCATCAGGTTCAGGTAAATCCACACTGCTGCGGTGCATAAACCTGCTTGTTAAACCAGATAAGGGTAGAATAGTTTTTGACAACGAGGAAATAACTACCGGTAAAATTGACGTTAGAAGAGTTAGAGAAAAAATAGGTTTCGTATTCCAACACTTTAATCTATTCTTGCATTTAACAGCAATAGAGAACGTTATGTTAGGGTTGATAAAAGTGAAAAATTATCCTAGAGAGAAAGCGAGAAGAATTGCTGAAGAAGCACTTTTATCCGTAGGGATAACGGAAGAGCTTTGGAACAAGTACCCAGCGCAATTAAGTGGTGGACAACAGCAGAGAGTAGCGATAGCGAGAGCTATAGCAATGGAACCAAAACTACTATTATTCGATGAACCAACATCTGCACTAGACCCTGAACTCATAGGTGAAGTACTCAAAGTTATGGAGAAACTAGCTAATGAGGGGAGAACAATGATTGTTGTCACGCATGAAATAGGCTTCGCTCTTAAAGCTGCTGATAGGGTGGTTTTCTTCGATGATGGAAAAATCATCGAAGAAGGTTCCCCAGAGGAAGTTATTTTAAACCCGAAAACTGAGAGAGCTAGGAGATTTCTATTTAGTATAAGGGAACTCTACAGGCTTGAGTAATCATGGGATTCTCTGAGGAGATAGTTTACCTGGTTTCAACGTATGGAGTAAGCTTATTTAACGCTATGTTGTTAACTCTCGAAATCACCTCTATAGGTTTCACTCTCGGAGTACTATTAGGGTTACCGATTTCACTGGGGAGAGTTTACGGGCCCCTACCACTTAAAGCATTACTCGCAGCATACATCGAGTTGATTCGTGGAACCCCTATGATTGTTCAATTATTCTTCATATATTACGCTTTACCATTAGTAGGTATTAAACTAGATGCATTCACAGCGAGCATTATAGCTATAGGATTAAACTCAGCTGCTTACCAAGCTGAGTACTTTAGAATGGCGTTTGGAGCTGTTCCACGTGAACAATGGGAGGCGGCATTATCAATTGGTTTAAGCAAATGGAACACGATTACAAACGTGATTATTCCGCAGGGTGTTAGAATAGCTATACCAGCTCTCACCAACGAATTAATTTATTTACTGAAATATAGTTCAATAGCGTACTTCGTAACAGTGCCGGAAACAGTGTACGTTAGTAAAGTAATAGGTGCAAAAACACTGCTACATATACAAATATACACTATAACCGCAGTTTTCTACATAGTGGTTGCTGTAGTATTGACGAAGTCTGCGAAGAAGCTCGAGGAAAGAGTATCTATACCAGGGCTCGTGGTTAAAGGGAGGATTTAGTGATCACATAGTTATCTCTAGAGCAAGCAATGAACAACTTGTTTTCAACGGTATAATATTACGGGCTATCAATAACTCAACTCGAAAAACACTATTCAAAACTCCCTGCTTAATTTCTGTTAACTTAACAGAGTTAATACTTTCTACAGTTATCTAACATTAACTCATATGCTTCACGTAGTTTATCAAACCATTTTAGTGCTTCCTCTAAGAGCTCTAGTTCACCTTCACTTAAATCATTTGTAGCTCGCGAATCTATAGCTACAAATGTAATTATAAAACTAGCAAGAATAATGGCTGAGATAGCGTTAATTAAGGGCAAGGCTTTGCTCATTACACGCGTCACAGTCATTAAGGGTAAACTCAGCAATGAGGCTGAAACAATGTCCTCTGATAAGAGTTTACTCGGTTGCCCAGATCTAAGCTCGTTTATTTTCTGCTCTATTAAATCTATTGTTTTTAAGACCTCAAGGTACTTTACGTGTATGAGATAACATAGATCACAGTTATCCCTATCAATGCATGACTCCGCATCAATAGACATTTAATTTATCACCATCAGTTTTATTCGCTGATTAAACATATTTAAGAAGCAGGTGTCAACGACTGTTTATTGTAACTAGTTCATCTAGTAGGAGATTTACAAGTTTACTATTAAACGCGGTATTGAAATACCTTGCTTTAATTTTCAATTACTGCATTTACTTGGAGAAGCTTCAGAAACAGTTCTTTGAGCATAGTTCAATGCGCGTTCAATTAGTTTCTTAGTGTTCCTTGTAGCGTACTCAGGGTTTAATGTGCTCCGTAATTCGCTCTCAGTGAAGCAACTGGATAAATCAGGGTCTCTTAGTATTGCTTCAACTAAGTCTTCTCCATGAAGGTTCTCAACTATCTTTTTTACTTTCATATATGCTTCATGCCTAGCCCAGCCTTTCTCAACGAGTTTTGCAACAACTAGTTCACTGTACACTGCTCCACGCGTGAGATCTAAGTTAAATCTAGCTTTTTCCTCATCAATTCTAATAACTGAGAGCAACTTGATTGTGTCTTCGAGCATTTGGTCAACTGTGAGGAGTATATGAGGTATAATTACTCTCTCACTTGAACTATTCGTTAAATCTCTCTCGTGCATTAAAACTATGTTCTCCAGAGCAGCGGCTACTAGGCTACGAGCCACCTTAGCAAGCCCAGATATTCTCTCCGCTGTTACAGGGTTTCTTTTATGCGGCATAACGCTGCTTCCAACTCTCTCCACTGCTTCATATACTTCACTTATCTCTGTTCTAGAGAGCTCTCTAACCTCTAATGCTAACCTATCGAGTTGTGATGCAAGTATTGCGAAAGCCGCCGCTAATTCCGCGAAGCCATCTCTTGGCGCAACTTGAGTTGTTATTTGGTGTGGTTCAAGACAAAGTTCTCTTCCAACATGTTCTTCAATTAAGAATCCTTTATCACCCCACGAGGCCATTGTGCCCACTGAGCCACTCATTTTTAGTCTCACAAGTCTTTTCTCTAGTTCAACGAGTCTCTCGTAGCTTCTGGAGAACTCGTATACGTAGTTGGCGAACTTAAAACCGAACGTGATTGGTAACGCGTGTTGACCATGTGTTCTCCCAATTACATATGTATCAGCGTGTTCCAATGCGAGCTTCCCGGTTTTCTCAATAACGTTCTTAAGTTTTCTCCTGATGATGTTTAGTGCGTCGCGCAATATTAGAGCCCAAGCAGTATCCACAATATCGTAGCTCGTTGCGCCTAAATGCACGTATTTACCGCATTCACCGCATTTTTCTCCCAGTATGAAAGATAATGCGGCGATGTCGTGGCCTATCACGGCCTCTCTCCGGTAGATCTCCATGGGGTCTATTTCATTAGCACACTTCTCGACCTCTAAGAAGCATTGACTTGGAGCAATCCCAGCTTCTCCAAGCGCTTTTAAAAGAGCTACTTCTACTCTAATATAATTCTTCACGATGTTCTCAACAGTGAATAATCTCCTTAATTCCGGTGAGCCATACCTCCAGTTGAAAACACATACGTTATCAATCATTCCTACCACCTATAGATTTGCAGCGATACCTCTCGCAGCTAAAACACCGGTGGCAGCTGCGATGTTGATGCCTCGCGATAAACCTGCTCCATCGCCAGCTACGTGGATTCCACGAACGTTTGTCTCGAAATTATGGTTTATTTTAGCTTTCACACTGTAGTACTTTATCTCTGGGGCGTAGAGAAGGGTCTGTGGTGAAGCAACACCTGGGTAAACAACATCTAGTCTATTCAATGCTTCAATGATGTTTTCAACTACTCTATGAGGCAAAGCAAGGCTAATATCCCCTGGTGTAACATCTCTAAGTGTGGGTGTTATAACGCTCCTCATTATTCGCTCCCATGTACTCCTTCTTCCTTTCTCTAAGTCTCCGAGTCTCTGCACTATTGGTCTCCCGATTCCGAGTTTAGTGGCCATAACTGCTATGGATTTACCGAGTTCTAGGACATCTGTGTATGGCATAGTTAACTTGAGAGTTACGAGTAGTGCGAAATTCGTGTTCTTAGATTTGGTTTCCCTGTAGGTTTCACCGTTAACTCCAACAGTTCCATCATCATAGTACTCTTTTAGAACAAATCCTTGAGGATTAGTGCAAAATGTTCTAACCATGTCATCGTATGACTTCGTGTACAAGATTATCTTAGGGTCATAGTTCACGCTTGTAATATGCTCAGTCACATAGTAAGGTACTTCAACGCGGACACCTATGTCAAGTGGCCCAGGTTCAACTTCTATTCCAAGTTTATCAGATATGTTCTTGAACCAGTGTGCTCCCCCACGACCAGGAGATAATAGGATTCTACGGGCGTAGAATTCTCCCCTACTTGTTTCAACTCTAAATAATCCTTGATCCCTGTTTATGTTGTAAACAGTTGTGAAAGTGTGTATTTCAACATGGTTTTCCTCCAGGAATTTAACCATGTTTTCCACTACTTTGATCACGTTCTCTGTTCCCAGGACTCTTTGAGGAGTAGGTATGAATTTAGCTCCAGCTTTCGCTGCCAATCTCTCAATGGATTTCACTCTCTTTGGATCTGGTTCTATGAGTGTTTCGCTTGGTGCACCGAACTCAACTATTAACTTATCAATATACCTTACTATCTCCTCAGCTTTCTCCCAGCTGCCAAGTAGCTTATCCAGGTCTCCTCCCACATCTGGTCTAAGGTTCACTATTCCACTGCTAAACGTCCCCGCGCCCCCTATACCGTAGAGTATGTGGCATATTTTACAGGCCCCACAACCTCCTACGTCTCTATTATATATTGGTCTTAACGCGCCTAGAGTTAGAGGACAGCGTCTCTCATTTACCCTACCTCCCTTATCAATTAAGGCTACTCTTAGTTTTCCAATAGTTAATTTAACTAGTTCGACAGCAGCAAATAATCCAGCTGGGCCTCCACCAACTATGATTACATCGAACTCTCTCAAAGCTCCATCCCCAACTCTCTTGTTCTATCTACTATTTCCTCGACTTCTTCTCCTGTTCCAATGAGAGTTACAGGGATCTTTAATATGGATTCTATTTCCTCAATCCACTTCTTAGCCTCTGATGGTAGTTTATCCCATGATCTAACTCCTTTAACTTCCGGGAATAAAGCATCTAGTTTAGTTAACGCTATTTGAGTAGCTGAGTTTAACATAGTTGATTTTTTGGCTAACTCGAAGTTGAATGGTGCTACTCGCCTCGGTCTCCCGGTAACTGTACCCTTCTCAATCCATCCTCGTTTAACTGCTTCCTCATAGTTTAGTTCACCATCTAGTGGCCCCTCTCCTACTCTAGTAACGTAGGCCTTGAAGACAACTATCACCTCGCTCACTCTCTTAGGGCCTATGCCGGCCTCGGATAGTAAAGCTGGGGCAGTTGTATCCCTACTTGTTACATAGGGGTATGTTCCATGATACAGGGAGAGAAATGTTCCCTGAGTCCCCTCAACTAGAACTTTTTCACCTTGATCCAGTGCTTTATTAAGTATGAATGGGGCATCGCATAAATATTTTTCTAGTTCTTTGAAATCTCTTGCTAACCTAAGTCTCCTGAGAACTCTGTCAGACATTGCAGCCCCAACCCCTTGGAACGTTGAACCAATAGATGCTAAAACCGAATCGCCTCTCTCACGTTCAACGTGTATTGCCTCAATAATACCAGTGTTGTAATCAACCATTACTCTGTTCTCAACTCCAAGCTCTTTGACTTCATTAGAGAATACATCTAGTCTAATTAATGCTCCAGGAGGAATAATCAACTTCGTTTTCTCATTAACGAATCCAGCTGATACTACTCGTAACTTAAATTTCCTACTACGAAAAACCACAGTGTGCCCTGCGTTAATAGCACCCGTTCTCACAGCGTAATCGTAGTTCTTTGCTAGAGATACATAAGCCGATATTTTACCTTTACCTTCATCCCCGAAGAATCCTCCAACAATTAACGTCAACAACGGGCGATCACCTCTCTTTTACTCACACCCAGATAACATTTATCAACGCAGAATAAAAGTATTTATCGAGTTAGATTACTCATTGCTAAGAGCATTAAATTGAAGAAGCCGCGAACCCAATAATGGGACCATGAGGTGCTTTATGAGTGAAGGAAACGGATACTGAGAGAATTATTAAGCAAATACTTTCTAGAAGGGATCCCTTCGGTTACTTCATAGTTGTCGCTGTCAATAGTGTTGAATCGAGAAAAATAATAGATAAGTATACTCGAGACGGGTCAATCATAGTTGAGTACGTGGGTGACGTGATCATTATTCGCGGGAAATCCAGGAGAATGCTAGAGGATTTAGCGCGTGATCTTATTGTAAGAAATTTGTTAGCTGAACTATAGTTTCAGGCATTATTTACTGTGGATCAAAGCTTTTACTTATAGTATAACCAGCATTTAACAGATCTCCCATTTCCAACTTCTATTAACGGAGGTTCCCTCGACTTGCATTCTTCGAGTACAAGTGGGCATCTTGGATGTAAGCGGCAGCCGCGCGGCGGGTTAGCAGGATCACCGATTTCCCCTTTCAAATACACCTTCTCGAGACCTATTTGACTACTTATAAGTGGTATTGCGCTGAGTAAAGCCTTCGTGTAGGGGTGTAAAGGCTCCTTTATGACTTGTTCAACTGATCCTTCTTCAACTAATTGCGCTAAGTACATAACACCTATCCTATTAGCTATTAGGCTCAGTAGAGCGATATCGTGCGTTATGAATAATATTGATTGATCATACTTCTCCCGGAAGTCCAGTAGAAGCTTTATTACCGATGTCCTTATAGAAGCGTCAAGATTACTTGTTGGCTCATCGGCTACTATGTACTTTGGTCTCAGAATCATTGCTCTGGCGATAACAGCTCTTTGGAGTTGTCCACCGCTTAGCTCCATAGGTCTTCTATCCATGAAATCCTCGGGTGGGATAAGTCCAACTTCCTCGAGTGCTCTGCACGCCCTGTTAAAGGCCTCCTCCTTACTCGTGTTGAAGTGAACTTGCAATGGTTCAATGAGTGCTTCACCTATTGTTTGAGCAGGGTTAATGGCGCCGTAGGGGTCTTGAGGTATTAATTGCATTTCTCTTCTTAAAGGCCTGATTACTCTCTCAGGTAAATAAGTAATGTCTTTATTCTCGAATATCACTTTCCCCTTGACTGGTTTATATAACCTAAGCGATACTCGCCCAAGCGTTGATTTCCCACTACCGCTTTCTCCAACTAACCCATATATTTCTCCTTTGTTGATTCTAAGGGAAACACGGTCTACTGCTCTCACTTTCTGCTTTCTACCCAATGAACTGGTCTCGAAATCCATAACTACATCTAATAATTCAACAATAGTGCTCACTTGTTTTCACCCATAAAGGTGACATGCAACAATGTGATCCTTTGATACTTCAATTAATGGAGGTTTCTCGGACTTGCATTTCTCCATCGCGAACTCGCATCTCGGGTGAAAAACGCACCCTGGCGGTGGATAACGTAGATCAGGCGGATTCCCCGGTAGGGATTTTGGTAGAGTTTTCTGAAGTATTCTCGGTAAAGCCTCAAATAGCCCTCTCGTATACGGGTGCTTCATGTTACCATACAGCTCTGTTTTCCCAGCGTACTCCATTATATTGCCACCATACATGACCATTACTGTGTCCGCTCTCTCGAGGGCTAAAGCAAGGTCATGGGTTATCAGCACTATGGATGACTTATACTTCTCTTTAATGGAATCCACTAAGTCCATTATCTGTTTCTGAACAATTACATCTAGTGCTGTTGTGGGCTCATCAGCTACTACTACCTGGGGGTTTAAGGCTATAGCCATTGCGATTGAAACCCTTTGCTTCTGGCCTCCGCTTAGTTGATGAGGGTAGGAGTACATGACTCTCTCAGGTAAACCAACTGCCTCCAAGTACTCTTTTATGATACTACGGGCTCTTGTTTTATCTACTCCATGCTCGATTAGGAATTCCTCGAATTGATCGACTATTTTCCTCAGAGGATCAAGTGTTGTAAATGGGTCTTGGAACACCATGGATATCCTGCTTCCACGTATTTTCATGATCTCGCGGGGACTTGATTTAAGGATATTTACTCCATCTAATATCACTTCACCTCGCTCAATTCTACCTGGTTTTGGAACCATGTTTAGTAATGCTAATCCAAGCGTTGATTTCCCACTACCGCTTTCTCCAACTATTGCTAACATTTCGCTTTTTCTAAGCTTGAACGAAACCCCTGAAACAGCTGATACGATGCCGCTGATAGTGTAGTATTTGACCCATAGGTCGTTTACAGTTAAAACCTCCATGTAATTCACCTTTTACGAGCAGTAATTAGAGTTGATACTCCTTCACTTATGAGAGCGAATCCTACTGCGAGTAGAGTTATGGATAGGCCTGGAAACAACATTATCCACCAGTACCCGAGTAGAATAAAGCCTCTACCCTTGTATAAGTCGAATCCCCAGTCAGGTGTTGGTGGTTGAACAGTTAAACCCATAAAGCTGAGGGCTGCCTCAGTTAGTATTGCATCAGCGCTATTCATGCTGAAAACAACCATCAGTGTTCTTGTAACATGTGGCAGTATGTGTTTCAAAACAATCCTAATTGAAGGCAATCCAAGAGCTTTAGCCATTTCGATATAGGTCTCATTCTTAATGCTTAGAACTTGTCCTCTCACCATTCTGAAATATGTAGGAACATAAACTACAGCTATAGCTATTGCGGCATTAATTGGGCTTGCTCCAAGCGCTACTGATAGTGAAATAGCCAGTATCAGTGAAGGGAAAGCGTATATGGAATCCATTATGAAGGATAAAACTCTATCCAGTAATCCACCCAGGTAACCGCTTATCAAACCCAGCATGGTACCAATAGCTCCACTCATAGCTACCGCTATGGCAACAATCATGAGCATTATTCTTGAACCATACACTATCCTCGAGAACACGTCTCGCCCAAGGTTATCGGTTCCCATGAAGTAATCGCGGCTTGGTGGTTGGAGAGGTGGGCCAGCTGGATCCACTGGTGAATAAGGGGATATAATGTCAGCTAGAATAGCCATAAATACGAACACTAGTACTATGATTAACCCGGTAGAAATATACTTGTTTTTAAGTATTGTGAAGATGCTTTGAGCTCTCATCATAACTAATACCTCACTCTTGGATCGATTAGAGCATATAAGATATCGACGATCAGACTGGTTAATCCCACGATGATTGCGAATATGATTATTACTGCTTGTATAGCAGTATAATCCCTGTACATTACTTTATCCACTAAGTATGTTCCAATACCAGGCCAGTTAAATGTAGTCTCAGTTAACACGGCGCCACCCATAAGTAATGAGAACTGTAAACCAGTGTAAGTTGTAACTGGTACAAGTACGTGTCTAAATGCGTGTCTCAGTATCTTACTATCTCTTACGCCTCGTGCTCGATACGCTTCAATCATTTTGGACTCCATTATCTCCTCCATGTTATTTAACGTGAGTCGCATGTATGGTCCAGAAATAACTAACCCTAAAGTTAATGCTGGGAGAACAATGTGTTTAAGAGCATCAATGAACACTGGGATATCTAATCGTAGAAGAGCATCCAGAGTATAAATGCCTGTTATGGGTTTAAAGTAACCTGTTGTTGATAATCTACCACCTGTTGGTAGTAATCCTAGATACTTCGAGAATAATAATTGAAGACTTAGTCCAAGAGCGGGTATGAATATAACGAATACTATTGAACCAGTTAATCTTGTAATGGCTTTAACTCGATCACTCCTCGCCCTAGCCCCCAGGTATCCTAACCCCACTCCAATAATTAAACTAAATATAATTGACCATATGGATAATTCAAGTGTTGCAGGTAATTTATCAACAATGTCGCTAGCTATGGGCCTCCCACGAATGATCAT
>Ga0315298_1003515_pt1 | contig 24807 bp, 11 predicted proteins | sample WHS_1_MG_FD_203077 | JGI IMG/M metagenome (GOLD analysis project Ga0315298, IMG submission 203077) | Extremophilic microbial mat communities from Washburn Hot Springs, YNP, Wyoming, USA - WHS_1_MG | ecosystem: Environmental > Aquatic > Thermal springs > Hot (42-90C) | place: USA: Wyoming...
TCCTGGAACCGATCGTGCACCGTGCTGGGCGCCCCCAGACTGCGGGGCAGGGCTTTCCACTGGCAGCCGGTCCGCAACACGTAGAAAATGGCGGTCATGGCCTTGCGATCATCCATCCGGGGACAGCCTGGCTTCTTCTTCGGTTTGGGCGCTGGCAGTAAGGGCTTTATGCGCTCCCACAGCTCGTCAGGAATCTGGTATTCGGGATCCACACCCAGTCCATCATCGGCCATCTCGGTTGCCTCCTCGAGTCATGAGATGGCATGAAGTATACCACACTCGCGGCTTTTCGGATAGGCTCTAACACCCCTGTCAGCCAACATCGACCCAGAACGATCCAGCACAAGCACGACATCAATGCCAGCCGAACCAGCTCCCGACACCCACGACAGCTGGGATGATGTTGTTACCAGCGCCACAAGAAACACGACCGAACACAACACGAGAGATAGCGGAGCCACACGCCTTGTCTGCATCTCCTCCTCCCTTGCCGATGTTAGCGGTACGGTTCCAAGTGCCAAGAACCGTCGTATGGTAGCGGTGGCTGCCGGGGCTGTCGCCCTCTCCCCGGTTCAACCGAGTCCAGCACCCCGCCAACAACGATGGTGCCAAACGCAAGAATCGTTCCCAATAAGGCGTACAGCGCCTCTATTTCAAGAGTCAACCATCTGGACTCCTGTCGCCGCAATCGCGCTCCTGCGTGTCAGCACTCCTGCCTGATATGCCAAGACGACCGCGATACTCCCGACTGCTGCATCTCAGCCAACCCAAGGCGGCGGGATAGTGGCTCGCCCGCGTCCCGCAGGCGCGCCGCCACCGAGTGCCACAGCCCCCTGGCCCACGGCAACCAGAACCATTCCCAGGAGAGACAACCAATATCCTGCGCCCGGCCTAGCCCATCCGATGGCCGCGACCAGGTTCGCGACGTAGTCGCCCGCAATCCCAAATGCCTGCACAACCGGCATGGCGACTACCAGCAACACCGCAACCACAACCCCACCGGCAGCCAGAGCGGCATCCACCGCGCCGTTGTCGACGCCGCTCAACCGACGGGCGATCGCCCAGAGTACCGTGAGCGCCCCGATGATCGCCGGTGCTCCGACCAACGCCCGAACGTGCGGCGACGCAGGCACACCACCCAGCATCAGCACCCAACCGTTCACGGAAACCAGACCTTTGATCAGGTAGGCGAGTTGGGGGCTTATGAGCCCAAGAATCCAATCCACTGCCGCGCTAATCCGAGAGTCCACCGCCGAAATCACGGCAAACCGGACCCAGGGCAACCAGATACCAACAATGGCCAGCATGCCCCCCATCATCGCGGACACCCGCACTCGCATCCTTCACTCCTTCCGTAATCCTGACTATTGGCAACTAGTGGTCTCTTCAGAAATCGGAAGACCACCGAAATCACAATTTATCTTCACGTAGTTTTCGTCGGTAGTCATCCAAGCTTTTCCTTGCTTTGAGGGTTGTTGCTGTTCCTGATTTTCGTAGTACTTTGCTTCTACCCGTACCCATTCATTGTCTTGGCTTCGTGCCCAAATGGTGACCGTAACGCCAGCAGCCTGTTTCAAAACCCCGCATACCTTCGCTTGGGTATTCGGCCCAGATCTGACGTTGACCTGGGCCAAAATCTTCAAAGTACATGTCACGGGGGAGAGGTCGGCGTCGGGCTGGTCGTAGGCGTCGGCGTCAGCGTGCCCGTCGGCGTCACCGTCTCCGTCGGCGTGGCAGTGGGTGTGAAGGTGGCCACTGCCGTCTCCAGCGCATTCACGCGCGTCTGCAGCGGCGCGACCTGGGCCACAACCGTTTCCAGCGCATTCACGCGCGTCTGCAGCGGCGCGACCTGGGCCACAACCGTTTCCAGCGGACCGGCGCTATCCGGCTCGGCTAGCTGCGCAGAAAGTTGCGCCACAGCGGTCTGTAGCGCGCCTACCTTGCCCGACAGAGAGCGTGTGTTGAGAAACGAATGCTCGGCCATTGTAGCAAGCGCGAGCGCCGCAACAGCCAAAACCAACGCCACCCACTCGATCCAATTCCTCTTGCCTCTGGATTTGCCCTTGACATCTCGGATGGCCCGGAACAATTCCTCGCGCTGATTGGGATCCAGGATGTCCACTTGTCTCGCGAGATCGTCTAGTCTGGTCTCCGGCACAGCCTGAGGCTTTTTGAAGATTTCCTCAATCAATTTCTCAATCGTCTTGTTGCGTGGTCTACTGCTCATGAGGCCACCCCCTCAAACGTATTGGTCACATGCTCTTTGTCTCTCACGATCTGCTCAATCTTTTGTCGCAGCAGCCAGAGCAGGATCACCAGCCCCCAATCTGCATTTGCCCATGGGCGCACGTTTCCCTTGTCCCGTCCGGACGTCTGATTCAACGCGCCCTTAACCTTGTCCTGCAAATCGCGCAAGTCGCGTGCGGTAACCTGGTCGCGATGTTGCGCCAGCAGGTCTGTCGTCCGTTCTATGAGAGGTTGCAGTTGGCTTACCATTTGCGGTCCCACGGGAGTCTTCAAAGCCTCGTCCCATTGCCGGATCAGTGTGCGCGTATCCAGGAATGCCTGAACCTTCCCAGCGAGATCTTCAGAACGTTTGCGCTGCTTGGCTAGTTCATGTTCGCATTGTCTCAGTTCCTCTTCCCACTCATTCTTTCGCGGCGAGACCTCTTTTGCTTTTTGGAGCGCATCGTCTGCTTCTGCGATGAGGTTGCCCCAATCCATAGGCCCCTGGAGGTCTTCTTCCCCTCGCTTCAATTTGTCTTCAATCGTGTCCATCTTCGTTCTCAGTTTTTCCATTGTCTGGGTGAATGTCCCCACGCTTCTATCAAACTTACCTTTGATGTCCTGCCACTGGGAGTCAACCCACTCCTTGTAGCGCTTAACCTCCGGATCTTCCGGGGCAAGTCCATACGCTTTCTCCACAAGTGCTGAACGAGCAACGAGGTCTCCTTTTTCCTCCAGATTTCTCGCTTCGCGCAGTGCCTCACGAGCCAAACGGAGGTTTTCTTCCCTTGCGCGCCAAGCCCACCTCACTTCGTCAGAGAGGAGTGCAACGTGCTGGGGAAACGCAGAGAGCAGCACCGCCAGATTATCCAGTAACCTGTTCTTTTCCTCCGGGGTTGCATTTGCATCTGCATACTTGTCGTTGGCCGTTTGCACGGCTCGCTTTACCTCGCTGGTGGACCACTCCGAGAGTGCTTTTTTTGCATCGCCCAGCAGATCTTCCACCTGGCGTAGCAAATCCTCAGCAGCGGCCCCCGGATCTTCGGCTTCCTCTGCCGTTTTGATTTTCTCCCGTGCGAGATGGGCGCACTCTATCGCAAGAACCGGGTTGGGAGGCTCGCCTTCCTCACCACGGAGATAGCGACGTCCTTGCTCCAGCCACTCGCGTGCGATTTCAAGGGCGACCTTTGCACTGTACTTCTGCGCATTCTCAACCCTTTCCCGCACAACTTCAATGCGCTTGGATGCCTCACTTTTGCGGTGTTCGGGCAGGTGAGCAGAATACTCCTCCGCCTTTTTCAACAATGATAACTGAGATTTCCGTGCGCTCGGCCTTTCGCTCACCGTCCTCTCGCATTCAGCAAGGGTGTTCAGCGTGAGTTGCCACCACCAAGCGCCAACAAGGCTCTGAAGGGTCTGAACTCTGGTTTGCAGGCGATCAATCTGCTCTCCCAGTGTCTTCCACAGATCCTTGTCTTTGTCATCCAAGGGCGTCTCGGCAGAAAGTTGTTGTTGCAGAATCTCCAGTTGCTGAGTCGCTTCTTCGCACTTCTTTTCTACTGCTTTTGCATCCTCCATAGGAGCCTTTGCATCGGGGTCTAGCAGGCTATCCAGGAGTTTGCTGGCCTCATTCACTAGTTCGAGAATGCGCTGCTTCTTGTGCGCTACCGTGCGAAGGGATTCCACCGTCAGGTTGGCGGCGCTCAATATTGCAAGTCCGTATCTCTGAGCCAGTTCCAACACGTCTCGCTCCAATCCCATATCATCCACCTCCAATGCACGCCGATACATTGCGATCAGATCGCGCCAGTGCTTGAGCCAGCGGTCCAAGGCACCCTTCTGTGTTTTGACCTCGTCGGGGGACAGTTCGGCAGGCCACTGCACATCTTTGCCACACTCCTGTAGAATCCGTGTTATCGCATTCCCTAACTCGGCATAGGCAGCGGCTTGGGCCAGCGAGTCTGACTTTGCCGCCAACTGCGGCCCAGGTACCGGCGGCCTGTCTTCCCGGATCTGATCGGGCGGGCACAACTGGGGGCGAACTTTGTCCTGTAGATTCTGCACAACTTTGCAAAGTCCGTTCACGAGCCCTGCATCATTCGGAGGGGGAAACCATTGCAGGAAGAATCGGATGGAGGCATCCACATTGCTATAGTCGGGATTTGTATCGGGCGCGACTTGTTCCTGCTTGGGCCTTGCGCTCACTGCCAGCAGATCGTTAACAAGCGCGTCCGCAATCTCTTTCTTGCGGCTTTCAATGTTGTCGTACAGTGTTCGCACGGAGCGCACAAAATCGTCAACGTCTTCTCCGGGCAAACCCGCCTGTGCGACCGTGCTCGGGTCCCTCAATGCCTTGCGGAGGTGGACAGCCTCAGTCTCCGCATTGTGATCAATGAGGCTCAGCACAAATATCTGGGCTTCCAGTCGCTGCCCTTTGGCCGCGTTCTCAAACCTCTCCCACAATTGCACAAGCCCGCGAGATTCACGGAGGAATACGTCTCCAGGGCGCAGCCTAAGAGCATTATCAAAACGCTCTAGAGCCTGGGCATAGTCTCCCTCAGAAGCGGCCTTTAGACCATCAATGAGGAGCCGTCTAGGCTTTTCTTCATGCAGATACCTGTCGGCGTACCTTTTCCGCAAGCGGGACGGCTCCTCCATGAGATACCCCAGGTTTGTCCTGATCCCGCTTGGCAATCTCTTCCATACCTCCTCGGCCTCTTCAAAGGTCCTCACGGCCTCTTGATAGTGGCTTTCTTCGGCCATCGCCTCACCGTCTTGCATCAGAGCGTGAAGTCTCGCTTCATCCACAAGACCGGCGATCTCGCGCGTGAAGTCTCCGTACCGTTCTTCCACTTCTTGGAGAGTTTGCTGCACGGTCTTGATGCTGTCAACATTGTCTAGTTGTTCACACGCTGACACGAGCCGAATTCGCGTCTCTCCGTCAGAGGGACTTCTTAGAGATTTGTCGCTCAGGGACTTGGAGTAAGCTTCTGTGAGCAACCGGTAACGCTCAAACCGTAAGGCATTTTCAGGGTTGTAGGCCACCCTGGGCTCAAGGTAAGGTAACATCGACTTCGCCTTCTCTATCTGGCCTGCCCTCAGCGCCTCTGCGAGGTCTTTCATGTACCTGGCAGTTTCGTCTCCTGCTTGGTTCTTGAGCATCTCGTACTTGGCCGAGAAATCGGGCGGCAATTGAAGATGAGCGCCTGAGATACCGGCACGGAGGCGGATCACATCGGCAACTTTGAACCCATCGCGCGGGTTCTGTCGAACATCAGCCAAGGATTTGAGCAATTCTGGAATTTCCCGTTGCCAGAGTGCCAACTGTGCTTGAACATCACGGCGCAGCGAATCAGCATCCCGATAACGGTGCTCGGGGATAGGATGTAGGAGTTTCGCTAGTATTCCCTGGGTGCCGACGCTTAGGCTACCCCACGCTGGGTGCTGTTCCAGCCTACCGAACAAGCGCCACTCGCTGTCCTGCACACTGCCACCTTGCTGCTCGGGCTTCCGGAACTGCGGCTTGGTTCCCAGGAGTAACTCATACCAGAAGATGCCGAACCGAAAGAGGTCTAGAGGTCGCCCAACATCTCCCTCGCTCACAACGTTCCAGTCCAGAACCGTTAGCTGACCCCGGTTGGGATTCGTGTTATCACTCAGCCAGCGCAGGTCGCTCAATTTACGGTCAGCGCACGTGCGGCCGCTACTGTGCAAAAGAACCAGCATGTCCGCGTATTGAGCCGCGACCTCCAGCGCGAGAGGCTCGGGCAGCCGCCCACCCGGGTACTCTGCGGCGATTTCCTCCAGTGGTCTCCCTTGGACAAATTCCAGCACAAGCAAATGCCAGATTCCATCCGCCCCGCGGTATTGCCCCTTTGAAGAGACCTCACGGGGGTAGAGTACCCTTGGGAAGTAGTGCGATTTCGTCCCTTCCCGCTTTTCCAATTCCAGAAGAGTTTTTCCCTCCTCCCGAAAGCGCCGCAAACCATCACTGTCAATGTCAGCACGCGCCACTTTGAAAGCCGCCTGCTGCCTGGTCTCAATATTCTCGGCAAGGTAGACGAAGGCAATAGCCCCGCCTCCCAACGGCTTCTTAAGTACCCACCGCCCGAAGTTTTCCTCCTCAATATTGATTTCGCGAGTCTTGCCGTCTTCCACTATTCGCTGATCCATTATGACACCCCCCCGTCACCCTGTTGCGCCATGCGGAGAAGTTCATCACGCACCACAAGGCGTGTGAACGACAGAAAGTCCTTGGTACCGATCCTATTGTCCCTTGCCAACTCATCCATCTGGTATGGTTCCAGCGATAAGAACTTCCGCAACGTTTCCCTATGCGATGGAATCAGCGCAGCGATCTCGCCATTGACTGCCGCCGCGAGCTCGCTTGGAGAAAGATTATGCTGAACCACGTCGCGCTCGGGATGTCCAAGTACGAAACTCTGCATAGCGGTTACGACCAGAGCGACCGGATCTTGAGGCAGGTCTGGACGGGTGAGGGGAATATCCTGGTTCCGAGATGGTAGGTGCATAATGCAAATCACGTCATTCGCGGAATGCCCCGCACGCCGCCGTACTAGACCCAGGGCGTAGGCAAGAGCGAAAAGACGGGCCCGCGTCAAATCTTCAAGAGCGGCCACGAACAACGGATGGAACAGCCTCGGGGGTTCGTGTATCTCCGGCAGTCGCTGCTCGTATCTGAGAGCATTAGATTCAGCGGCGTATACATGCACCGGTTCTGGACGCAGATCCGCTGAAACGCCTGCAGACGGTTCGCCTAACCCGTGCTGGTTAAGGTACTCGGCCCGCAGCCGAACATAACAATCCATGGCCGGCATCGGGACAACCTCTAGAGTCGTTACCAGACTGGCTGCGTACGGATCCGTTGCTTCAAGACGGATGACATCCTCTCTGCTATTCGTGAGCCGCTGAACCATATTCCCGAAGGCAGACGCACGTCTTATAGACTCCTTGGCCCACAAGAAACGAACCGTCTGCATGCGCTGCGCTTTGCCGATCTGCACGGTAACAGTTGGCTCGGCCCATCCACGCGCTCGATCAACCTCTGCCCGGAACACATCCGGCGGGCTTTCCCTCCAAAGCCCTGCTTGTTCATCGTCGAGCAAATCTTGGATCGTTGTGCGCCATACGCCTTCCCCCATCTTTTCGCCAATATTCACAAGGGCCTCCAGGAACATTCTCTGGCCGTTTGCGTCGGGTGTGAATGTGCTCTCTTCAGGATGACGCACAACCAGCTCCAGGTGCCCATCGGAATCCGGTCGCCAGAAGATGTATTCAAGGCCCTCCTCCAAGTGTGGAGCAAAGTAATTTCGGTACAGTTCGTCCACGAAACTCTCGTCGACGAAAGTATGTCGCGTAACAACGCTTCTCATTTCTTCTCTGTAGCGATATTCGCGAGCCAGACTCTCTTCAGCCAACTCCAGAACAGGTCGAAGTGCTATGCTCTCGCCTGGCCGACCTGACTTTGCCTCCCCTATTAAGAAAGTTACGCGCTTCTCCAGATCCGCGCGCAGGCTGGAGGTGATCTCCTTCTCCCGCAGAGCAATCTCGCGCATGACATCCAACCCAACGCGGTCGGACTCTGGCCAGGCTACATTGAGCTGATCAATCTTTGCTCCCACACCATCCAGAAGCAACTCTAGCTGGCGCAGGAACTCAAGCGCGTATGCTAGTTTGCCGCTTCTTGCGATGCCGGTAGGTGAATCCGGTTTACCGTTCAGTATGACCATCAACCTTCCAGCGGGCGAAACCTCATTTTCAAAGGCGTATGTACTCGCCAGGTTCTCGCGGAATCGCGTAACCTGCGCATCCACGTATTTCCCGCGGGCCTCGGAGGCGTCGCTTGCGACCGCTGCACCCTTGAACGGCGTCCAGGCCCCCTCAATGTCCATCGGCGTCTCACGCTGCGCCTGCATAATAGTGATTAGCCAGGACGTAGGCCCACCAACGCCCTCCAATAAGAACCGACGAGCATCTGCAGCAGGCCCTTCTTCTTTCGGCACTTCCCGGTTCTGTCGCCAGTCCAAGTTCTCGCTTCCCGCTTGCGCGTCTGCTCCAAAAAGGAACCATCTCAGCACATCCCTTGCATAGCGAAGAGAAAGTCCCCTGAAGATGTCAAGCATGGGAAGATGATAGGTGAAACAGCCCAAACCTGACACGACAGCCTCTCCCTGTGCCAGTTGTTCCGCAGAAGCATCCACCAGCAAGTTTGAACGATGCTCGTCCATTTTGCGTGCTGAGCGGTCTATCATCGTCATCATCGCATCAGCGACGAGGGGGAACATCGCCTTCTGAGGTTCCCATCGGACAAGTGCATTCTCCAGCCGCTGACCATCAAGCACGAAGACATGGTCAAAGAGACTCCACTCGCAGTAGCCGTTCAATACCCGATCCCTGGAGTCTTTGACGTACTGCATCGGATAGGGCCGCCCCATACCCTGCATAAAACGAGAAATCTCTCGCAGGGCTGCCATTGCATTCAGCCGCAGATGTCCAGACCTCGTAACTGCCGCGAATGCGTTGTCCGTTACTAGGAAGACACGAACCACTGCACCCTCGCTAGCTCCCGCTGCTTTCGCTGCCAAGCGACACAGATATGCTACGTCGCCCAAGATTGCGCTACCCAAACCACCCGCTACCGATGCCACGATCATTATCTGGGCACGATCATTCTCTATCAACCGCCCCAATTCGTTCACGAGGACGGTCCACAACCTTGAGCCATTGGGACCTTCTACGCCTCTACGGATATCTTTGAATGCGACTGCCCTTCCCAAGGGGCGACGCTGGTTCGTAGTTCTGCGGACGTCCAGTTGATCCTCGGGTAAACGCCTCACGCGAACATACTCGTCCGCTGGGAACCACGCGGCGAATTCGGGGCTGGTGTCCTTATCCCGAGCCAGGTCACGCACGAGATCGCGCAGATTCTCGCCGAGTACCAACTGTTCAGACTCTTCCAATTCGACACCAGCGAATCTCACAGAAACTTCTTGCCCTGCGATCACTTCCTTGTGTGAAGTGTCCACTACTAGCAGGCGGACTTTACCGTTCGGCACCCCGCCTGCTGCATCCTTAAGGTTCTTTTTCAAATGTGTCAGAACCCATCGCCCTGTACCTCCCAGCCCGATCACCAATGTAGGAGTGGGATCCCAAACCGGCTCCGGGGGCGTGAAGTGACCCAACGGAACCAAAGGTGGCTTTGACCTCTGCCTAGATTGTGGAAGGGGAATCTCTGTGATAACTTTCCGGGGCTTGCACAGCCACCAACACAGGAACCAAAGCAATATGAGCGGTATAAGCCAAGGCCAGTACCGGACAACGCTCACACTGGCGACTGCAACACGTCGCTGACAGGGCAGGCAATCCTTCGCATTGACTCCAGGCCCCCAAGGAACTGCCAACTCCTGCCGCCATATCTTGTTCATCGCTGGCCTACTCATATCATCGGTGTCCAATCCGTTGTAGATTATGAGACCATTGCCAAAAAAGGCATAAGCGTGCACATATCCTCTCGCACCCCTATCATTGATCGCCTCAGCATCACCGCACCAGCGCAAGTCTCCCGTGGTAATGACATTCGCATCGCCGATGTCGGTCCCTGCGCTCATGGCTATAGCATCAATGTAGTATGGCGACTTGGGATCGCTCGTCATCATACAGTCATCGCCCGCTATGATGAATTGGCCTCTAGAAGAGCCAAGAGCTCCGGGATTATCGGTTCTAAACGGATATGGCAACCAGGAATAATCCGCAGGTGGACATTCATCCGAATCGTAGATGATTAACTTACCACCATCTCGCACCCACTGAACGATGTCATCAAGCGTGGATCGGGGTAGATGGCCCACTGTACAGAACTGGGAAAAGACAAGTGTGTCGTACTGTGCCAGCACTTCAGGCCGGAGGTCGTCAACACCGATTGGAGTCCCCACAGAGTCAAAATACGCGCTCACAACCAACTCTGCGATCCTTTGACTCCCGACTGAAGAACCCGCTTTTGCACCTGGCGATGTCGCCGGGGATGTGGTCGCCTGAGTTCCTGCCGCCGCGGGCGGGACAGGCTTTGCGGTCAACACCGGACACAGCCAGGTTAGGAACAGGCGACTCAGCAGGAAAGCAAGGACAAGGGTATACAGTAGAGCAAGGATGCAAGGCAGCCAACACCGAATGCCTATTGCGCTCTTCCGTGAAAACCAATGCTCACCGTAGCGTAATCTCTGCGCGAGCAGCCAGATAGGAATCACCAAGAGCAAGGATAAGAATAGTGGCAAGACCCAGCGCCAGAGCCACGTGTCACATCGGGGCGTTGGAAAAGTCGGCCGGATCGCACCTGGGTTGCCACAACCGGCGGTGTTGACCTCTACAGCCCACGAGGCGTATTCCACGCCATCGCCTACTGCATGTATAGTAAAGCGGTAAACACCATCGTAAACGCCGGACGGGACCACTATTTCGCCCTGAAAACCGGTCTCTACAGCAGTGCCTGCAAGAGAGATATCGCGGATTGCTGGCGGTGTAGAACGCAACCACTTCTCATACCCGGTATCGGCTACGAGCCGCAGATCCGCAATCCTCGTGGCGACCGCTGACATGAGTCGTTTGATTACGTCAGGCAACTGTGTCGCATCCTCCAGTACGACAGCATCCCCTCCCGTGGTACCCGACCACTGCTGCCAGTAACTCGCCAATACATCACCAGCCGGAGCGCCCATTAGGCTTGCAGCCAGGGACTCCAGGGGAGTACTTGCACCAGGAACTACAGCCAGCAGGACATAGCCTCTGCGACTGAACTCCTGAAGAACCTGCTGAAAGTCCAGATCATCGGGAGTACCGCCCTCTCCGTCACGGCCTGGATCCAGCGAACTGGGCGGTGCCCCCGTGTTCCAGACAGAACCAGCCAGCACTTGGGGGGAAGGAATGCCTTCATTAAGGTCATTATCGTGTGGCACCGAATCGCCGAACAGTATGACAAGATGCCTGGCACCTGTCCGCCAACCAATTCTGCCATCAGAATACACCTCAAACAGGACGCGGGTGTATGCTTCTGGTTCATCTGCACCGTTCTCCAGAGAAAGGTTCGCCAAGACGGCTTGCACTCGCCCCGTATCAGCAGTAATTACCTGATACAGCGTATAGGGGTGATCCCCTCTGTCTCCATACGGTGCCAACGGGTAGTCGGTAAAGCCGACAACCCCAAACTGCACATCCCCAAATATAACGCCCAAGTCCGACATAATGCGCATGGCATTGGACTTCGCCGACTGTATGATCGGACTCATGCTCCCAGACAAGTCAAATGCAAACAGAATGTCCGCCTTCTGGGGGGCAGGCGGTAGTCTGAATGCAAATGTGTAGCCTTGAGACTGGCCTGGGCAGAGGTTTAGGGTGATCGTCTGTGGAGCACTTATGCCAACAGGTGGCGTGGGCGGAGGCGAGTACGTGCGGGCCGTGGGCAAAGAAGAGGCGGGGGGCGTCACCAAAGGTACGGAAGGCGTGGGCACTGGAGTGCTCGTCGCAGTCGCTTCTGGGACCATGTACTCGTGGGGCAGCAGCCCAAGATCCGAGTGCCAGAAGCCATTGCAATCCACGAGGGAAGCAGATAAAAGAGACTGCACGCGTTTACCTTCGGCCATGGGACCAATCGTTACGGTGTATTTCAGATCTATCGCCTCATCCGCCCGAATGCGAGGTATGTCCCAAACAGCACGGCCTCCCTCTATTCGCCCTCCTGGCCCACTGATGTCGCTTATGTACACCATCTCCGAAGGTGCCCAGGAGTCGACCACACGGACGTATGCAGCAGCAGCTGTAGGATCTCCCTCCGTCATTTCCACAAACAACTTACGAAGATCACTCTGTTTCGGATCAATGAAGAATCGGCCCGCGCCCACGAGTTGAGTAGCCTGTTCTGCGGTGATCTGCTCAGAGGGTGGCAAGTTCTTTGAGTTTACCAGCAAATAGATGGGCACTGATCTACTGACCTCTTGCACAGCGGGGAACGCATTGGGAATGGGGACATTGTCATGCGCAATGATGAGAATTGCTTTGGCACGATCAGGGGCAGTGAGAGCCAAAACTTCACCTGCCAAGCCGATTCCATCGGCGATGTTTGAATCGCCGCCCGTTGTAACCTTTGCAAACTCCGATCGCAATTTGCTCAAATCATCGGTGAGTTCCACTTGAAGCCATGGCTCTGGTCCTCGCACGCCTGCTCGCGTCGTAACGATCCCAAGCCGAGACTGGCCAGGTCTATCCCGCTGGGCGTAGATGGTCTGGCTGAATTGATCTAGAAGCGCTTGAACCAAGGAGCGTGTGGCTGTCCAGTTGGACTCGGGGCTCTCGTCACCAGCGCTGGTGGAATTGTCAATCACTAACAGAACGTCCGCAGGCTTACCTGGTAAGCCAAGGCACTCAGCGAGTGTGCGACCTGTAAGCCGGATGATCACATTAGCCTTTGACCCCGCAATGAGCGCTTCCGGGCTCACTGTCTTGCTAATTGTGATCGCTCCCGGTACAGTTGGAGGTAACGATGGTGTCCGGGTTGGAGTCTGGGCAACAAGCGTGGGCGTCATTGAAACTGGGCCGGGCGTATCGGCTCCAACTGGCACAACAATGCAGAGCAACAGACAAATTGCTGCTACGATAATAAGCCGCAAGACTCGCTCCGTTCTGCGCATGTTTCCGACCTCCTCCCGCTGACCCGATTGCCGACGTCCGTCGTCTATTCGCGGAGATCTTCCTTTGCAACCTGCCTGGCTGTGTGGATTTCCCTTTCTACTTTTCGCGCTCGCAAATGGTAATAAGCACCCAGTGCGCCAAAGACGAATGCCGCGAGCAAGAGAACCCACATGGCCCCGTCCGACTTCTGACCCGAGTCAACAAGTCCCTGAAGCAAAGCCCCGAAGAAAAGAGTGCAGAGTCCTACCATAAACCCTGCGAGCCTATCGTACTCGGTGAGTCGGTCAAGCTGGTGCATGGGGCCTATGTACATGTCAGTAGTTTTCAAATACCAGCGCAGCAGTGCATCCGTCTGGCTAAGCGCTTGCGCAAAAGCAGGCAGCAAAGTATGCAAGTCCTGCCCGCCCTTGCCTTCTTCTCGGCGTTGGACTGAAGAGGCAAGTTGAGCATATTGGTAACGCAGGTCTGTGAGCTGCCTGTACAGATCTTTCAACGCTCCCGGCTCGACAGGTTTCGTGGCATACGGGGGAGCCTCTCGGCACTCTTCACAGTAGATACTGTTCTCGGCGGGAGGATTCTTTCCGCAGCGCGCGCACTTCTGAGATTCTGACGTCATAATGCCCTCCTGCTCGTCTCAAAAAGGCAACGCGGGGACACACTCCCAGTTCCTTGCCCCGCGTTGCCTCAACACGTTATGCCCTCCTAACCATCTTGAGGATGTCGTCTATGGCATTCTCAATGTTGCGCACATCATCCGCAAGCGCGAGGTAGAACAGTGTGTGGAGGTCGCGCGCTCTGATGGGTAGCGTTTCGGAGCGTGCGAGTTTCTCCTGCTCGTCCCGTTTCTCGGCCAAGACCATCCGTTCCGCGTACAGGCGTCTGATCTTCTCCCGCTCCGTGTCCGAAAGCCCGTTCCATCGCGATGTGATTCGTTCGGGCAGCGCGAGAGTACCGCTAGTCAGCACTTCCACTGTGGCAGACCGCGCTGATTCCAAAGCGCGGCGCACGCGAGGGTACTCTATGATCTGATAGTACTCAGGGCGCACGTCTTTACCCACGTAGTTGAAAGTCCTGATAGCGTCTAGCAGGTCGGGATCGCCTGGTCCCGGCTTCGTCAGGTAGATCGTCGTCCCCTTGACTTCGCCGTAGACACCGTCATGAAGCTGTTCGGGAGGTAGTTCTAGACAGTAGAAACTCTCATACCCCCCAGCGGACCCTGGGATCGTGGCGCGACGAACAACCCCGAAGGCGTAACATCGGACAAAAAGTTGGAAATTGTCTAGGTTCTCCAGTTGCAACACGACGTCATTGTGGAATTCCCTGGGCGGCATCTGGAGTTCATGCAAGCGACTCTCAAATCTTGCCGCATTGACCTCCGCTGGGAATATGTGCAACGTCTCACGACCAAGCCGTCCCCTGATAGTATCGTCTCCGACTGTCTCCACGTAGCTCCTATAGGCAGGCTCGCTAGCCCGGTACGACTCAATCTGGTCAACGGGTACCAGATCCAACAGCATGATGGACCGGCAACGGAAGCGGTCTGCCGAGTTGATGATGTCGTTCAGCTTCCCTCTAGCCTGCGTCGTGCTCTCAAGCCTATACTTCACGTCATCCAGGTATTTTCTTTCTGTCGGATCGTTGCCAAAGGCGATGTGGAGGTAGTTGGAAGGTACGACTTTGCCGCCCCTCAACTGCAGGCACGGTTCATTCTTGCCGCTCAGGAAGTCCGCCAATTCCTCGTGGCGCGGATATTTCTCCATCAGATACTTGAGGATTGACTCCTGGTCCCATGCACTGCGGAAGATGTCCCTGCTGGGTTTCAGTAGAATCTCCAGATTCCGCTCCTGGCCACGCAAGCCGAGAGTGTCCTGAGTCTGCTCATCGGTACGTACGACGAGCTGATAACCGAATTCCTCACGGTCTCCGATCTGTTTGCGCTCAAGCCGCCACTCCAAGCGCTCCATGAACGTATCAAGGCCGTTCCGAAGCTCCTTGGCGTATTTTCTGTACAGTCGCTCCTCATACTCTGAATCCCAGACGATGTGGCGTACTCGGACCTGGTTTTCGGCATTGATCATTTCCGCAATCTGTCTTCGTCCTCGCAGCAGCAGTGCATAAATTGAATCGTACCCAATCCCCAGGGTCTTGGCCCAGGACTCGGCGCTGAGGCGGAGGGATTTCGTGTACTCCAGCATTTCGTTGGCAGTGGCCCGCACCATGTCCTCAACAACCGAGGCCCTAAGGGCATCTATGAGCCTTTGTTCCGCATCCAAATACCGGTTCTGACGTGCGGATGCCCCGAATCCGCCCGGTTTTTGCTCGTACTCCCTGCGCGCAGCCAGCACGGCATTCTCCGCAGTCTGGCGGATCTGGCGTGCTTCCCTCATCTTCTTCGCCTCATTCAAGGCACGCAGGAATAGACCGAGGATTTCTTCCACACCGCCCAAGAAATCCATCAGGTACCCGAGCTTGCCCCCTTTACGAGTTGAAGCGGGGTCGTCAGGGTTCAGCCCGCCGTTTAGTATGTTGATGGTCTCCACCTGCAACATGAGTTTGAACCGCTCCAAATGGATGCTCGCGTAATCCTGAAGCGCCATGCGATACTGCCCACCGACGCGCTGGCCGGTGCGTGGGTCCTCACGGCCAAGGTGATATGCCTTGTACATCTCAACGCCCGAGAAGATCCGCTTCAGCGCGTCTTGAGGATGCTCGCGTCGGGCAGGAGCCACCTCGGCTTTCAGCGTACTGTTCAACTCCTGCTGCACGCGTTCACGCACAGCACGAATTTCCGCTGTATCCCCAGGCGGATCCAAGTGATACTCCCAAGTCCTAACATCGCGCGCTGACAGCTCGCTTATCAGAGCAGGATTCTGAGGACTATAACTGTTAGCGACGCGCAAGATTTCCTTCAGGAGTTGGGTCCCCGCAACTTTTTGGCCGCTCCCCAGGGCCTGCACCTCGGCCGCACTCAAGAAGCGCGCGGCGGCATTGCGTCCCCTGACACCTGGCACCTCCGCATTCATATCATCAGCGAGTGCTGTAGGGTACCCGTCCTCATCACGGCGTGCCGGAGCGAGCATGGCCTCCAGAACTTCCAACGCCAGCCGGTAACTGAGGTCCTCCAGAATGTGATGCATCGGCAACGAGATGGTGAAAGCGCCCACGGCGGAGTCAAACGCGGTGGACTTCTGGTTGCCTACTGCTAGGCCTTGCTCGGCCGCCTGAGTGATGACGTTGGCCGCATGCTGAGCATAACGATCTTCTGTTTCCTCCCTTGGCTTGTCCAGCATCGCAGCAATCGCGTCAGCGATCATGGCCGCAACGCCAAATTCCGGCAGAACGTCGGTGAGCGGGTTCTTCTGCCTCTGGCCGTCCACGTGGAACACCGAGTCAAACAACTTCTCTTTCATGGAACTGTACCAAATGCTCTCCACGCCGCTCGGGTGATAATGCATCGGGTAACCCAATTCGTAGTCAAAATCCACCATGAACCGCTTGTTTTCGCGCATGCAGGCTACAGCGCGCGCACGCATTGAATCCTTGATGCCGCCAGGTATCTTGGAGAACGCTTCCGGCAAAACGAGAAAACCCCTGAGCGTAACTCCAAGACGCGCGTCAAACTTGGCTATCTGCCGGACCAGATAGGCGATATCCACGAACATGCCCGCACCTGTGCCACCCGCCACGGATGCCACGAGGTATACGTCAAGACTGTTGAACCTCCCGGTGCCCCGAATGTCGCTGATTGCGCGGGTGATGATGTTGTAGATAGCCGACTGAGCCGGCGCAGCCACGTCTTTGAATATGGCCACTCGGCCGAACTGTCGCAACTGCCCAGCGCCTCGCTGCAGGGTGAATGCTGCGCGCGGAAGGCTCCGCAAATACTGAGCAGCCTGGAACCAGGAACTTACATGAGGATGCTCTCCTCTATCCACCTGTCGCACATACTCGTAGATGTCTCCCCCTATCCAGTAGTACTCGCCTGGTTCCAACTCTGTCTTCAATGCCGCCAGTAGGACTTCCCCCTCACGAGATTTCTTTTCCTCCTGCACCGTGTCTAGTGCAACGAGCCGCACTTGTGGCGGCAGTTTGCGCTGCTCCGACCCAAGGAGCTCTGCTTTGAGGTGCCGGAGCGTGAGAACTCCTGTACCACCCAAACCAATGACCAACGCCGGTTTGTACATTTCCACACCTCCTCATCAAATTAAGCTCAGGTTTCTCTACTTTGGCAACCAACCTCTCTAAGCCCGCGTAAGAAACTGGCTGGGAATTCCCCTAATAATGCTCCCACCGGGAAGTACCACCGCGTGAATATACCAAGTAAAGACCCATGTCGTAGGGAATTCGTGAGCCATCTACCATCATGAAATCGCTTAGCACTTTTAGGCCCGTCACTAGGACTCCGGTAACCAGCACATACTCCTGACCGCGGGGTTGACGCACGCTCAGCCGCTTCAGGTGCGTACCCGCGCGCAAATCACCCTTGCTAACGACTATTGTATGCTTTCCGTAGGTCGACAAAGTGAACGTCTGCACGACCTCGCCGCGTTCTGTCTCAATTTGGAGCACTCCCTGGGCCAGCCAAAGGCGGAGATAGACCTGCCAGCCTATGAAAGCCAAGAGCGCTATACCCAGCACTATGCCCAGGGGTAGCAGCAGCGGAATGACCACCGCAAGTATCCTATTCTCAACAACCTCCACGCGCACGACTCGTGATGGCTGGTCGTAGACGTGCGCAGGCCGCAACTGCGCTATCGGGCGGACTTCAACCGTGTAGACTCCCAACTCCTGCAGTGTTGTGCAACTCGCCCGGAATACCCCTGGTTTCTCTGTAGGTGAAAGACGCAACTCGTTAGAACGATCCCTGCCAAGGCCGTCCGTCACTCGCACCGCAAATACATCTACTTGGGGCCGACTGAGCACGGACGCAGGGTCTACCAGCGCCCCTCGCTCATCCCGCAGTTCAATTTCAACGACAAACGGCCGTGGCCTAGCAAGCACATCTCGTCTCTCAATTCTGGACCCACTCTTGGGGGTTATGATTTCGTAACGGACCAACGTCGTAGGCTCTACGGGGAAGGTTGGGCGGCTCGCCTCCAATAGCACCGTGACGTTGCCTGAGCCATCAACAGCAGATACCTTTATGCGAAGATCATACTGTCCTGGCACAGTCGGTGTGAATGTCCCTTCCCACTCTTTTGTAGGGCTTTCCTGAAGCGCAACCGACCACTTCTGCCCACCAGAGGAGAGCACAGCTTCGGGCCTGAGTGTATAACCCTTCTGCAGGGTTTCGCTCAGCGGGCGTCCTTCCATATCTTGAAGTTTGAAGGAAACCTTTATGGGCACGTGCTGAGACTGGACTCCCTCAAAGCCCGTCCACGCGAGCGTAGGCGCTTTCACCTCTATTGATCCAATAGCCTTGTCTTCAAAGAAGGTAACAGGCTTCCCCGTCGTGGGGTCGCTGCCCCTGGCTGTGATCGAAATCCAGTAGAGCCCTTCGCTGGCCGGAGTAAACTCCAACAAGTACGTGCCGTCCGCTTGCATAGCGAGGGAGGCCGTCTTGCTTGAGCCGGCTGGGCCAACAATCTTGGCCTCCATATCCGGTGCCTGTGAGCCAGACGGTGCGCGGACGATAGCGCCCCCGGCGTCCACCAGGCTGATCCGGATCTTCGCTGGGACCAGCAGAGTGTACGTAGTGCCAGGGGCAACCAAAGCGGGAGACACCGATGCGACGACAAACTTCCCCGCAGGTTCCAACTCTCTGTCAAAGACAGTTATCTCGTTTCCTTTGGGGCCATGGGAACGTCCCGTTAGGTATACCGCATACTTCCCCTCCCTAGGGGGCAGGAACATGGCGGTATACTTGCCCGCTTCCACTTGCTTCAAGGGTAGGTCCCAAACGTCGCTTCCGGACTCAACGCGGGCCGTCACTGTGAGGGCATACTTCGGATCGGGATAGCCATCTACGGGCTTCCCCCCCTCCCCGAACACTTGGCATTCTATTGGCGTAGCAAAGTAAGCGGGCACCATGCCAGCAGGGTTGGGAGAGGTACTGTATGCCCGAACGTACTCAACGAAAACTTTCGGTGGCAACGCAGTTACGGGGCGCTTCAGCGGCCAGATGCCCGGCGTAGGCTCATAAAGAGTGATCGTTTCAATATATTGGCGTTCTCCGTCCACCCGTTTGTCGCGACACGGCACGTCGACCTCAACGCGAGCATCGGGGGACGGTTTGTGGATCACGATTATCATTCTGCGCACATAAGGATCAACGGCGACAGTGTCTTCGGTCTGGGGAATCTCAATGTAGTTATCCTTGAGACCCGGCTCCAGAGTGGTCATCAGTGCCCACAGGTGTCCCTGTAAGTAGGCCCCGCACTGGGTATTATCGTTGACCAACTCCGCTTTACCGCGCGACAGATCTTTCCAGAGGTAGCCCACGCGTGTCCAGTATGCCTGAGTGCTGTCGTTGAGTGCCACCACTGCGAAGTAGTACTCCGGATACGGGAAATTCCCCCGGAAAAAGGGAATAATCTCTTTGTTAAAATAGTCGTAGACGGAAAAGCCCGGTTCGTTCACATGGGGAAGCCCGTCTGTGAAAAGTATGAGCGCCTTGAGACGCTTCTGCCCGGGGTGTATTTCAGCCATTCGGTCAAACTGATTCTTGGCCTCTCGCAGAGCCAACGCTACATGCGTGTCACCGAGATCACGCTCTCCGAACTTTTCCTGGGAGACTTGTCTACTTAGTTCTTCTGCCAGTTGTTCCGCCTGCGCTTCCGTCTTCACATCAATGATGGTAGCGGGCAAAGGCACTTCTACCGTGGAACCAAAGTACACCACAGATATGGCAAAATCCACATCCTGGTTTCCGAAGATTGCCCATTTATCATTCGCAAGGAGTTTGATGAGCGTCTGCACTCCTGAGAAGCGAAGGCCAGGTTCATCATTCGGCGGGTGCGCAAGTCCGCTCTCATCCGTGTACCCGCGCATGGATCCGGACTGATCCACCAGCACGACCAGATCCAGCCCCGAGTAGCTCGCTGGCTTGTCGCCTTCGGGCGCCGCATGGGTACCAGGCAAGGCGCCCGCAACGAACAACGACAAAAACAGCACAAACACCAAGAGCCGCTTCCGCCACCTTCTCATCCCAGCCTCCTTATCGTCCGTCCACAAGTCTGTCTCTGTGAGCCTCATACCATGGGGTCATATCCGCAATCGTTTGCTGGATGTCATACTCAGTGCGACGAAACTGCACCGTACATCGGGACAGATCCAAGATCATGTATGCCGCGCGGTGATCTCCATCCTCAGTGCGCGGTTGCCCGACCGATCCCGGATTGAGCACCATGCCCACCACCCCATCTGGGTACAGAGGGTATTCCTGCCCAACCACAATGCACAACGGCAGGTCCACCACCAACTGCTGAGCGCCGCCACGCCTATCCATACGGCAGGCCCATGCAGCCTGTTGATGTGTATGTCCTACGAGCATGAGCATTCTCTCGGCCCACCGATACCCAAGTCCCAAAGCCTTGTCGGCGCAATCGCGGACAGTATGCGGACTATCACAGTAGTACTTGAGATTCTCAGTTTGCTCAGGTTCCTTGAGGATACCCCCATGGGCGATCACAATGCCCTGTTCTGTGACTCTCCAGGTCGGTAGATTGCGAAACTGCCCCCAGAAGCCCTTTTCATCTTCGCTGCCAAATCTATCCAGCATTAACTTCAACTGTTTGGCATGAGCTTCAACCGTCAGCCGTTCTTCGCGCCCTGGTACCAATCCTGCAACGCGCTGAATGACAGCGCTATCTGACAGATTCCTTGAGAGGCAATCTACCACCTCTAATACCGCCCTGTCATGGTTTCCAATCACCCAACGGTCAATCCGGACGCCTTCCCCCACCAACATTCGGAAACAAGCCCATGGCCGCGGCCCATAGCCAAACAAATCTCCGAGATACCACAACTCGTCCATAGGAGGCTCAATTTTGTGAATATCGTGCAGCACCGACGCGAGAGCTTCCGCATTTGCGTGCACGTCAGAGAGAACTGCGATGCGCATCTTGGCTTAGACCGCCTGCTTAATCTTCTGGAGCCATTGATCCCAACCATCCCAGTTCGGGCAGATGCCCTCCATCTTCGCGCGGTCTACCAATGAACGGCAATTCTGCAGGAATCCTTCCCGGTCTTTTCGCTTCAAGCGCGGTCTCTGGATTTGTCCCATCCACGACTCTAGCAACTCCACATATCCCTTCCGCTTGCTCTCCAGTTCGTCAACGCGCTTCAGCATTTCGTCAGCCTTTCGGATAGCCTCATCCACATCATGCGAGAGACGCGCCTGTTCGTCCAGGAGTTTCTTCACTCGCAGACTCGTCGGATGCTCGGCAGCAGCGGGTGGAGGCACAGCAAGGTCTGACTTCATCCGCATCAAGGACAATTCGCCGCCATCTGGGAACAGCCGTTTCAACAGATTCCGCTTGCCGGTCTTCTCGTCGCGACCATTCAGAACATCCCGCAAAATATCTCTTGCTTCCTCAAAGTTGCCGGCGTCTATACGCCTATGCACTTCCGGTTGCACCCTGTCCCAGTCCATGGACGCCCGAATCGGCGATAACCATTCTTCTATGATCCGCCACTGCTCATACCTCTGTTGCACCTGCTGGTACAAATCTCCATGATACAGTTGCAGGGACATCCCCATGTATGGATCAGGGAAGGCCATGAGCATTCGCAAACCAAAAGTGTCTTTCTCGTCCAGCAGTTTCTCAATTTCGTCAATCACCGTTTGCGCATCTTGGAAGTACTCTCCCTGCATGAATGCCCAGAGTTCCGCCACAAGCACGACCAACCGCTTCCTTTGGCTTTTCAGTTCTGCTATTCGCCTCTGCTGTTCCACGACAGCACGGTGGTTGCGAAACTCCATGGCAATAGCCCCCATGTGCTCATCAACCTCATTCCACTTCTCGTAGATACCGGCCGCCTCAACGATGCGATCAATTTGGGTCCACGGCACTTCGTCCAGTCTCCTGCTGAACCGGTTACTTGCCAGTACACCGCATATCTGCTCCCACTCGGCTGAATCTTCGGGCGCAAGTGACCACAACTTACCAGTCGCCTCCACAGAGAGGAGTGCGCGCACTACTTCATTCCACTTCACATGAGACCAGTTGCGATTCGGTTGTCGCCAGGCACTCACGGCACGGTCGGCGAGTATTGAGACCTGCCCGAGCGACTGACGAAGCGTCTGCAGCCGGGGCAGCAAATCGTCTATCCTATTGATCAATTCCCGGACCACAGTCCGGTCCGACTCAACTCCGCTTTGAGGACTCGCATCTGCGCCCTTGGCCAACGCGCATTCGTCCAGACATCTATAGAGCAGCAGCGCCCACTCTCGCAGATACTGGAGCCGTTCAATCTGCGCATCCACAGCCTGGTCTGGTGTCATATCGGGCGGGCCCGAGTACAACTCATCCTGCTGCACCCGCACAGCAGACTGCAACTGCACCAGTGCCGCATCCCATTCCTCTCGGACGGGAAGCGCCGCCACATCCTGTGGCATCAGCGCCAACATGCGCGTTGCCAATAGCCAACGCTGCTTAATCGTTTCGTCCACGCCTTTCGTCAATGCATCCCGCAGCTTGTCCCGCCATTCTAAGCGAGACCGGCCAGACAATTTCTTAAGTTCCTTAGCCAGAGACGCACGAGTCCCCTTTGCGAGCTCCCGCCACCTGCGGTCTATCTCCGTAGACCGGTCCGGATACTTATTCTTAAGGTCAGAAACCAGATCTCTCGCTCGCTTGTAGTCACTCACCCCCTTGTCAGTGCGTGAGAGCTCACCTACATGTGCAAGAGTCTCATAAATCTCTTTGTTCTGACTCCAACTTACTCTGAGATCCTTTACCTTTTGAACAATCTGCGACTCGGGCAATTGCACATATTGCACGTTTTTGCTGCGCTCCAATGCTTGCTCAGCAAAACGCAAGTACTGATCTGCACTTTGGAACTCTTCTAGGGAGATGAGATCCTCAGCAATAAGGTACATGAGTTCCACGTCGTCATAGTAATTGTGCTTGCTCACCTGCTCTATTAAGTACTGGCAGGCTTCTCCCATCTTTCCCTGACCATGCTCCCGCTTCCACTCGGCCAAGATGATCTTCTTGTGAACTCTGCGGCGGTCTTGCCCAAGGGCTGACGTGTCAGTGGCGCACTCAAGCGCTTTATCCAAGTATTCTAGAGCTTTCTGCAAGTCACCAACCGTTCCAGACTTCTCCCAACCAAGGGCGAGTCGGCGGTACAAATCTGGGAGCACCTGATCACGATAGCGCGCCGCGTGCGGAGACTTCAGCCTTTCCCCGAGGACCTCCGTAATCAAGCGTTCAATCCTGCTCAATAGTGGTTTCTCATCCATCTGAGCGATAAGATCGTTAAGCTCAGTGACAGTGCTGTTCTCCCACGTGCTTCGTATCTCTTTCTCCAGTCTACGTAGATTCGCTTGCTTCGTTGTGCGCTTGTCAACCCAGCGCTCAACGATGTCCAGAGCCTCACTAAAGCGCCCATCGTGTAGGAGGTCAGTGGCACGCTCCAGCGCGTCTTGAGCGCCAAGTTCATCCTGTGCCGTAGCCTGAGCCTCGGCGATCTGCCGCTGCGCCTCAGTAGCATCCTCGCCGCCCAGATCAATAACCCTCCGGAAAGCATTGCACGCCCGCTCATATAGTCCTAGTGCCAGCGCTCTGCGCCCATCCAAGAAGGCCCGTCTCGCTATCAGTTTCTTCGCAAGCGCCTCAAGTTGAGGAGTCCTGCCACGCAAACGCTCTTCATTGTCAAGGGCTTCTTGTAGATGTTCCAGTGCGGCATCCTCCTCTGCCTCGCGAATCTGCCGCTCTATCGTCTGGACAAACTGTGCAAGCCCACGCTTGGATTGCAAGGCAAGATCGAGGTTCTGCACCGGAGTCGTGAAGTGCACTTCTCGGCCTTCTACCAAGTCCCACAACCTCTTGATAGCCAATTCTGCGGCTGCGAGGTCTGTGTCCATCAAGTCCCTGACCCGATCGGATTCTTCCGCCAGGGTCTTAAGTAGTTTCCCATCCTCTATGCAGCGTTCCACCACGGAGTCTGCTCGTGCTGCCAGGTCCTTCAGGTCGGGTTCGGTGCCGACGACATCACGCACTTCCCTTGCATCGGCTTCGGCCTGGTCAATCTTCCCCGCCTTAAGCCTTCCCTCGGCTTCACGCAACTGGGATTCCAGCCTCCGCCGCAGCCGAGGCAGCAGATGTTTCTTCACATCGCCTATCCTGGCATAGAAGGGATCGGTTGCCTCTGCCTGCTGTACCTTCTGCCAGGCAGAAACTGGATCACGGTCATCGGTCGCCCGATCCAGCAAATCCCTCGTCTTTGCCCGCTGCTCCACCGCAGGCTCAACTTGTGCTACAAGGAAGTCCTTGTAGTCTCTTTTCTCAAAGTCGTCTAGGTACTCGTAACTTAGAGCCTATCCGAAAAGTTTAGTTGCTCGGAAGGTAATCCAGACACAAGCGAGATGGAGCATAGCCAGATAGTTCTCGACTTTCTTCTCCCAGCGGATCAGCAAACGCCGGAATCGGTTGAGCCAGGAGTGCGTACGTTCGACCATCCATCGCCGGGCTCGGTAGCCGGGGACCTCGCGTTTCGCCCGAGATTCTTCGCCCCGTGCTCGGATGTGAGCGGTATACCCCCAGGCGGCCACAATCTCCCGAACTTGAGGGTAATCGTACCCCTTGTCTAGGCACAGATGCTGGGGAGATTCCTCCGTCGGCTCGGGTCGCTCTACAACTATGGCCTCCAACGTGGGGCCCATCAACTTCATGTCGTGCCGGTTCGCTCCTTCCACGGCCAAACCGATGGGTATGC
>Ga0315298_1003516_pt1 | contig 24804 bp, 22 predicted proteins | sample WHS_1_MG_FD_203077 | JGI IMG/M metagenome (GOLD analysis project Ga0315298, IMG submission 203077) | Extremophilic microbial mat communities from Washburn Hot Springs, YNP, Wyoming, USA - WHS_1_MG | ecosystem: Environmental > Aquatic > Thermal springs > Hot (42-90C) | place: USA: Wyoming...
CAAGCGGCAGGCAGACAGTTACCTACATTCCCCTGTTCGGAACCCGGCAGGTGCACGACACGCCGGTAGTTGTCGGCGGGCACGGGGGAGCGGATGATATTATCAGGCATGACATGTTCATCGGCATAACTCCTGAATCAAAGGAACTTAAAATATGTGCTGACAGCAGTGCAGGAGCAGACGCAGTCGCGGTCGGCGAAGGCATCTGGCGTTCTGTCATTGAAAACCGTCGGATTGATTTAAGGGAGTTGTTCAAATGACAATTCAGGAACTTGAGAAATTTTCAGTCCAACAGTTTTATGATGCCGCAGACCAGTTGAAAAGCCACGTGTATCGGCGTTCAGAGGAAGCGTTTTGCGCGGGTGATGCTGCACGGGATGCGATAAGAAGCACAAAAGAACTTGAAACGCGCAATAAGTTTATGAGAGCACGATTCTTAGAGGCGATTGGTGGAATTCCTTCTTCTGCCACTCCTTTGAATCCAAAAATAACCGGGAAAGTGAATTGCAATGGGTTTCACATTGAAAAAGTAATATTTGAATCCCGGCCTGCAACATATGTAACTGCCAATCTTTATCTTCCAGATAATATCACAGAGCCACTTCCTGCAGTTCTCTTCCTCTGCGGGCACTGGAATGACGCCAAACAGCAGCCGACATATCAGATTGTCTGTCAGTATCTTGTTCGTGCCGGACTTGTTGTTCTTGCGCAGGACCCTATTGGCCAGGGTGAACGATGGAGTTATTATGAGAAGGTACTGAACGGTCCCACCATACCCGCAGGGGTTCCAGAGCACGAATACGCGGGTTTACAATCATTACCTCTTGGGGATAGCATCGCGCGGTACTTTGTTCATGATGCGATGCGCGGGATTGACTACCTCTGCACCAGGCCTGAAGTTGACCCTGCAAGAATCGGCGTCACAGGCAGTTCTGGCGGAGGCACACAGACATCGCTTATGATGATTTGCGACCAGCGAATTGCGGCGGCCGCTCCTGGCACATTCATTATGAACCGCAACTCTTATTTGCATGCAGGTCTTCCGCAGGACCTTGAACAGATATGGTTGAAAATGACAGCGCTTGGATTTGACCATGAAGACATTCTTCTTGCAATGGCGCCAAAGCCGGTTCTTGTGCTTGCCGCAAAATCAGATTATTTTCCGATAGAAGGAACGCGCAGGACTGTGGAGAGGGTCAAACGGTTCTGGGATATGTACGGCAAGAGTGAAAATGTTGGAATTATAGAGGATGATACTCCTCATGCATACACACGGAATCTCGCCTGTGCGGCTGCAGAATTCTTCTCAAGGCATCTTCTTGGCAGACAGGTTACTCCAGATGGAAGTCATATTGAGCCACTTGAGCAGAAACAACTGGTGTGCACAAAATCCAGTCAGGTTCGGATGGATTATCCTGGTGCGCGGGCAGTTTATGAAGAAAATTGCGGACGGCTTGCTGAAATTAAGAAAAAATATGGAAAAATGCCTGAAAAAGATCGCAAGGAAAAGGCGCTTGCCTGGCTGAAGGAAAAGGTTTTTTTATGCAGAAAAACGTGTGAATTAAATCCCCGTTATTATTTCAATGAGATAATAAACGGGTTGTTTGTGGAAGCAGCAATCTGGTGGTCGCAGGAAGGAATTCTTAATCATGCAATCATTTTCAAAGAATATCAGTTCAAAGATAAAAAACTTCCTCCCACCATTGCACTCTGGGAAGGAGCAACTTCAAATCTCAAGCCGTATATGACGTGGATTCATCAAGAGTGTTCAAAAGGCAGAGCGGTAATTGTACTTGATGTTACAGGAACGGGAAATATTGCCTGCCAGCAGTTTCTCTCCTATCCTGAGATTGATTACTTCTCATCAACTCATAAACTGGCAGATGACCTTCTCTGGCTTGATGATTCTCTTGCTGCAATGAGGGTTTATGATGTTTTGCGCGCTCTTGATATGGTTGCACTGTGGCAAGGCATTGATGCAGGGGATATCCGGCTCTATTCCTGCGGCTGGACGGCCAGTGTATATGTTCTTGTTGCATCTGTGCTTGATAAACGAATTAGAGATATTGAAATCCACGATGGGATGAAAAGTTATTCAGAATGGATTTCTATGCGCCATTATGACGTGCGCGAAGTATTGCACGCAATAATTCCTGGCATACTTCATTACTGCGACCTTCCAGACCTTGATAGGTGGAGAAAGCAATAGCGTTCCTCAGCCAAAATTCAATGCCTCCTCTACCATAGCAAAATAGTTGGTTATTGGCACATAGTTGGTTACTGTATTGCCTGAACCGACTGCAAACCTTCCGCCCTGAATGCATTTTTCTATAATTTTTCTTGTATGAGCACGCAGGGCATTTTCCGGCATCCTGCATAGTTTATCAACGTCTATTCCGCCGAGCGCTGCAACTTTTGTCCCGTATTTTTGTTTGAAGTCCACAATTGAATTTCCTTCATCTTCAAAGGAATGCCGGCCGTCAATTTTGACATCATCAATCAGGTCATCCATGACTTCGTTCAGATTACCGCATGCGTGGAGAAGGTACACAAGACCGTTATCATGCGCAAGTTGCGCAAGTTTCCTGTGCCAAAGGAATACGTGCTTCCGCAGAAAATCTGGCGGCATAAGCGTGGCTGTCTTGAAACCCATATCGTCCCCCTGGAAAAACCCTGCAAGTCGCGGCAGCCCAGCAAGGTTCTTGTAGTAAGCGTAAAGTGTTTCTCCAACGCGCTTGAATACTGCCTCCACAAGGTCCGGCTGGTCATACATCAGAAAACACAGATTTTCATAGCCGAACAATGTGTCAAGCGGGATTTCAAGGAACCCACTTGATGGACAGATGAATATCCCCATTCCATCAGGAAGATTCTTTGCAATAAATTCATAGTGCCAGTAATCAAATTTTGCCGGGTCAGGCCAGGGGTATCTTTCATACTCCTGCCAGGAAGAAATCGGGCCCTTTGTTTCTTCAGCCCAATGCCGAATACCTCTGGAGGTTGTCGTTGAAGTGTCTTCCTTGGGCCGGCTTTTACCAGGAAATTCAAGCCCGCCTGCGCCGACAGGCCGTACATAGTCATATCCCATCCGATAATAAACTTCCATCCAGTTTTTATAGTACTTTCTAAGGGAAGTTTTGTCTGCGCCGGGCTCTATCCATTCAAGTCCAAGATATGAGCGGCCAATTTCTCTGACTATTTCATAATCAAGGAAAAGTTCAACAAGAGGCGGTTTTTCAGGCACTCTTGTCCCCTTAATTGTTTCAACAAAACTTTGAATGTCTGGCGCCGGGTATTTCAGAGGCAATTTTTTCATATATCCGCCTTTCGCTTTGTAATGATGAAAATTGTTAGCAACGCTTCCCGTTTCCTGACGCTCTCGGGTCGGATGAATCCGCAGATTCTTCGTAGGGGCTTGATTTATCAAGCCCGCCTGCATTCACCAAACCAACGGGTCGGATGAATCCGACCTGCTTTAGGGAGGAGTGATCTCCTCCCTAATATCCCACCTCCCACTACTAACTACTCGGGTCGGATGAATCCGACCCCTACAAATGCCCACCTCCCACTACTAACTGCTCGGGTCGGATAAATCCGACCCCTACAAATGCCCACCTCCCACTACTAACTACTTCGGGTCGGATGAATCCGACCCCTACAGGTATCCTGCTTCCCACTGCAAACTGTTTTTTCGTCAAAGGACTATGATGCACTGCTGATAGCGCGCGAAATTGCAAGCATATTCTGTTGCCAGCGATCAGGTGGCATATCTTCAGTGATGCCCATAATAAGACGCCTGCCTCGGGATACGCGAATAATCTCTCTTGCTGTCTCTTCCACTTTTTCCAGCGGGGCAAGATGCACCGAAGAAGGGAAATTAATCCACATTACCTTGTCAGGCCACCAGGAGTAGGCATCTTCCATGCTCATATCCGAATCAGGAGCAGGCGTAAACGCTTCAATATAGTCCAGTCCTGAAATTGCCACAAGGTCAGCCCAGACCCTGTTATTCCCGTCAAGGTGGCAGCCAATCAATTTCCCATGTCTATGGAAAACATCTGATGCTTCATGGTGGTGCGGCAGAACATATTTCTCAAACCGCTCTCTTCCCATCACATTTCCTGTTTCATTTCCGCCGAAATTTGCGATAAGTGCAGGAGATTTTGCTACAATCGGATAAATCTCGCGGAGTTTCTCAGCAAGAATATCGCAGAGTTTCTCAATTTCATCACGCCTGTCTGCCCATTCCAGAGCAAAGGTCTCCACTCCCATCCAGCCAATCATAACCTGGTGGAGCGGGGAAGAACCAATGCCTGCCCTCAGGATAACATCATCACCAAGTTCTTTTTCTGCTCTTAGAAAATTTTCATACGACGGCTCGTACCTCTGGTCTTTCATCATCGCATACAATTTCTTATAGTCCTGCGGGCCCTTGAAAATCATTTCTTCTGTCCATGCGGTGAATCCAGCCGGTTTAACTGTATAGGAAAGGTCTCCGGCAGGGGTTTTGATGATTGTCTTGATATGCTCCTGCCCATTTTGCGTATAGGTGTAACTTTCATACTGAACATTCGGAGAGATGATTTTGAACACATTGTAATTTCTGTTGACAATGCAAAGGCCCTCATTGCGCAACTGCCTTTCAACTGTGCATTGGGGCAACTTATTCTCATAAATCGTAAATGGAACAGTGTCTGATTTCCTGCCAAGCAGCACTGCTTCAACGTTCTGTTTTGGCGTCATGGCTTGTCTCTCCTGTTTAGCCAACTTTTTCCAGAGGTTTCACATTCAGGCACTCAATTTTCTGTCTGGCTTTTGGCGCAGCCCATCTGACTGCGTTTGTTATAACCTTCAACACATTCTGGTCATGGTAAATCGGATATGTCTCATGACCGGGCCTGAAATAAAAAATCTTTCCGTGCCCGCGTTGCCATATGCAGCCGCTCCTGAAAACTTCACCTCCAGGAAACCAGGAAATGAAAATTACTTTTTCTGGAGTTGGAATATCAAACCTCTCACCATACATTTCTGTGTGAGGTAGTTCAAAGTAGTCACCTATGCCTTCAGCGATCGGATGCGAAGGTTCAATGTTCCATAGCCGTTCTTTTTCCCCTATTTCTCGCCATTTAAGCGCACAACTTGTGCCCATCAGCGATTTGAAAATCTTTGAAAAATGCGCTGAATGAAGGCATATAATCCCCATACCTGCAAGGACGTGCGAGTGAACCCTCTGAACAACTTCATCCTTTACCTGATTATGAGCAGCATGCCCCCACCATATCAGGACATCGGTTCTCGCAAGTGCGCTCTCTGAAAGTCCGTGTTCCGGCTCGTCAAGTGTTGCTGTTGATGCAACAATCCCTTCCTGTGCATTCAGGTGCTTTGCGATTGCTCCGTGGATTCCATCAGGGTATATCTTGCGGATGGCATCGCTGCTTTTTTCATGTATAAACTCATTCCACACAAGAACATTTACTGTTTTTTCCATTCAAGACCTCCCGTAGTTTTATTTTGATGAATCCACCTTGCTTTTCTGATTCAAAACTGGCGTCAAGATACGCCTGAACCTTTGCGCCTGTCTCAAAATTTGCCTGACATTTAGTGCCGGTTCTTAATGCGTTTATGAAACGCTGGTACATATCAGGAACCGCAGGACACCGGACAGGCCTCCAGGTGCTTTTGTCCTTATCCCTGCCAGCGCAAATCCGTAACGTTTCCGGCGCAGGCCGGTCCAGATTTAAATCAAGGCCACCTTTATCGCCAAACACCCGTAAAGAAATACTGTTGGTGTGACCTGTTGCCCACCTTGTTGCGTGTAATGTTCCTATGGCGCCGCAGGAGAATTTGACTGTGGCAATCATGCTGTCATTTGTGTCAAGGATATATTCGCCGATCTGTTTTGTTCCTTTATCAAAGGTTTTTAAAGTGCAGGAAATTTCAGCAAAATCGCCAACAACAAAACTTGCAAGGTCGTAGAGGTGGACTCCAATATCACCAAGGGTGCCTGCACTGCCATGACGGGTGCTCAATCGCCACAGAAGAGCGGGCTTTGTTTTCCAGTCACCCCAGATTTTACTGACAAGCCAGCTCTGAAGGTAACTCCCTTCAACATGCAAGATGCGTCCCAGAACGCCTTCTTTTACAAGTTGCGCCGCTTTTTGCGTTGCCGGAGAATTGCGGTAGGAAAAATTCACCGCAGTAATAAGTTTTCTCTTTTGTGCGGCTTTTACCATCCGCATTGCCTCAGGAAATGATGTTGCAAGCGGTTTTTCGCACATGATATGAATTCCATAATGCGCAGCGGCAATTGCAACCGGAGCATGCGCCCTGTCGCTCGTAACGATTGAAACACAGTCAAGTTGCTCTTCTGAAAACATTTTTTCCGCGTCATTGTAAACCGCAGGAATGCCATACTTTCTGGCAAATTCCTCTGCCCTGCTGAAAACGATGTCACAGCAGGCCGTCACGCGGCACCCCCTGATTTTACCGAACCGTACAGCATGGCTGTGAGCCATTCCTCCTGTTCCAATTATGCCGATTCTAATCATGTTAGTCCCCCTCTAAATTATCTGTATCTCGCCAGTTCAAGTCCCCTGTCACGAAAATAAAGGAATGTTTCATACTCAACATCCGGCGGCGTTGAATGGTCTGATGAAAGAATATAAGGGGTCCTTGTTTCCATAAGCGGAATAATTTTCTTTTCAAGTTCCAGGTTAATGCGGCGCCTGTCATTTGAGATGATTTCTCTGATATCAATGTTGCCCATAAATCCGATCTTGTTGCCATAGTGTCTGTTGAGGCGAACCACATCCATTCCTGCCTTTACTTCCATCGCCTGCAACATGTCAATCCCTGCCTCAATCATGCCTGGAACGAGCAGTTCAACCATGCCACACGAGTGCATAATCACCCGCAGCCCTTTGCTGTGAGCCCAGTCCATTGTTTTTTTGTGTGCAGGAAGAATAAGTTCACGATACATTGCCGGAGACATAAATGGTTTTCCCTTGAAGCCCAAATCTTCATAGAGAAAAATGCCGTCTGGAAGTCCCTCTTCTTGAAAAAGCCAGTCCCACATGTCAATCACAAGGTTTGAAAGTTTCTCTGACATATCGCTGATCCAGCCAGCATCCAGCGCCATACCTGCAAGCAAATTTTCGTGTCCGCAGATTGAGTGCATCTGTTCAAACACACTTGTACCACAGCATGCAAAGAAATTATTGTGCCCGGCTGCCTGCCTTTTTATTTTTCTGTAATTTTCAAAATCAACGCGGCGGCGGTCGGGCTTAAGGTATGGCGCGATATTTTGTTCCCAGCCCTTTCTGTCTGTGACTTCAAAATACACATGCTCAGGAGTGCCGCTTTTGTTCTTCCAGACCCTCAGGTGAGCCCCATTTCCATTTCGTACAAGTTTTGTCTCTTCTGTCTCTTCCAGTACCGTTTCAGGCACATCAAGATTAGCAGCCGTGTTAAGCCATCCTGCCTGCTCAATTTCCATACTAAAATGCCAGCCGGCATCTTCGCCTTCCTTAAGATGCCCCTCTGCAGTCCATTTTTTAATTGTCTCCGACCACAGCGCTTCTGCGAAAGAGGCGCGGTCAACATCCTTGCGCATAAGAAGATTTTTCACCTGCTCTCTTGCTGTCATCTCATTTTATCTCGCCTGAAAACCCCGACTTTGTTAGGTATGAAAAGTGAAGAAATAATATCATATAAGCAGCAAGGTCCGCATTATTCATAGTGCCTCTATGACAAATGCAACGGTTTCTCCTGGCACTGAGATTGAGAGAGGAAATTTCCCCGGTACGGGTTTTTCAAATGGCTGGCAGACAAGGTATTTTTTCGTTCTCTGCCCTTCAAGCAAGACCTCTTCTGCCTTAACAGGCCGCCAATCAAGGTTTGCAAGAATTATACCCCGCCTGCCTGTCTGGGTATCCTCAAAAACACTCCAGCGGCAGTTCGGATTTTCTGCAAACTTCCCTTCTATCCTTAGCATTTTTGTATCGCCCCGGAACAATCCATAAGATGAATCAATTCTTCTGCCCAGGCATACAACATCAAAAAATTGCCTTCTTATCCGTGTGACTTCCTTGATGTAGGAAAAAAGGTTCTGCATTGGCGGATAGTCCATACCGCGCGTGTAGTTTGCAGGGCCGATGAGAAGATTATCTCCATTAAGAACGGCCAGATTTACCTTGTTGTAATCATACGGCTGTTCAACTCCGCCTGTAAGCGTGCGGTTCGGGAAAACCTCTTTAAGAACACAGTCAGCCGGACCCCACCATGAGGTCTCTGAATAAGGCATAAGCCGATCCCAGCCGCCTTCGTAGGAAATGCAGAAATCCGGGTTGATGCGGCGACAGGCAGAGAATAGTTCCTCAACAAACTCAAGCATTCCCTCATGGTTTGCTCTGTCAGGGCTGGATTCTGTTAGAAGCGGGTTAAAATCCATCGGAGTATTGAAGAACTTGTCAATATGCAAACCATCAGCGCCAATTTCAACAAGTTTCATAAACTGTCTGGTAAGAAGGTGCCTCACTGCTGGATGCTTTGGGTTGACCTCCACAAATGGCGTTCCTGTGAAAAACCTTGTTCTTGCGCTCAGGGTACCCATTCCCCAGTAGTTGCAGATAAAATATGGTTGTCCGTGTGGGTCCCTGATGACATACTTATGAAGTTCGTCCTTGTACCACCTTGTAGTCATATCAACCGGCTGGCAGTTAACAAAAAAACTCACCTTCATACCAAGGTCATGTATAGCCCGAATTCCTGATTGAAGTTGCTCCCATGTTCCAAGCCGTCTGTCTGGTTCATAATACGGGTATCCCCTATCATGTCCTCCGATATTCCATCCTGCAATCATCACATGGTTAATTCCGCGCCCTTTTGCTTCTTTCGCCCAGTGCGGGATGTCCTTGAAGAAAAGATTGATATTGTCTTCAGGCAACATAAACATTGTGTGGACTGTTGCAGTTTCTCTGCGAATCCATGTTGAGCCGGGCTTTATTACAGGGTACCTTTCAGTGAACCATTTCCTGTAAAACTCAGCAGATTTGCGCCAGCCGCCTTCGTGGACGCGAAGAACGACTGTTGCACTTGTGAAAGTGCTGCCGGGTCTGGTATAAGGGAACTGAACCCAGTTGGCAATAAGTCCTGATGGAAAATTGCCTGTCTCGCCTTTTCTTGGCCAGTTGCCAGCCGGCCTGCCGGTCCCGACACCTGGTTCAAGGGCAAGCCGTATCATCTTGACCCTGGGCGGTTCTTCAAGCGCCGCGAAATAGAAACCGCGATTTTGTTTCCTGCTGAAAAAACTCACCCACGGCATGGACATCATACCGGGATAACAGAATCCATGTTCGCCGCCGCTACAGCCAAGCAGCTGTCCGCGGGTATTTCCGAAATCCTTGAATATTCTTTGGTTCCACGCGCTGTTGGCAAACGGAACCAGAATTTCAGCATCTTTTGCGGCAGCGCCGCGTCCGAAACCAGTCATCCCGCCGAGCCATGCAAACCACACCTCAGCAAGTGGATACCGGGAGCCGTTTTTTACAGAGCAGGAAAACCTGATTTCTTCGTCAGCGCAATCAATTGTTAACGCCACATCCAGTTCGTAAGACCCCTGCTTACCTGTCAGCGGGCCCCGCCAGTGAAGCACTGCACCTGTTTCAGATTTTCGGATTTCTGGCTTCTCCTGGTTTGCCCCAGATATATAATTTGCTTCAAGGTCTGGAATGGGTAAAAGCAGCCGGAAACTCTCCGCAAGTTTCGGTTCTGTGATGAATTCAATATTTCCCTTCCTATCGTATAATCTTGCAATTGCGCCATCGGTTTCCCGGATTTCCAGTAGATAGTGTTCATTACCAATTGTCATAATTCCCCCTGTACAGATAAAGAAAATCTGGATGCTGCATACCATCTATCAAAATGCAACGGTACCTTTTTGTCAAATGTATTTCCTGACAACCCGTTGACATTTGTGCAGAATCAGGTATAATTATCAAACCATGGGAAGAAAAAAACAAGGAAACGGCAGGGATTCAAATCCCAAGATGCTTGGTGTCAAACGGTTTGACGGACAACCCGTTAAGCCCGGAGATATTATAGTGCGGCAAAAGGGCACAAGAATTAGACCGGGCAGAGGTACACTACTGGGAAGGGATTACACCATTGTTGCACTCAGGGAAGGTGTTGTCCAGTTTGATTCCAGAAAAGGAAAGAAGGTTGTTGAGGTAATCAGCGCGCTCAACCAATGATTTCCTCATCTGTTGAGACGGTCACCGTCAAAGAAGTGGAGCGTCTCAAATCTTCAGGGAACCTATCAGCAATTTTCACGGCCGCAGAACTGAATTACTGCTGGAGATTCAAAAATTCCAAAGTGCGGCTTGCCGGGAAGCTTGCCGCCAAGAAAGCATTCCTTAATGCAGTCAAACACTCTGGTATTTCTGTGCCATTCGGAGAAATTCCGGTGAGAAATTCCCCATCAGGAAGGCCTGCTATTTCAAACAATCATCTTCGCAGTTTGCTGCCCGGCCACAAAATTGCGCTTTCTATTTCTCATACAGACAAACTGGCTGCGGCAATCTGCCTGGTATATCCCGATGATTTTGATTCCAGAAAGAAAACGCGAGACACATAAAGGCACCTACGGACACCTTTTTATTGTTGGCGGGTCTCCGGGTCTTACAGGTGCGGTTTGCCTTGCCTCGCTTGGTGCGCTTCGGGCAGGATGCGGACTTGTAACCGCAGGCGTCCCTGAAGGATTGAATTCTATCTTTGAAGTGAAACTTACAGAAGCCATGAGCAGGCCACTTCCAGAATCACCCAGGCATGTTCTTTCTCCTTCAGCAGTTACACCATGTTTGGAATTTCTTGCATCACGCGCTGATGGTCTTGTTATCGGCCCGGGCATTTCCACCTATCCTGAGACGGCAGAATTCTTCAGGCAGTTTTTCTTTGCGGTTGACAAACCATCACTTGTTGACGCAGATGGCCTCAAACTTCTTGCTCTGCATAAAAAACTTCTTAAGGGGTTAAAATTTCCTGCTATCATTACTCCGCATCCGGGCGAGATGTCGGCGCTGTGCGGTATTTCAATAAGCGAAATACAGCGGAACAGAGAAAAAACAGCAAAGAGTTTCTCGGAAGAATACAATGTCATTGTTGTGCTCAAGGGTTACCAAACTGTGGTAACTGACGGACGCAGGGTTTATATCAACCCTACAGGCAATCCCGGCATGGCAACCGGAGGAACCGGAGATGTCCTCAGTGGAGTTATCGGCGGACTGCTTGTCCAGGGGATTGCCCCGTATGAATCTGCGGTGCTTGGCACATATATTCACGGACTTGCAGGAGACCTTGCAGCGCGTAAATACACGGAGTACTCGCTTATTGCTTCTGACATTATTGAGTTTATACCCGAAGCATTCAAGAGAACCATGAAAACCGGTCTGCAAGACACCGGAAAACGGAGAACAAAAGGTGAACCCATTTGAAATAGAAGGCCTGTGGCTCAAGGGGAACCTTCATACACATTCTGCATTTTCTGATGGCATTTTCCATTGCGAAGCACTTTTTAATGGGTTCAAATCAAAAGGATATGATTTTATTTCTATAACCGACCACGGCCGGGTAGCAGAAGAGAAGAGCGAAAACGGTATTCTGCTGATACCCGGGGTGGAACTATCGGAAAACTGCGCGCACAAACTTTACTTGAATCCTGCTCCTTCAAGTTACGGCAATACATATGAGAAAATTGCCGACCTGCCTGTCGCAGGAGGCACACTGAAAATTCTCTGTCATCCGTACTGGTCGGGGCTTAAGTTTGAAGACATGCTCACACACAGGGACGTATTTGCCGTGGAAATATACAACCACCTCAGCGAGGTTAGATGGGGGCGCGGATATTCAGTTGTTCATTGGGACCAGCTCCTCTCTGCAGGAATCAGGGTACTTGGCGTAGCAGTTGATGATGTGCATGATGGTGAATCAATGTGTGGAGGATGGATTAATGTAAAAACGCATGCGCGCGACGCAAAAAGTATCCTTGGCGCCCTGAAAAATGGCTGTTTTTACTCATCCACAGGGGTTGATATAGAACAGGTCCACATTGAAGATGGACTTGTATATGTGAAAAGCGCCTGCCCTGTCAGGGAAATTGTATTTATGTCCTCAACGCCGGATGCGGGCGGAAAACTTGTTCGTGCAGCACGCGGAAGCATAATAGAGGCAGAGTATTGTTTGACAGGGAAAGAGGATTATCTCAGGATTGAATTAACTGATTATCACTGCCGCAAAGCGTGGACAAATCCATTTTTCTTCAAGGAAATTGAGTAGCGCAATCTGGAGTTTTTCCTGTTTCATTGTCTATCTCTTGCCGGAGGAAAACATGGTTCGTGTTGGAATTATAGGTACAGGAAACCGGGGTATCGGCGGTTATGGCCTTTACATTCTCAGAGAAAAAAGAGCGGTCGCGAAAATTGTTGCGCTCGCTGACCCTGACAGAAAACGGCTCAAGGCAGCGCAAGAAGCGCTTATGGTGCCAAAAGAAAGAGTATTTTCTGATGCAGAATGCCTTCTTGACCTTGACGATATTGATGCGGTGATTATTACAAGCCCTGATTATACGCACAGGGAAATTGCTGTTAAGGCATTTATGAGAGGCAAGGATGTCCTCTGCGAGAAACCGCTTGCACTCACTGTGGCGGACTGCGATGAAATCCTTGCGGCTCAGAAGAAATCAGGCAAAATCCTCTGCGTCGGTTTCTGCCTCAGGTACAACAATTTCTACCGGAAGATGCATGATCTTGTGAACAAAGAAAAGATTATTGGGAAAATTTTGATGGCTGGTGCAATTGATTCTGTTTCAGTGGGTGGACAGTATTTCTTTCATGGATGGTGGCGCAGACGCAAATACAGCAATGGTCTTCTTGTTCAGAAAGCCACTCATTCTATTGATATTATGAACTGGATAATTGGCAGCACTGTGGATTCGGTTTACGGAGTGGGCGGTTTATCCTTTTTTGGAGGTGGAAAGCCGCGTACAAAAACATGTTCCCGCTGCAGTATCAGGAAAAAATGCCCTGAAGCATTGCTCAACAGGCGGATTGATTATGATTACGGCACAACAGGATTCTCAATGGAAATTGAGGACAGGTGCGTTTTTGCAAAGGAAATAGACATTTTTGACAATGAGATACTTGCCATCAAGTATAGAAACAGCGTAAACGCATTTTTTACAGAGTGTCAATTTACGCCGGATTACAAAAGAGAATTCATTTTCATCGGGGAAAAAGGCAGGATGTATGCGATTGACCCGTATATCATGGGTGAAGGAGTTTCAACAGAACCCCTTATAGAGATTGTGAGCCGTTACAGCAGGAAAAGAAAACTTGTCAAAGTGAAACTCAATCCCGGCGGCCATGGCGGCGGCGACCCTGCTCTCATTGACGACTTTCTCAACTGTTGCATCACGCGCAGAAAACCACTTGCAGATGGAATGGCAGGCAGACAGAGTATTGCTATATGCGCAGCCGGAGAAAAATCAATTGCCACAGGCAGGGTGATTAAACTGAAGTGAATATAGAACAGGAGCCCTGACACATTGAATTCTGAACACCTGAATGATGAGGAAAGACGCGAATACTGGCGCAGACAGATGGATGCCGGATTTGCATTTATGATGAAGATGCGCAATTATCCGGTTGAAGAAAACTTTGAGCCACTTGTGAATCTTCAAGGATATGCGAGAAAAACCGGGGTACGGATAATTTTTTCATGCACGAAAAGGGTTGAAACAGGACTTCCGATTTTTCGCCTCAGGAAAGGACTTGTTGAATCCTTCATTGGCGCAGCAGAAGAAATGAACGCGCGTGGCTGGGTTATGCGAGTTGAGGATGCTTTCAGAACAAGAGACATGCAAAATCCGCTACACCGCACAAAGGAGACATTTGACCGAATTGTTAGAAAGATACTGTGGGAGACAAACGGAAAGAAAATTTCACCACAACTTTTTTTCAGGCGCATGACAGTACTGATTGCAACGATCCCGAAGATTTGTACCCATATGTCAGGAAGCGCCATAGATATATCAGTAATTGACAGAAAGACCGGAATTGAACTTGATCGTGGTGCGCCTTACCTTGCAATGGATGAAAGAACTTTCATGGATTCCCCATTCATATCAGCAAATGCAAGAAAAAATCGTCAAAGAATCACAGAATGCATGGCAAAATTCGGATTTTTTGCGTACCCGTTTGAATTCTGGCATTTCAGCAAAGGAGATGCATACGCAGAATATCTCTCTGGTTCCGGAAAGCCCGCAGTATATGGACCTGTGGATTTGCTGGATAAAAAAGGAACTGTCGCACCGACAAAACAGCCGCAAAAACCGCTGATGACAATGGAAGAAATTAGAAACAGAATAAGGCCATACCTCATCCGGATTACTTTCTGAAGTGTTCCAAAAACTGGAGATGGCGGATAAATGTATCTTAGCGCGTCCGGATAACCACATTGGCGGAAGGGCGCGCAAATGGGATTCAAAGTAAAAGTCGCTCTGGAAGCAAGGAAGCAATGAATGCATGGCGGGCTCACCAACTAAAAAAAAAGTTAAGACATCACCGTTGAGACAAACCTTGATGGGAGACAACCTTTCAGAATGAAGGAATCCCTCGGGTTCAGCGCAGCCTGTCAAGTGTCAAGAGTTGACCCCATTGTTTCAGGGAATTATCAGACGCCCTGCCGCAATGCTCTTTTTCCCTATTTCTATGAGTTGTTTTCTGGTTGTTTTTGAATTCCCCCAGAGCGCAAGTTCATACTCAACGCTTGCTTTAAACCCTTTTGATGGTTTGCCGGGTTTCCCATCCGGGCCTGTAAAGCGCATGTCCATGTGAAAGTCAATGTAGTTTCCGCAGATGATGTAGTCGGCAGGTAAATCAGGAGAGAAGTTTTTCACCAGCATGAGCATATTGCCCCTGTCAGACGAATAAAGCGCAAAAAAACCGCCCCCTTTGAATGTCTGAACTGTTGTATCTCCTTCAAATGTTCCCTGCACGGTTTTCAGTGTTTTCCATCGCCCATCAGGTGTTACCCAGAGCACTTCATCATACCACCAGTCCTCAGGCCAGACACCCCTGAAAGGGAAAACATCAAAAAATTGCGCTTCAGGATAATTCCAGTTTTCCAGAGTAGTAAATTCTGCCTTCACAATCATACGAATTGCTTTAGAATCAGCAGGAACAGTAACGATATATTGACTCTCAGCACCTTCGCTTTCATTGACGCTGGCATATCTGAACCGCACCTCGTCAGGGCCATTTTTCTCCACAACAAAGTCCCGCAGGTTTGAAAGAACCTGGTCAGGGGTATAACCGCAGAAGGAAAACCATGTGAGAAGATTTTCTGTAAGAGCCCAATCGCTTCTCCCATACGACCGCATATTTCTCGCATGGCCGTCCACAAGGGAAAAAGTAAATCCTGCGTATCTTCGCCCGCCCCAGGTAGTGAAAAGTCCGAAATTGCGCATCGCGCTTCGCGTCTGGTAAGCGAATTGAACACCCTTTTCTTCATTGAGAACCAGCAAATGAGGCATATTTGAGAGTTGTGCTGTAACAAGCGCCATATCTGCAGCGCCTTCTGGTTGTTCTTGTATGGGCGCAAGAGGATCATCGGCAATTCCCCCTTCAGACGCAAGTTGAGGCACCACGGATTTCCCATCAAGGATTGTGCGAATACCCCCAGCGCGGTCAAGGCAGATAATCTTAACCCTGACTGCCCTTGCCAGTTCGTCTGAAGGAAAACTTATAGATACAGGGTTTGCGGTCTTGCGGACTTCATACACCCCTTCAAGATCATTGTACCCATTAAGATTGCCGTGAATAACTCCGTTTTTAACTTCAAGTGCCAGAAGTTTCCTTTCTGCTTCAACAAACTTTTTGATGCCGGATTCATCGCTGACAGCGATTCTAAAAAGCGCATTGAAGGAAGAATGGTCCTGTGTCCCGGGCTTCATTTTTGGCCAGCAGAGACAGATTTCATCTTGCCCGATTTTAATTGAGTCAGGGTAGAAGCCCGTTCCATATGCCTGCCTGAAATAATCTGGCCAGCGGAAATAGTACGGGGCTCCCTTAAGACCGAATGATGAGCGAAAAATAAAAGTGTTGTGCTCCATTCTGCCTGTGCGCCAGTATATACCAAGTCCTGGTAGCAAACTGTCTGAAGGTCTGGCAAAAATGTATCTCTGCTGCAGGGATGCAATTTCAATTGGCGCGTCTGTTTTTTCTGTAATCAACTTATTGGAAATGGCGATATGTACGGCTGCCTCTGTGACTTCTGATTTTTTTTCAAATGTGGCGGCGCAGGTCACGAAAATCTGGCCGTCAGGATACATCCATATTTCAGTCATTCCATGTCCATAATATGAATTTCTTGTATCATAAAGTTTGAATTTCACCCTTATCCCAGTGCGGTCATTGCCCTCTTCAATAAAAATCAAATCAGGGGACTTATCATTTGACTGGCTGAGGTGAGAGTTTTGTTCTGATGAACCAGATATTGAAAACCGCATGTCAAGATTCGCAATCTTTTCCAGGTTTGGCCACTGGCCGGAAACAATGCTCATTGTACCGCCTGCCCTGGTGTCAAAGAAAACATGTGTGTTGCCGATAAAACCTTCGTATCCGCCGTTACGCGGTATGAAAATTCCGCCTTTTGGTCCAGCAAATGTCATTGTCGCCACAAGCAGTGAGAAACCAATTATCTTTTTTAGCATACCTGCCTCCTGAACCTTGCTTTGAAACTGAGCCCGGAAAATTCCTGCGGTGTATTTTAACATCCCGGGGCAGTACATCGGCTGAAAATTCAAGGAATACATCACAACCGGTGCAAAAACTGCGCTGGTAGCAAATTTGTCAATTGTCAGGCGGTGATTCACATGCTATGGGAACCCGCGACAAATCCGGTTGAAAATGCTGCCTGCAGATTAAATCCTCCTGTCTTCCCATCCACATCAATAATCTCCCCGGCAAAAAACAATCCTGGTACAATTTTTGATTCCATTGTTTTTGGATTTATTTCCTTAACATCCACTCCGCCGCGGGTAACAATGGCTTCAGAAATATCCCGCAGTTTCTCAACAGTTAGTGTAAACCGCTTGAGTGATTCAAGAAGATGCTGTCGCTGCCCCGCAGTAATCTGGTTTGCGGTTTTTTCTCCGTCAAGTCCGATATTGCCTATGAAATGTTCAATAATTGCCGCAGGCAACAAATTTTTCAGTATGTTTTTCAATCGCATGTTTGAATGTGTTGAAAATTCCCGCAAAAGCCGCGCATCAAGTTTTTCACGACTAAGGGACGGCTTGAAATCAATGGTAAGTGTCATCTGTCCCCTGATTCCTGTTACTGCATGGGAAAGATTGAATATGACAGGCCCGGAAATGCCATAGTCAGTGAAGACAACCTCGCCAAACTCTTCAGCAATTTTTTCATTTTCTAAAAAGACGCTCACTGACACATTTTCAAGCGAGACACCCTGCCATTTCCGCGCCCATTTCTCAACAAGATGCATCCCGCACAGGGCAGGCAGTGGCTTAATAATCGTATGGCCTAATTTTCTCGCTAAATTATATCCATCGCCGGTAGAGCCGGTTTGCGGATAACTCTTGCCTCCTGTTGCAATAATGACCCTTTTTGCAGGAATGCTCCCAGTGCGCATAAGGATGGCAAATTCTTCATTTTCTTTTTTTATTTCTGTGATGCGGTTACGCAACCATAACTGGACCTTTGCTTTGTCCAGGCACCTGCGCAGAAAAAGCGCTACATCACGGCCGCTCTGACTCTCCGGGAAAACCCTCTGTCCTCTTTCTTCAACAAGAGCAAGACCGCGCTGCTTGAAAAAATCAACAAGGTCGTGGTTGAAAAACTGCGCAAACGCGTTGCGAAGAAAATCTCCATTATGGTAGAAAGTAATGAAATCATTTACGTCCCGCATATTTGTAAGATTGCACCTGCCACCGCCCGCGATGACTATTTTGTTGGCGATAGAGCCAGTCCTTTCAACGAGAAGAACCTTTATGCCCAGTTCAGCAGCGCGAAGCGATGCCATAATCCCTGCTGGTCCTGCCCCAATAACAACAAGTTGATTGGTTAACATTTTGTCTGTTTGATACTGGAAACGCTCCTTATTAAACAATCCAGGCACAGCCCTTTATGCGCTGGCAGGCAGCAAATAAAACAGGTGTTTTTAATGCCTGAAGTGTCTTACGCCTGTTGTAACCATTGCAATGCCGAGTTTGTCACAGACGCTTATGACTTCCTTGTCTTTAATGGAACCGCCTGGCTGCACAATTGCTGTAATCCCTGCTTTTGCCGCAATTTCCACGCTGTCAGGAAACGGGAAGAAGGCATCTGACGCCATAACAAGCGGGGATATTTTCCGCTTGAAATTGTCCTTCATTTTCATTACAGCGATTCGTGTGGAATCAAACCTTGACATCTGGCCTGCGCCAATGCCGCATATCTGGCCTGTGGTACCAAATACAATCGCATTGGACTTCACAAACTTGCATATAACATTTGCGAATTTCATGGCTTCCATTTCTTCATCAGTGGGTTTTTTCTTTGTGACAACCTGATAATTTTCCTCTGTTGCTTCATCAGGGGTTTGTATAAGGATGCCGCTGGCAAGGCCCTTTGTTTCAAATTCAGGGCGCAAAACCCTGTGCATCCTGATAAGGCGCAGGTTTTCTTTCGCTGAGAAAATTGAAACTGCATCAGCGGTAAATGATGGTGCAACGACCACTTCGTAAAAACTCTTGACTATCAGCGCAGCAACATCGCTGTCCACTTCGCGGTTAAATCCGATAATTCCGCCAAATGCAGACAGCGGGTCTGTTTCCAGCGCCCGCTGGTATGCCTGTGAAATGTTTTCTCCGAGGGCCGCTCCGCATGGGTTATTGTGCTTGATAATGCAACATGCAGGATTTTCAAACTCGCAGACAATTCTACACGCGCTTTCAAGGTCAAGGATATTGTTGAAAGACAATTGCTTGCCCTGGAGTTGCTCAAAATCAGCCGCAGCATGTGCGCTTCTGTACCATGCGGCTTTCTGATGAGGGTTTTCACCGTACCTCAAATCCTCTACCTTCTTGAAATAAAAACCGACCGTATCATCAAACGAAAACTGCTGCCCCTTTGCAAAGTAACAACTGATGAGCCAGTCATAGTAGGAGGTGTATCTGAACACTTCACCTGCCATCCGTCTCGCTGTATTTTCAGAAACAGACCCATTGTTATTTTCCATTTCTTTTATAATTGCAGGATAGAACCTTGGGTCAATTACCACAACAACATGTTTCCAGTTCTTGGAAGACGCACGTATCATGGATGGCCCGCCGATATCTATGTTTTCTATCATTTCCTCGTCGGTTGCTTCTTTTTTCCAGAACATTTTTTCAAACGGGTACAGATTAACGACAACAAGGTCTATCGGTTTTATTCCGTGCTTCTCAATCTGGGATACATGTTCAGGAACATCTCGCCTGTAAAGGATACCGCCGTAAATAATCGGATGGAGGGTTTTTACCCTGCCGTCAAGAATTTCAGGAAAGCCCGTAAGTTGAGAAATTTCCTTTACAGGAAAACCGGCGTCGCGCAGCGCTTTTGCTGTTCCACCGGTAGAAACCATTTCAACATCGTGCTTTGCAAGCACCCTCGCAAGGTCAATCAATCCGGATTTGTCTGAAACGCTTATCAAGGCCCGTCTCACCTTAATCATGACTCCTCCTGTTTTGTTGGTGTTGCATGCAAAATCTTTATCCCGGGTGCGCCTGAAAGAGCGAGAAACCGACGTTTTTTGGTATATCCCAGGGTTTAATGTAGAGAATCAGCGGAAAGAATTCCGCGATGAAATTTCCTGTCCTGTCTCTAAATCTTTCTAATCTATTTTACACTATTATTCATGAAGGATGAAATTCTGCTCTTTGATTTTCTATCTGTCTCTGATAGAATAAGACAGAAAGCCCGCACAATAAGTAGTTGCATTGTGGTACCTTAATTACAAAGAGCGCTTCTTTGACGACTGAAAAATTTCGGCAATGGATGAATACGTATGGACATAAGAAAACTGAATAAACTGCTTTCTGAATACAGGGCCGGGGCGATTTCAAAAAGGAAACTTCTGAACGAACTGAAATCGCTCCCCTTTGCCGACCTTGGCCATGCGGCAGTAGACCATCACCGCCACCTTCGTCTCGGGTTTCCTGAGGTTGTCTTTGGCGAAGGCAAGAAACTGGAACATTTGATTTCCATTGTAAAGGAACTTGAAGGAAAATATGGCAATTTTATTATCACAAGGGTTACCCCAAAACGCGCCGCCTGCATCTTGAAAGAATTCCCCTCGCTCGTCTATTATCCGGAAGCGCGAATCATCAGCAAATCTCTGAAAAAAGCCGGCAACAGAAATGTTAGGGAAAGGGTAGGGGTTATCTGCGCAGGAACTGCGGACTTCCCTGTCGCAGAAGAATCCGCTGTAACGCTTGAAATTCTGGGGACACCTGTGGAAAGGGTTTACGACGTTGGGGTAAGCGGCATTCACAGGATACTCCCGAAACTCGGTATTCTTAATCGCTGCAGAATGCTTATCGTTGTTGCTGGAATGGAAGGGGCGCTACCGAGCGTGGTTGCAGGAATCACAGGCAAGCCGGTCATTGGTGTTCCAACTTCTGTGGGATACGGGACAAACCTTAAAGGTCTTTCTGCGCTCCTTGCGATGCTCAATTCATGCACTCCCAATGTGGTAACCGTCAACATTGACAATGGATTTGGTGCGGCATTCTTTGCGCACATGATTACAGGCATGCGCAAAAAATGAAAGGGTTCTTGATTTTTTTACAAAGTTATGCAAGAATAAAGAAATGAAAAGAATTTCTTTGTTTCTTATGGTGGCAATAATTGGCTTCTTTTTGGCCGGCTGCGGACTGGCTCCTTATAATCTCGTCAAGAAAGAGGGCAGAGCATATATTGACAAGTATCCGCTCAACCAACTCGCGGTCCAGCGGGCCATCAAAGAGCATCGGCTGGTTTTTGGAATGACAATGGATGAGGTCGTTTCAAGCTGGGGTACGCCAACCAAACAGGATATTTTGAGCGTCAACAGCGTCCTGTATAATGTATGGATTTATTCGGCCCCAACCCACCATCATATGCTGTACTTTCACCGCGGTATCCTCACAGATATCAAGTATTGATATGGTCTTCCCGGATTCGTGGATTAGGCAGCAGGCAGCGAAAGGAATGATTGAGCCGTTTTTCAAGGATAATGTCAGACCCGGAGTTATGAGTTTTGGGCTTTCTTCCTACGGGTATGATTTTACCCTTGCAGATGAGTTTAAGATTTTTCAGGCAGCATGTCCGATTAACGCAAAACATATTCCTGAAGATGCCTTTGTGGATTTCAAAGGGAGCGTCTGCACTATCCCGGCAGGAAGTTTCATTCTCGGCAGAAGCGTTGAATATTTCAAAATTCCACGTGAAGCACTGTGCATCTGTTTCGGCAAGTCAAGTTACGCACGCGCTGGGATCACTGTGCATGTTACGCCCCTTGAACCTGAATGGGAAGGGCATATCACAATCATGATTGCCAACAATGCGCCGGTTCCCAATGCGGTATTTGCCGGCGAAGGCATCGGCCAGGCAGTGTTTCTAAGGGCGGCAGCAATCTGTGAAAAGTCGTATGCTGACAAAAAAGGGAAGTATCAGAAGTCCTCGGGCATTACTCTCTCAAAATAGATGACCGTAGGCATAGACATTCTTGAAAGAACACGAATTGTACGCCTTTTGAAGCAGCATAAGACGCGTTTTGCTAAAAAAATATTTACAAAAAGAGAGATTGACGGATTAAGAAGAAAACGAGATATCTACTACGCTCTCGGTTTTTCTTTCAAGGAGGCATTCTGGAAAAGTTTGCCGCCGCGCATTCAGAAGAAAGCGTGGTTCAATGATATTGAAATACTATGGAAAGACAATGTCCCGCAAGTTTATCTTTTCGGCAGAAAAATTGATGGACTGGTCCTGAAATATAACTTTGACCGTGATTTTGTAATCACCGCTGTAATCAATAGCCGCAACAGGCCGAAGCAAAGGGGATATGATGACAGAGAGAGAACGATTTCTCAGGAGTATTGAACTCAGAGGTGACGGCGAGATTGTTTCCAGCGTGTCAATTGCCTATACTGTGTGGGAGCAGAACCGGGATTTCTTTGAACGCGTGAAGAAGGAATGTCCTAATGTTGGCGTATGGGCAGGAAAAGACGAAATGCGCAGGGCAGGCAACAGGGTGCGCGACCAGTGGGGGTGCCTGTGGATATATCCACTTGAATATCTTGACGGGCAGGTAATTGAACATCCACTCGCTGACTGGAATGCACTAAAACACTACCGGGCTCCTGACCCTGCAGTTTATACCAACTGGGAGCAGGCGGCAAAAGATGCAGCACAGTCAAAAAGTGAAGGGAAATTCACAAGCGGCGGTACAGAACATGGCTTTTTCTTCCTCCGCCTTACATACCTGCGCGGGTATGAAAACTTCATGATGGATGTTGCAGAACACAATAGTTACCTGCCTGCGCTGATTTCCCTGGTTGAGAATTACTGGATGGAAGTCATAAGGCGCTGGATAGATATAGGAGTTGACGCAATTGGATTTGGAGACGACCTGGGCCTGCAGAAATCCCTCCCCATAAGTCCTGGTGCATGGAGAACATATATAAAGCCATCCTACAAGAAAATGTTTTCCTATTGCAGAAATCACGGCGTACATGTGCTATTACATACCGATGGCTACATCCTTGATATCATACCCGACCTTATTGAGTGTGGCGTCAGCATGTTAAATCCCCAGGATGTCCTTAACGGGATTGAAAATCTCAGGCGGCTTGCCTGGGGCAACATAGCGATTGACCTTGACATTGACAGGCAGCACCTTACATTCAAAGGAACGCCTGCTGAAATTGATGCGCACATCTTCAATTGCGTAAAGATGCTTGGTTCTCCAAAAGGCGGGCTATGGCTGAAATTTGGGGCATACCCTGGAACCCCGGTTGAAAATATCGCTGCGGTCATACGCGCAATGGAAAAATATCGGAATTACTGGGTGGCGCGATAAGAAAAGAAACTGTTTTTGTATCTTGCAGGATTTTAGATTGCTGCCGGTGATCACATTCATGGATAAAGGCCGCGAAGCCGGGTTGCCTGCGCGACCCTGCCTACACCCACGATATATGCGGCCAGCCGCATTCCAACCTTCTTTTGTTCTTTCACACGCACAACGGCCCAGAATGCCTTTTCCATCATGTCGCGAAGATTCAAATTTACTTCTCGCTCACTCCAGAAGAACGCTTGAAGCGCCTGAACCCACTCAAAATATGAGACGGTTACTCCACCTGCGTTTGCCAGGATATCAGGAATAACAAAAATCCCATTTTCTTCCAGGATTGCATCCGCTTCAGGGGTCACAGGTCCATTTGCCGCTTCAGCAATAATTTTCGCTTTTACCCTTGAAGCATTTTTTTCTGTAATCTGGCCTTCCAGAGCAGCCGGAATCAAAACATCAGTTTTTATCTCAAGGAGCTGTTCGTTTGTGATCCTGTCGCCATCTCTGTAATTGATAACACTTCCTGTGTCATTTTTGACCTTCAAAAGTGCTGGTAAATCCAGGCCCATTGGGTTATATATTCCACCCCTGGAATCGCTTACGGCAATAATTTTACAGCCCTCCCTGTACAGCAAATTCGCGGCAACGCTACCGGCATTTCCAAAACCCTGGATTGTCACAGTAATGCCTTCCGGATATAACTGGAAATACTTTAGTGCATCAAGGATGCAGAAATAGACGCCTCTGCCGGTTGCCTCGTTCCTCCCGAGAGAACCACCGATTTCTACTGGTTTTCCTGTCACCACTGCAGGCGTTGCATAGCCGCGGTCTATGGAGTATGTATCCATAATCCATGCCATAGTTTGAGGATTTGTGTACACATCAGGCGCAGGGATATCACGTTCAGGCCCAATGATATCAACGATTTCAGAAGTGAATCGCCGCGTGAGCCGCTCCAGTTCAGTAATGCTCATTTCTTTCGGATTACAGGTGACCCCGCCTTTTCCACCCCCATAAGGAAGGTTCATCACCGCGCATTTCCATGTCATCCACATGGCGAGCGATTTCACCTCATCAAGCGTTACACCTGGATGGTACCTGATACCGCCTTTTGCGGGGCCTCTTGTGACATTATGCTGCACGCGATATCCCGTAAAGACCTTCACCGAGCCATCATCCATTCTTGTTGGGATGGAAACAATGCTTGCCCTCTTGCATTCCCGTAATTTTGCATGGATCCACGGCTCAAGATTCATAACCCGGGCAGCATTATCAAGTTGTTTTTGCGCCATTTCCCATATGTTCATAGGACCCTCCTGGGCACTTTCTTTAACCCGCATTTTCAGGCAAGAAATCACTTCGCGATGCAAGACAGCAAGATGGCCATACGCAGTTTCTGTGTCTGCGCTGCATGTCAGGAAATTGCTCTTGCGCCGCTTTCGCTGGTGCGGATTCTCACGGCATCCTCAACTGGATACACGAAGATCTTCCCTGCTCCAATCTGGCCTGTTCTTGCATATCTTTGAATTGTTGAGGGGTAAAGTATCAAATTAGCCACTAAATTTTATTAAATTTATATTTGTAAAGCAACTGCAAAATTTTATTAATTTGTTGCTTAACTGTAAAATGTCTATGATTGTATCTCCAAACATATTCAGCCAG
>Ga0315298_1003518_pt1 | contig 24795 bp, 26 predicted proteins | sample WHS_1_MG_FD_203077 | JGI IMG/M metagenome (GOLD analysis project Ga0315298, IMG submission 203077) | Extremophilic microbial mat communities from Washburn Hot Springs, YNP, Wyoming, USA - WHS_1_MG | ecosystem: Environmental > Aquatic > Thermal springs > Hot (42-90C) | place: USA: Wyoming...
GAGGTACAGGAGGGTGCTTGGGGTGAAGGAGGGCGACTACGTGCTGGTGGAGGGGAGGGTGGTGGGGAGGGCGAGGGGGGAGGTGCTGCTGGCGGAGGATGGGAAGGGGGTGGAGGTGCTGGGGGTGGAGGGAAGGAAGAAGGCCCTGAGGAAGCTGGCGGGCAGGAGGGTGGAGGAGGTCAGGGTGGTGACCCTTTCCAGGTTGAGGGAGGGGATTCCCAGCAGGAGGAGGCTGGAGCCTCCCCGCGGGGAGGAGGTGGTCTTCGTGGATCACGCCGGCTACGGCATCTACGGGCACCTGGAGAGGGGGATAAGGGGGGCGGTGACGGTGGGAGACGACACCACCTGCGTGGTGGGGGACATCCTGAGCAGGTACTCCCTCCCGGTGGTGGGGCTGGTGGATGGGGACGGGGACGGTCTGCTGGAGGGGGTGGAGTTCGCCCCGGGTTCGGTCCTCCTGCGGGTGGAGGAGGACGATTCCTTCGGGGAGAGGGTTCTCCGGGAGGTATTCGGAGGGGGGACCTACCTGAGGGCCGGGGTGGAGGAGGTGGGAAGGAGGGTTAGGGAGCTGGCGGAGGAGGCCGGAGTCCTGAGGGGCTTCCTCCTGGAGGGGAGGGAGTGAGCTCCGATCCCTACGAGCTGTCCAGGGAGCTGGAGGCGAGGGCCTCGGAGGCCGAGAGGAGGGGGGAGGTGGGAACCGCCCTCGAGCTCTGGAGGGAGTACGCGGAGCTGAAGGGGAAGAAGGGGAGCTACTTCCTGGCCTCCTACGGGAGGTACAGGGAGAGCAGGCTGCTGGAGGGGGAGGGAAGGCTGGAGGAGGCCGCCAGGGGGTACGAGGAGGCGGCGGAGCTGGCGGCGAGGGGAGGGGGGGACCTCGGGCTCTTCCACTTCCTCATGCTGGAGTCCGCCAGGTGCTGGTCCCTGTCCGGAAGGCCCCAGGAGGAGGGGAGGGCTTACGAGCTCCTGGCCGGAAGGGCCGAGGGGGCCGGGGAGTTCTTCAGGGCGGCGGAGGCCTGGGAAAGGGCGGCGGAGGCGGGAACCGTGGGATACGAGAGGGCGGGAAGGGCCTGGCTGAGATGTGCGGAGGCCCACCGGGAGAGGGGGGATCTGGGCGATGCCCTCTGGGGCCTGAGGAGGGCCAGGCGGTGCTTCGAGAGGGCCGGGAGGAGGGACCTGCTGGAGGAGGTGGAGGAGAGGGAGAGGAGGTGGTCCAGATAGACTTTTTACTCCACCCGCGGAGAGGGGTGGACCGCCGGGGTAGCCTAGCCAGGTAAGGCGCACGCCTGGAGAGCGTGTGACCCTTTGGGTCGCGAGGGTTCAAATCCCTCCCCCGGCGCCACCGCTCGGGGCGGGGTAGGTCTTATAAGTCGCGGCTTTGAAGTTTTCGGAATGGCCGAGTTCAGGCACATCGTGCGGGTGGTGTACAAGGACCTGCCCGGGGACAAGCCCGTGCAGTGGGCCCTCTCCGAGCTCAAGGGGGTGGGCCCCTCCTTCGCCAGGGCGGCGGCGCTGGCGGTGGGGGTCAATCCCTCCGAGAAGCTGGGCGCCCTGGACGAGGAGACCGTGAAGAAGCTGGAGGAGGTCCTGAAGGATCCCGCCAGGTACGGCTTCCCCTCCTGGATGCTCAACCGCAGGAAGGATTATGAGACGGGGAAGGACCTGCACCTGCTGGGGCCGGAGCTGGAGATGGCGGTGGAGGGGGACATCGCCCTGGAGCGCAAGATCAGGAGCCGGAGGGGAATAAGGCATGAGCTGGGTCTTCCGGTGAGGGGGCAGAGGACCAGGACCACGGGAAGGAGGGGAATGACCGTGGGAGTGAAGAGGAAGGAAGTGAGGATGAGGGAGGAGGCGGCCAAGGCCAAGGAGTCCAAGAAGGAGAAGAAGGGGTGAGGGGTTGAAGAGGCAGAGGAAGAAATACAGCAGACCGCTCCATCCCTGGGACAAGACCAGGATGGACGCGGAGGACGCCCTCCTGAAGAAGTACGGCCTCAGGAGGAAGAAGGAGATATGGAAGATGGCGGCCATCCTGAGGGGGTGGAGGAGGCAGGCCAGGAGGCTGCTGGCCCTGAGCGGGAGGCAGGCGGAGCTGGAGACCAGGCAGCTGCTGGAGAGGCTGAGGAAGTTCGGGCTGGTGGGGGAGAACGCCACGCTGGACGACGTGCTGAGCCTCACCCTGGAGGACCTGCTGGAGAGGAGGCTGCAGACGGTGCTTTTCAGGAAGGGCATGGCCAGGACGCCCCGTCAGGCCAGGCAGCTCATCGTTCACGGTCACGTGAGCATAGGTGGCCAGAGGGTGAGGGTGCCCAGCTACCTGGTCTCCACGGAGGAGGAGGGGAAGGTGGAGTGTTCCCTCCAGGTTCCTCCCCCTCCGGCCCCTCCGGAGGCACCCCAGGGGGGTGAGGGATGAGCGAGCACCGGACGGGCAGGTGGGGAGTGGCCCACATCTACTCCTCCTTCAACGATACCATCATCCACATCACCGACCTGACCGGGGCGGAGACCATCTCCAGGAAGTCCGGGGGAATGGTGGTGAAGACCGATCGGGAGGAGGCCTCACCCTACGCGGCCATGCAGGCGGCGGCCAAGGCCGCGGAGGAGGCCATGGAGAAGGGGATAGTGGGGGTTCACATCAAGGTGAGGGCGCCGGGGGGAAGCGGTCCCAGAAGCCCCGGTCCGGGGGCTCAGGCGGCCATCAGGGCCCTGGCCAGGGCGGGGCTGAAGATAGGCAGCATAGAGGATGTCACCCCCATCCCGCACGACGGCACGAAGAGGAAGGGTGGGAGGAGGGGAAGGAGGGTCTGAATGGAGGTGAAGGTGAACTTCCTCACGGGGGAGGAGATGGAGCTTAAGCTGGAGGGGATAAACCCGGCCCTGGCCAACTCCCTCCGGAGGGTGATCCTCAGGGAGGTGCCCGTCATGGCCGTGGACGAGCTGGAGGTGAAGTTCAACGACTCCGCCCTGCACGACGAGATCATAGCCCACCGCCTGGCCATGATCCCCCTGAAGACGCCCCTCAGGGGATACAACCTTCCCGAGGAGTGCAAGTGCGAGGGGGCGGGGTGCCCCAAGTGCACCGTCACCCTCTCCCTTTCCAAGGAGGGGCCCCACACCGTGACGAGCGGCGACCTGCAGTCCTCCGACGAGAACGTGGTGCCGGTGAGCCCCTCCATACCCATCGTCAGGCTGGAGAAGGGACAGAAGCTGGAGCTCACCGCCTTCGCCAGGCTGGGGAGGGGAAAGCAGCACGCGAAGTGGCAGCCGGGCATAGCCTCCTACAAGTACCAGCCCATCGTGAGGGTGGACCCCGGTAAGTGCGACGGCTGTGGGGAGTGCGTGGAGGTGTGCCCCCCGGGGATCCTCCAGCCCTCGGACGGGAAGGTGGTGGTCGGGGAGGTGGATAAGTGCATCCTCTGCAGGATGTGCGAGAAGGCCTGCAAGAGGAGGGCGGTGACGGTGAGCTTCGACGACAGCCGGTTCATCTTCAGGGTGGAGAGCCACGGCTCCCTCAAGCCCGAGCAGCTCTTCCTCCAGGCGGTGGAGATCCTGGCGGAGAAGTGCAGGGAGTTCGAGAAGCTGGTGGGAAAGCTTGAGGAAAAAGGATAAACCCCCTGAGTGAAAAAAGAGAGGATGCGGGGGTAGCCAAGCCAGGTCTAAGGCGCTGGCCTGAGGCGCCAGTCCCGTAGGGGTTCGGGGGTTCAAATCCCCTCCCCCGCACCAATTTACCGGTAAACTATGAAGCGGAGCCTTGATGCGGGCTGTGAGAATCCCCGACCCGTGACTGGCTGGAGAACTCGTGAATTCCCGCCGAGCGATCGGTGGGCCTCCCGAAAGGTTTTATAGAGCTCCTCAAAAAAAAGGAGAAGATGCCTTTTCCAAAGAATTGGACTGAAGAGTTAATTTCTGAATACTTGGAGTTGGAGGGATATTTTGTTAGAACCAACATCCCCCTATCTCCTAAAAGGGTAGGAGGAAGGGGAGAACTGGACATACTCGGCATTAAAGTAGAGGACAAACGACCCAAAATAATCCACATAGAAACCGGAATTCTTAGCCGGCTTCGTGATGTGGAAAGGAAATTCAACCCAAGCACTATGAAGGAGATACGAAAGATTGCACGCGAGTTCGGATTTAAGAAGCCCCACTTAGAACATTGGTTCGTCTACGGTAGCTGGACACGAGGGAGGGGCAAGGGGTGGAAAAATCTCCAAAGAAAGCTAGAGCAACGAGGTGTGGTGTGTATGACGCTTGGAGAAATGTTCCAAAGAGTATCGGAAGCGATTAACCTGTGGAAAGAGAAACATAAGGGTAAAATCGCGAAACAGACACTTCCAGGAAACTTGTGGCTCCTAAAAATGCAGGAAGCTCAAGCCGTATGCGTACCTCCAACGACTACTCGCCGGAAAGCAAAAAGCCGGTCTACGGTGGCCCGAAGGGGGTGGAGCCCAAGTACCTAGGAACCCGACCCCTCGAGCAGGCTCACCCTCGCGGACCCCTCCCTCTCCGGCCGGACGCTCCAGTTCAGCGCCGAGGAGGGGAGGTACGCGGGGAGTGCCTACGTGGGGCCCTCGAGAGGGGAGGTGAGCGTGGCCCCTCTCGGTCAGCGTCGCCCGAGCCTCCTCTAGAAAACCTCTCTTCCTCCTCTCCCCCAGGTAGAGGGAGACGGTGGATGTGGAGACCCCTAGTCTCCTCCCTATTTCCCTGTAGGTCAGCCCCTTCTGCCTGAGCTCCCTCATCCTCCTCAGCCTTTCGAAGGTTACCTTCCTCCGGGGCAAGCTCTTCCTTTCCTCTTAGGATAATCGCCTCTTAATCCTACTTGATTCAACTTTCACCCGATGTCGGCTTACTTGAGACATTTCTTTCCATGCCCTACACACTCAACACTACTTGGCGGAATAGCTGCTCAGCACTCTCTCCTCCCGTGTCTTGGTTACGGAGGTGGCGAGCGGGGTCACAGCAACCGTGGTCGTCTCCGAAATCGACCCCACCGCTTCCTTGACGGACTCCGAGTACCAGATGGTTTCCTCGTACGTGACGATGATTCGGCTCCTCGCCGAGGCCGTGGTCATCGTGCCCGTGAACGCTCCCCAGCTCCGGAGCCTGTAGGTTTCTACCGCGGCCGGCATCATCAGGGTCTCCCTCGCGACAACCTCCGTCACCCGGGTCTCAAAACCCTCGATGCTCTGGATGCCGGTAGCGTTGTCGTAGCCCGTGACCGCCTTCGCATCCGAGAACCGGAGGCCGACCCGAAGCGGGAACCTCCTCACCAGCATGGGAGCGGAATAGAGGTACTCGCCGATTTTTGCGTCGTTCTCGAAGCTCTCGCTCAGGAGCTCGCGAACCTCTTTCCCCTCCCTCACCCTGAAGATCCGCCCGTACCGCAGGGGCTGGCCGGAGACCGTGAGCCTGAAGGTGCTACCCCTGTAGCCGTTCCGGGTTTCATCCCCCGTGCATTCGATTGTCTGCTCGTAGGTGCGGGTTGAGGTGATGTTGTCCGTGAGTGGATCCAGCTCCTGCCTGGTCACCTGCCACGTCCACCTGTCGCCCGGAGAGTAGCTCGGGGCTCCTTTCCCGGCTGTAAGATGGGAGCACGAGATGGCGAGCAGTACGATGATGGCCGCCGCTACCGGAAGCATCACTGCCAGCTTTTTTCGCCTCTCCCCCATTTCACGCCTCCAACTTCATGGGAGGGTTGCCGATAAATGGCTTAGCGTGATCGTCTCCTGAGCCCGAACCAGCAAATTGCCCCGAGCGCCGCAATCGCCAACGCTACCAATGCTAAGTTGAGGGGCTCCTCGTACCAAGAAACAGGGACCGCCGAAAGCATCAAAGTATGGTTGCTGTGGGTGTATACAACTGAAACGTAGTAATAGTGTCCTTCCAAAGCGGGGGGAAAATCGTGACCCCAAACGCTAATGTACGATATCCGGAATTCCCACGGCCTGTTATCCAATCGAACCCTCAGATTAGCCGGAGGGATTAAATCGTATGGCAGATATACCTCACAAACACCCCCGGTTCCGGGCTCCCCGCCGAAGTCAACCGTCAGCACCTTCTCGTTGATCCGTAGCTTCACTTCGCATACGCTGGAGTTCTCCGTCCTCACGATTATCTGGCCCCATGGGAGGTTAAGCATGGCCTGATATATGAGCTTGTTGTCGAACCGAAGTGCGCTTGCATTCCTCGTCACGACGATACCCACTTCCTGGGGTCTAAGCTGCTCCTGGGTCTTCTCCTTAATTTCGTTTTCCTCAAGATCGAGATAGAATCCTGTTGGATCCACCCAGATCCTGTCTCTCAGCGGATGGTTATCGATAACAATAGGTATAAGACCCATCCGCTCTTTGTAATACGTAGCTAAGGGGGGATAATCCGTCTGGAAGAGGTACACGATGTCACCCGTTGTGGGATCGAAAACCGCTACCGTCATTATGGTTTCAGATTCCGATGTCAATGGCTGGGTTTGTGATTTAACTGGAGTGGTCTGGTTCAGAAGTAACAGAGCAAGAATGGGCAAAAAGGCAAGTTTTTTACGACCACACAAAGACTTCACCCCCCAAGTTTGCTTAAATATTCTTGATATTTTAACTTCTCCTTTTCAGTTTGTTTTCTCAAATTTCCCTTATCGAAGATCCAGTCTTGGGGGTTATTGAATATCTCTTCTCTGTCGGGATGGTTTTCGATTGAATAATAAGCACATCCCATTTGTGGTGGACCCGCTCCTATCGGTTCGTCCGATTTTCCCACAGCTCTGATCCATCCGTTCTCAGTATCGTACATTATATAGAACGAGCCTCTGAAATAAGGAGAACTGCTAGAAGAGGATATACCCCGGAAAGCCACGCGCTTGCCTTCTCCTGTACGATTGCAGAAATACCATACATCCCATGTCATAAGTGTGGCGAAGTCACTAAGTGCATCAAAATGCCAAGGCTCACGTTGTCCCCAAACTACGGGTTGAGAATCGTCGAGCCAAAACGAGATGTATGTATAAGGAGCTATGTAATAGATTTCCTTAAACTCACGGAGATCTTCAATTCGAACCTCTCGATCCTTTATCTTCACGCTCGTAACTGCCGCGTCCGCGAGCTTGCTCTCCGTTACCCCCCCATCCGCGATTTTGTAGTACCCGACATCCCCCACCTTGTACTGCTCCAGCCCTTCCCCCGCGCCCATGTATTCCACCCTAGGCTGGCCGGGAACGTTGTAGAGCCTTGGGCCGTAGTAGTAATAGTTGTAAACTGCGGGCTCCGCATGTATTGTCACCCTGTGCGTGGTGGGGTCGAAGCTCACGCTGACGGCTCCCGTCCCCTGGAACCCCAACCGGCGGTCCTGATTCGTCACGGCGAATTTCTCGGTGCCCGCCGCATCCCGAACCGAAACAAAGACGGCTGAACCGGCGATGTCCGCGTTTGTAATCGTCCCGTCCTGGATGTGCGTACTCGTGACCCGGTTCGGCCCCAGCAACCTCCCCTCGACCTCGCTGGCCAGCTTGGCCAAGGTGATGGCGCCGTCCTGGATGTGGCTCCCTGTCACACCCCCGGGCGCGATTCCGATGCATCCCGTACCCGTGATCGGGTTCGGGCTCGCGGTCAGCCCATTTTCGGCCCTGATCGAAGTCACGCCCGGTGCTGAGCTTATCGTGACCCGCTTTCTCGTCGGGTCGAAGCTCACGGTGGTCGCCCCGCCCCCGGCGAACTGGATAACGTCATCAACGCTCTGGGCACTGAACATCACCCTGCCGGTGTTGTCGGCCACGTGGAGGAACTTGTTGGGGTTGAAGCTCAGCTTCGCAGCCGTTATGGTTGCGTCCGCAATCTTATTTCCGGCCACGGAAAGGTCGATGAGCTTTGCCCCGGAAATCGAGTTGTCAGCCATCTGCCTGTTTGTCACGGCATTCTCTGCAATCTTTGATTCAGTTACGGCGTTGTCGGCGAGTTCGGAGGCGGTCACCGCCCCCGGAGCTATGTGCTCAGACAGGACATTTTCGAGGGCGATTTTGTCGCTCGTTATCGCACGATCTCTTATATCTGCGGTTGGAATCCCCCGCACCCCGCCCTGATACAGGCCTCCGGAGTAGTCGATTGATCCGTCAGGTCTGAAGGTCAGACGATTGACCCCAGCCCAGTTGAAGTACAGGTTTAGGCCGTGGCTCAGGTCCACGTTGTAATTGTCGGCGGTCGGTTCCCTGATCTTGAAGTATATCGATCTGGTGGCCTGATCCACGGCCACCAGCCCCCCCCTTTGCGTGAAATCCCTGCCGGGGCTGGCCGGCACGAGGTAGGAGAAGCCACCGGACACTCTGTACAGGCTGTGCTCATCAAGCGCAAGCCTGGAGGCATCGACCGCGTTCTCCGCTATCTTCTCACGTGTGACAGCTTGCCCGGCAATTTTCTCCGCCGTCACCGCCAGAGCCGCGATTTTTGAGGTGACGACTGCGGCATCGGCAAGTTTGGAGGAGGTGATGGCCTGATCCTGGATGTGGATGGTCTTGATGAGAGGGATGCCCACGATGGCCGAGGCGAAGTTGTTCACCTGGTTCTTCTCCTCCCCCTCGACCGGCCCCGCCACGCCGATCAGGGAGTGATAGCCGAAGTTCTCGGGGATCCACTCGAAAACCACCACCGTCCTCTCGCCCCGCCCGAGCTGCTCGACGTTGGCCGAGCCGACTTCGGAGCCACCGACCAGAAGCCTTACGGGAATGTCTCTGAGCACGCTCGTGCCACGGTTCGCCACCACCAGCGTGACCCTGCAGACCTCGCCCGGCAGGGGTTCGCGGGGGGAGATTGAGATCCCGGCCACGGCGAGGTCCCTGCCCGGGACCTCTGCCGGCACCGTCTGGTCTGCGATCCTCGCCACGGTAGCCGCGGCATCCCCCAGCCTGGAAACCGGAATTGCTCCACCCGAGCCGCTCGAACCCGCGGCGGCCCCCGTGCCCCCTGTAGCACCGGTGGATTCCGCCATCCCCGGGAGCTCCTTCACCGTTACAGTCAGGGAGGCCCGATTGTTCGCCTGTTCGCTTTCACCCTGAACCGGGCCCACCTCGCCCACCAGCGAGTAGCTGCCGGTTTGGGGAGGCGTCCAGTCGAAGAGAACCGCAATAGCGCTACCCGCGTCCAGGTCGACGTAGCGGGTGGGCCCCACCTGTGAGCCGTTCACCAGAAGCTTCACCGGCACTCCCTGGAGGCGGGCGTTCCCCAGATTCACCACGGTTATGCCTACCGCCGAGGCCTCGCCGGCAGTGGGCTCCCTTGGGTCGATCAGCACGCCTATGGCGGCGACGTCTCGGCCCTGACCCGACGCAAAGGCACCTCCCGGTAGCACAAAAGACAGAAATGCGAACAGGATGAATGCAGCCAAAGACACCCGATTCAAGTGCCCCCACTAATAATTAATGAAAGGGGAAGTATTAAAAGTTTGTGTGGGGGGGAGGTTTCCTCGAGATAGGTGATTTTTTGAAGGGGCCTCTCCCGTTTCATTCGGCTGGCCGGGGCGTGGGGTGAAAAAGGAGGGGAAAGATGAGGTGTCCCCACTGCGGGTCCAGCAATCTACGACAATCAACGGCGCAGAGGTTCGGGTTTCCGGTGGTGGCCGAGCACGCTACAACGCATGCCATTTCAAGGCCTATTCGCACGGCCCTCTCCAGCTTCATCTTTTCTTCTTCTTGGCTCCCCTTTTTGCTTTTTGCGGGAATTTTCCCAGCCTATTTGGTCAATATAGAATAAAAGCCCCGAAAACTGTTTTGAGGATTTTTCCAGCCTCTTTTGTTCCCAAGCCTTTTCCTCCGGTTTACAGAGAGAGAACCCCTAGTTTTGCCGGTATTGATCTTTTACCGGTAAACCGGTGCCGAAATCCCCTCCCCCGCACCATCTGGGGTTCCCGGAGCAGGAACCTCGGCGGAGGGGAACAGATAAACGAGGTGCACGGTTTCCTCCGGAACCAAGCCTTCGAGTTCAGGAAGGGCTGAGCTCGGATCCTGAGCCTGCCGGATCCCAAAACCTCAGCGGCCTTCCTCCCACCTCTTCACATATTCCTCCAGCTCCCTCAGCCCCTTCCTTTTCTCCTTCTCTCGCAGGAAGGAGGCTTCGAAGGAGTGGCGGGCCAGGGCCGCCAGTTCCTCCCTCCCCAGCCCCAGCACCTCCTGGATCGCCAGGTAGTTCTCGTTCACGTACCCCCCGAAGTAAGCCGGATCGTCCGAGTTCACCGTCACCCTGAGCCCCCTTTCCAGCATCCTCAGGAGGGGATGCTCCCTGAGATCCCTCACCACCCCCAGCCTGAGGTTGGAGAGGGGACAGAGGGTGAGGGGGATCTTCCTCCGAACCAGCTCCTCCACCAGCCTTTCGTCCTCCATGGCCCTGTTCCCGTGGTCTATCCTGAGGGCCCCCAGCTCCAGGGCCTCCCACACGTACTCGGGCGGTCCCTCCTCCCCCGCGTGGGCCACCGCCAGGAAACCCTCCTCCCTGGCCCTCTTGAAAACCCTCCTGAAGTTGGAGGGGGGTGGCCCACCTCCGCGGAGTCCAGCCCCACCCCGGTGATCCAGTCCCAGTAGGGCAGGGCCTCCTCCAGCGTTCTCATCGCCTCCTCCTCCGGCAGGTCCCTGAGGAAGCACATGAGGAGCTTCACGCTCATCCCCTCCTCCTCCAGCGCGGAGTGGATCCCCTCCACCACGGTTTCAAACCTCAGGCCCCTCCTCGTGTGGGCCTGGGGATCGAAGAAGACCTCGGCGTGCAGCACCCCCTGGGAGCGCGCCTTTCGGAGGTAGGCCAGCGTGAGTTCGCGAAAGTCCTCCCTCTCCCTCAGCACCCCCACCCCCCTGTAGTACAGGTCGAGGAAGTCCTGCAGGTTCCTGAAGTGGTAGGCCTCCCTCACCTCCTCCAGGGAACGGTAGGCCATTCTCACGCCGTTCCTCCTGGCCAGCTCCAACATCAGCTCCGGCTCCAGCGTTCCCTCCAGATGGAGGTGGAGCTCGGCTTTGGGCAGGTTCCCCACGAAAGCCCTGAACACCCCTCCTTTTTAGGGGGTCTTCCCTAAAACCTTAGCCTGGTTCGGGTCGGTACTGGTTTTTTGGCCCCCGGAATCGGCCACTTTCGCGCTGGTGGTTGCTAGAGCTCCAGAACGTAGATTTTGGCCGGCAGCCCGCCGTGCATGACCCTCCTCGAGTGTGGGATGGGGACCTCCACCCTGGCGGCGGCCTCTTCGAACGGTTTGGCGGACGCCGTGATGAACACGGCCCTCACGCCGTGGTGGGCTTCCCTCAGAGCTCGGAGCACGGTTTCGTAGAAGGCCCCAATCTTCTTTAGGCTGTGCGACCTCATGCCGTAGGGAGGGTTCGTGACCAAGAGCTCGGCGCTCAGGTCCCGGTGGATTTCCGCCCTGGTGCAATCCCCCTGCAGAACCCTAACGGTGTCCTCCACGAGGGCGGTCTTCAGGTTGATCCTGGCACCCTCAGCGTGCTTGGGGCTGATTTCTATGCCGGTTATCTCATAGGGATCTCTGGTGGCGGCCTCCAGCAGCTTTTCCCTCACGGCTCTTTCGGTGTCAGGGTCGTGGAAGGGAAGTTTGGGCAGGTAGGGGTCCTTCCTGAAGAGGAGGAGGGGGTACCTTCTGGCCAGGTGGGCGGCCTCGATGGGTATGGTCGCCCCTCCGCAGAAGGGATCCAAAAGCGCTTGCCCCCTGTACCCGCCCAGCCTCAGCATCGCGGCCGCCAGCGTGGTCTTCAGCGCCGCCGGATGATGGTATGCCCTGTACCCCCTCCGGTGGAGGGATTCTCCGGTGGTGTTGACGCCCATCAGGACCTCCCCGAACCTCACCAGCACGGTGATTTCGAGGTCGGGCTCCTCCAGGTCCACCTTGGGCCTGAAGCCGAGGGACTCCGTGCAGGAATCTATGACGGCCTGCCCCACCACCCTGGCCACCTCCATGCTGGTGAAGGGATGCTCACCGATGCGCTTGCACCTGACGGCGAAGGATCGGTCGGGCCCCAGCAGGGGACCGTAGTCCACATCCTTGGCCACCCCGTAGATGTCCCCCAGGCTCTCGAACTCCTCACGGGCCAGGAGGAGGTGAAGCCTGTTCACGGTCCTCGCGGCATAGTTCACCACGTACATGGCCTCGAGGGGTGCCCTGAAAAACACCTTGCCCACGTCGGCCTTGGCGGAGCCCACCAGCTCTTCCATTTCTCCGGCGGCTAGGTCCTCAATACCCGGAGCTACCGTGACAAACCAGTCGTGGGTCTCCACGCCCTTTCACCTACGGCCGGGGAGGTTAATAAGACGTCCAGATGGTCTTCGGGCTGAAGGCGGTCCCCCCGACCCTCTTGCGCGCGCTGGGAGAAAAAAAGAAGGGGTCACCCCTCCACCCTGGGAGCCACCACCAAGGCCACCTCCCCCTCCATCACGAAGACCACCGGGGAGGGCTGGGGCCAGTAGTGGGCCACGGCTCGGCAGGGATAGAGGTTGAGACCCCTGGCCAGGTGAAAGAGGGAAGGGGCCACCAGCTCCACGTCCAGGCTGTAGCCGTATTTCACCCTCAGGGTGGTGGCCAGCTCCGTTAGGCTCATCGCCGTCCTGCTCCTGCTGGAGAGATCCACCTCGAGTTTCTCCAGAGTCTCCAGGGTTTCCTCGATACCGCTGGGAAGCTTCACCAGCGCCATCACGTGGGTGGGATCCATGATGCCCCTTTCCAGCTCCTTCCCCAGGAGCTCCTGAAAGCTCGGCAGGTTCTTGGCTCCTTCCATTTTCCCCACGCGGGCTGGGTCCCCCCTCCCTTATAAGGGAGAAACGGGTTCCCGGAGGCAGCCTACTCCCGGTGGTCCTCCTCCCCCAGGTCCAGCTCCGTCTCGGCCCCGAAGAGCCTCTCCAGCGAGGCCAGCAGCTCCACCATGCCCTCGTTCTTGAGGGGGGAGACGAGCTGCAGGGTGCCAGGCATCCCCAGGGAGGAAAGGGAGGCGAGCAGACCCTTAGCCATTTCCCCCCTGAGCCCCCTCGCCTCCTCCTCCACCTCGGAGGAGAGGTAGTCGGGGTCCTCCGTCCACCTCACCACCCTCTCCAGCTCCTCGGGCTGGAGGAGGTCGATCTTGGTGAGCACGTTGAGCTGGGGGAGGTTAAACCTGGTCTGCACGGAGGCGGCCAGCATGAGCATGGAGATGAAGTCGGTGGGGCTGCGGGCGAAGAAGGAGTCTATGAGGAAGAGCAGGGCGGCCCTTCCCCCCAGCCCCTTCACTATCCTGGCGCCCGTCTCCCTGAAGGCGAAGAGCTCCAGCTGCCCCGGAGTGTCCACCAGCACGTAGTCGGGCTTCCAGGCGGAGATGAGCTCCTCGAACTCGGGCAGGTAGTTGAGGGTGAGGTTGACGGAGGCCAGGAGGGCGCCGTTGGGCCCCAGCCTGTACCTCTCCATCACGTCCGCCAGGGTGATCCTCGTCCGGAGGTCTATCTCGGGGGTGTAGGGGAGCCAGTCCGCTCCCGGATCCAGGTTCAGGGAGAGGGCCCTCCGCCTTTGGCCCAGGAGCTCGACCAGGGAGGAGAGGAGGGTGGACTTCCCGCTCCCGGCCGGACCCAGCAGGTAGACGAACCTGGTCTCGGTCATCCTCCTCCCACCTGAACCTTTTAAAAGATAATTTAATAAACACCGAAAAACTTAAATATAGGTGCGGGAAGCCGCGCGAAAACCGGGTGGGAGGATGAAGAGGGTGGGAAGGCTGCTGCACCGGACGACCAGGGGGCTGGTGGCCAGGCTGGAGGCCCCCCAGAAGCTGGGGGAGCCGCTGCTGGTCAGGGGCAAGGGGGAGGTGGGGAGGATCTTCGACCTCTTCGGCCCCGTCTCCCGCCCCTACGCCCTGATCCGCCCCAGGAAGGGGCTGGGGGAGGAGGAGCTGGCTTCCCTGCTGGGAAAGGAGCTCTACGTGGAGGGAGGGAGATGAAGGAGGAGGCCAAGCAGGAGCAGGCCCCGCGGGAGGGGGAGGGCAAGAAGAGGACCTCCTGCCCCAGCTGCGGGAGCAGCAAGCTGGTGAGGGACTACGAGCACGGGGAGCTGGTTTGCGCCGGGTGCGGGTACGTGATAGCGGAGAGGATCATGGACCTGGGTCCGGAGTGGAGGGCCTTCGACCAGGAGCAGAGGGACAAGAGGGGAAGGGTGGGGGCCCCCATGACCTTCACCATCCACGACAAGGGTCTCTCCACCATGATAGACTGGAGGGACAGGGACTCGTACGGAAAGGACCTGACCCCCAAGCGCAGGGCCCAGATCTACAGGCTGCGCAAGTGGCAGAGGAGGATAAGGGTCTCGGATGCCATCGAGAGGAACCTGGCCTTCGCCCTCTCGGAGATAGATCGCATGGCCTCCCACCTCAGCCTCCCCAGGAACGTCAGGGAGACCGCCGCCCTGATCTACAGGAGGGCCGTGGAGGAGAAGCTGATCAGGGGAAGGTCGATAGAGGGGGTGGCTGGGGCGGCCCTCTACGCCGCCTGCAGGGAGTGCAAGGTGCCCAGGACGCTCGACGAGATAGCCGAGGTCTCGAGGGTGAGCAAGAAGGAGATAAGCCGCAGCTACAGGTTCATAGCGAGGGAGCTGCTCATCCACCTCCACCCCACCTCCCCCGCCGACTACGTGCCCAGGTTCGCCAGCGAGCTCGGTCTCAGCGGGGAGGTCCAGTCCAAGGCCATAGAGATCCTGAAGGAGGCCGTGGAAAAGGGGCTAACCTCGGGGAGGGGTCCCACGGGAGTGACGGCCGCCGCCATCTACATCGCCGCCCAGATGCTGGGGGAGAGGAGGACGCAGAGGGAGGTGGCGGACGTGGCCAGGGTCACGGAGGTCACGGTCAGGAACAGGTACAAGGAGCTCTGCGAGAAGCTGGGCCTCAACTGCGAGAAGCTGGGCTGAGAAGGGGGTGCGGTCCTTCGGTCTAAGTGGTATATACCATCGCCCGGAAGCCCGGGGGGCTCGGTAAGGTTAAATAAGGGAAGGAGGGAAGGGGAAAGGTGAAAAATTGGGAAAGGTAGCCGACGGTTGGAAGAAGGCGGTGGAGATAGCGAACAGCATGCCGAAGGCCCGGGAGCTGCTCAAGAGCTGGGGGAACAAGGCGGTGCAGTTCGTGGTGGAGGGGGAGGATCCCAGGGAGTTCTACGTGGAGGCCAAGGACGGGGTGGCCAGCTTCCACGTGGGGAAGCACCCGAGTCCCGCCTTCACCATGATAGGGAACAAGGATATCATGTGGAAGCTGCTGACCAGGGAGGAGGACGCCGTTAAGGCCTTCATGGCCAAGAAGTACCAGGTTCAGGGTTCCCTCGGTGAGTCCATAAAGTTCAGGAAGATCCTGGAGGAAGTGGGAAAGAACGTCAGCCTCGTGTAGGGGCTGGCGTTCGATATTTTTTTCGGGTTTTTCTCCTCCCTCAAGGGTTAAATAGGGCAAGGGGGAAGGGGAAAGGTGAAAATTTGGGAGAAGTAGCTGAAGGCTGGAAGATGTTTGCGGAGCTGGCGAACCAGAACGAGGGTGCCAAGAAACTGATGCAGGGCTGGGACAAGGTGGTGCAGTTCGTGGTGGACGGCGAGGACACCAGGGAGTTCTACCTGGAGTTCAAGGGGGGAAAGGTCACCTTCCACGTGGGGAAGCACCCGCATCCTGCCTTCACCATGATAGGGAACAAGGACATCATGTGGAAGCTGCTGACCAGGGAGGAGGACGCCACCAGGGCCTTCATGGCCAAGAAGTACTCCATTCAGGGTTCCCTTGCCGACGCCATGAAGTTCGGCAAGATAGGGCAGGAAGTCGCGAAGACCGCTCCCAGCTTCAAGTGAACCCCTGAGGCGCCGCTCCGACCCATTTTTTTTCTTCAATCCCTGCTCAGCTCCCCTACCCTCTCCACCAGCTCGGGCAGCACCTTTCCCGTCTTTCCCCTGATCACCACGGAGGCGAAGGCGTCCATGGGGGTGGGCTCCTCGTTCACGATGAGCAGCTCCGCCCCGGCCTCCACCGCCATGGGGGGAAGGAAGTTGGCCGGGCTCACCGCCAGCGAGCTCCCCGCCACCAGCAGGAGGTCGCACCTCCTCACCAGCTCGAAGGCCTCCCTCAGGGCCTCCCCGGGAAGGGCCTCCCCGAAGAAGACCACGTTGGGTTTCAGGAGGCCCCCGCACTCCCCGCACAGGGGAGGGATCTCCCCCCTCTGCACGATCTTCTCCGCCAGGACCTCGATGGGGAAGAGCCTACCGCAGGAGAGGCACCTGCATTCCCTCAGGTTACCGTGGAGCTCCACCACCCTCTTGGAGCCCGCCGCCTGGTGCAGGCCATCCACGTTCTGGGTGATCACGGCCTTCAGGATGCCCATCTCCTCCAGCCTGGCCAGGGCCCTGTGCCCCTCGTTGGGCTCGGCCGTGAAGACGGAGAGGAACTCGGAGGCGGCCCTGTAGAACCTGGAGGGATCCTCTAGGAAGGAGGAGAGGGTGGCGAACTCGGAGGGGTCGTACTTGGACCACAGACCCCCGGGGGAGCGGAAGTCCGGTATGCCGGACTCCGTGCTCACCCCTGCCCCGGTAAGGGCCACGGCGTAGTGGGAAGAGGAAAGGAGCTGGGCCGCCCTCCTCATCCCCTCCTCCAGGCTCATCCTCCCTCCTTTTCCCCTCTCCTCCTTTAACCTCACCGCCGGTTCAGCGTTCTCCCTCCAGCAAGTCCTTTAGGGGAGGGGGGGAAGCCGGTATGATGAGGACGCAGAGGGTCAGGGAGGGGAGGGTGGAGCTGGAGGTTCCCGAGCTGGAGAGCTTCAGGGCCCCCTCCGGGGACTTCGTGCCCTCCCTCACCCCGGTCTTCTACAACCCCCACATGGAGTTCAGCAGGGACATAGGGGTGGCGGCGGTCCGCGTCTTCGGCAGGAGGGCGGGGAGGAGGCTGAGGATCTGTGATCCCCTGGCGGGGGTGGGGGTGAGGGGGCTCAGGTACGCGGCGGAGGTGGAGGGAGTGGAGGAGGTGGTGGTGAACGATGCCTCGGAGGAGGCCTTCGGCTTCCTCCGCAGGAACCTCTCCCTCAACCCCCTCCCCCACGTCATCCCGCGCCACGAGGAGGCGCACCTCCTCCTCTGGAGCTGCAGGAGGAGCTTCCAGGTGGTGGATCTGGATCCCTTCGGCTCCCCCTCCCCCTTCCTGGAGGCCTCCTGCGCCTCCCTTTCTCCCCCGGCCATGCTGGCCCTCACCGCCACCGACACGGCCTGCCTGGCCGGGGTTTACCCCCTGGCCTGCCTCCGGAAGTACGGCGCCCTTCCCGTCCGGGCGGAGTACTCGCACGAGGCGGGCATGAGGATCCTGATAGGCTTCTGCCAGAGGGTGGCGGGGATCCAGGGGCTCTCCCTCCTCCCCCTCCTCTGCCATTCCACCAGGCACTACTTCCGGGTTTACCTCCTCTGCAGGAGGGGGGGAGTGAGGGAGGTCCTGAGGGAGCAGGGCTACCTCTCCTCCTGCGTCTGCGGGAGGAGGTCCTTCTCCAGGAGGCCGGAGGGGGGCACCTGCGAGTGCGGGAGGAGGAGGGAGATCTCGGGGCCCATGTGGCTGGGGAGGCTGGGGGAGGGGGGTTTCGTGGAGGAGGTGAGGAGGACGGTGGAGGCCTCGGACTTCAGGCTCAGGTCCCAGGAGCTGAGGCTGCTGGAGCTGTGTGCGGAGGAGGCGGAAGCCCCCCCCTTCTTCTACGACTCCCACGCGATGGCCCGCAGGGGCTCCCTCTCCCCCCCCAGGCTGGAGAGGATCCTGGAGGGGTTGAGGGACAGGGGTTACCGGGCCGTGCGCACCCACTTCTCCCCCACCGGCTTCAGGACGGATGCTCCCTTCGAGGAGGTTCAGAGGTTCTTCCGGGGCTAGGTGGCCTGTAGCCCTTTCCTATCAGGTAGACCTCCGCGCTCCCCTTCCTGGAGGCGGGAGGCTTGGAAACCTTGGCGAACTCAAACCTTTTCCTGAACTTCCTCAGGAAGCCCTCCAGCCCCTTCCCCTGGAAGACCTTGATCACGATCTTGCCCCCCTCCCTCAGCACCTCCTCCGCCAGGCGCAGGGCGGCCTCCGCCAGCTCCAGCGACCTCAGGTGGTCCACCTCCCAGACCCCGGACATCTTGGGGGAGGCATCGGAGAGGATCACGTCGGCCTTCCTGGGGAGGTGGGAGAGGATGGCCTTCGCCGTGAGGGGGTCACGCAGGTCTCCCACCAGGGTTCGCATGTTCGGGTCCGGGAAGGGGGGGAGGGGCTGCAGGTCCACCCCCAGCACGAAGCCCTCCTCCCCTACCTCCTCCCTGGCCACCTGCATCCATCCCCCCGGGGCCGCACCCAGGTCCACCACCACCTCCCCCCTCTCCAGGAGGAGATAGCGGGAGTTCAGCTGCTTGAGCTTGAAGGCCGACCTGGCCCTGTACCCCCGCTTCCTAGCCAGCCTGCGGTAGGGCTCATCCTTCCTCCAGGCCACCGGCTCACCCAGGCAGGGGCTCCCATCCCCTCTCGGGCCTCAGCCCCGCCCTCCTGAAGGCCTGTATCACCCTCTCCAGGAGGGAGTGCAGGTCTGGGGAGTAGAAGAGGTGGCTGGGGCAGTCGCAGTCGCTGGATCCAAAGCCCTCCACGCTGGGCAGATCCCTGAGCCCACTCGCCACCCGGCATTCCTTCCTGGTCCTGCTCCTCGCCTTAACCAGGTCCACCACCCTGGCCCTCATCCTCAGGTAGTCTATGTGCCAGTGGGCGGGCTTCTCCTCCCTCAGGTGGCGCCTCACCCTCCTCTCCACCCCGGAGAGAGCGGAGCCCACGTAGGCGTAGTAGCCCCCCCTGAAGTTCCTCACCCCCAGCTCCCCCACCTTCAGCTGGAGGTCGAAGGGGACGTGCAGGATCAGGGCGTAGGTCCCTCCTCCCATCCTATCCCCCTGGGAGGGCAAGCCTTAAGCCTCTCCCCCTCCTCTTTTCCACGTGGCGGTCAGGAACCTCTTCGTGGACTACGACAACACCCTCCATGACTCGGATTCCAAGTTCGTCTCCCACTTCCGCGGCCCGGCGGAGGCCCTGGGGATCACGGGGAGGGAGCTCTGGAGGCTCTACCTCTTCGAGGTGCACAGGGGAATGGTGCACAGGCTTTACCCGGAGAGACACGACGACAGGGAGTTCCACTGCCGTCTCCTCTTCCAGAGGCTGGGCAAACCCTACCGGGAGGAGATAGCCTCCCAGATCACCTCGGCCTTTGAGAGGGCCATGGAGGAATGCTGGAAGAACCCCTCCTTCTTCCCCGACGCCTTCCCCTTCCTGGAGGGGGCCTCCCGCAGGTACAGGCTCTTCCTGGCCACCTCCGAGAACGCCCTGCAGAAGGCCTCCTCCGTGGAGAGGGTGGGGGGCAAGAGGTACTTCCAGCAAGTGCTGGGGGATCACAACATAGGGGTGAGGAAGACGGAGAAGGGCTACTACCTCAAGGCCCTGGAGCTGGCGGGGGCGAGGGCGGAGGAGAGCGTGATGGTGGGGGACAGCCTCACCCACGACATTTTCCCCGCCAGGGAGGCCGGAATGGGAACGATATGGGTCAACCGGAAGGGAGAACCTGGGGAGGGGGAGGTGGGGAGGGAGGTGAGGGACCTGAGGGAGGCCCTGCGCCTCCTCCTCGACCCTCACCCTTTTTAAAACCGCGCTCCCAAGAGGGATGAAATGCCGACCTACATCCTCCTGTCCATACTGACGGCGGAGGGGAGGAAGACCCTGAAGGAGAAGCCCAACCGAATCTTCGAGGTGAACAGGGAAATCGAGGCCTTCGGGGCCAAGGTGCTGAAGCAGTACGCCGTTCTGGGTCCCTACGACTTCGTGAACGTGGTGGAGGCCCCGGACAACGAGACCATAGCCAAGATTTCCATAGAGCTGGGCTCCAGGGGAACGCTGAAGGTGATGAGCCTCCCGGCCGTGCCTGTGGAGGAGTTCATCGAGAAGATCAGAAGGAAGTAACCTCTTCCCTCCCTTCAGGCCGGACCGGGCTGGTCAGCCTAGGGGCTCCTCAGCCTCCTCTCCAGCCACTCCGCCGTGAACTCCACCGCCACCCTCCTCTCCCTCTCCCCGGTGAACCTGTGATCTGCCCCCGCCACCAGCAGCAGGTTCTTGGGCGAGCGCACCCTCCGGAAGATCTCCGCGGAGTGCCAGGGTGGGACCAGCTCGTCCTCGCTTCCGTGCACCAGCAGGAGGGGGATCCTCATCCTCTCCACTCCACCCAGGAGGTCGTATTTCCCCGCCTCCCCCTCCAGCTCCCTCAGACCCTCCAGCCTGCAGGGAGTGGCCCAGGCCGCCACCGCCTCGGGAGCTTCGGAGAGGGAGGAAAAGAGGAGGGCCAGATATCCACCCAGGCTGCTTCCCATCAGCCCCACCCTCCCGTATCCCAGGGATTCAGCGAACTCCAGCATCCTCTCGAGGTCCTCCCTCCGCAGGGCCAGGCTGGCCTGCGCCTCCTCCCGGTGATTGAACCTGAGGGAGGGCAGGCCCCTGCGGCCCAGCTCCTCCGCCAGCTCCACGTACTTAGGGCTGTACATACTTCCGAAGAGGCCGTGGCAGAGGATCACGCAGGCCTCGGAGGGCTCCTCCGGCGTGCAGAGGATCCCCCTCAGCTCTCCCACCCTCACCTCCCTCTCCTTCACGTTCTCCCTTCCTCCCCTCCACAAAAAATATATGGGGGCAGTTAGAATCTCCAAAAAAAAAAGAGGTGAGCGGATGGAGATAAAGAAGGTGGCTGTTCTCGGAGCAGGGGCCATGGGTCACGGGATCGCGCAGCTGGCGGCCATGGCGGGGATGGAGGTGAACCTCAGGGACATCAGCGACGAGTTCGTGCAGGCGGGAATAGACAAGATAAAGTGGAGCCTCAACAAGATGGCGGAGAAGGGGAAGATCAGCCAGGAGGACGCGGAGGCCGCCCTCAAGAGGATCCACAAGTTCGTTTCCCTCCCCGACGCCGTTAAGGGCGTGGACTTCGTGATAGAGGCCATCCCGGAGAAGTTGAGCCTGAAGAAGGAGACCTTCGCGGAGGTGGACCGCAACGCCCCCAAGCACGCCATCCTGGCCAGCAACACCAGCGCCCTCCCCATCTCGGAGATGGCTTCCGCCACCACCAGGCCCGAGAAGGTGGTGGGGATGCACTTCTTCAACCCGCCCCAGCTCATGAGGCTGGTGGAGGTGGTGAGGGGGAACAAGACCAGCGACGAGACGGTCAGGGTGACGGTGGAGCTGGCCAAGAAGTTCGGGAAGGAGCCGGTGGTGGTGAACAAGGACGTTCCGGGCTTCATAGCCAACAGGTGCACGATCATAGGCTCCAACCTGGTGCACTGGATGGTGTACAACGGTGAGTACACGGTGGAGGAGGTGGACGCGGCGGCCATCCACAAGGCCGGGATGCCGATGGGCATGTTCGGGCTGCTGGACTACAGCGGGATAGACATAGCCTACAGCGTGGCCAAGTTCATGGAGGAGAGGGAGCCCGGCTTCAAGGCCTGCCCCCTGCTGGAGGAGAAGGTCAAGAAGGGGGAGCTGGGCGTGAAGACCGGGAAGGGCTTCTACACCTATCCGGAGAAGAAGTGGGTGCCGCTGGACCTTCCCTTCGAGAAGGCGGAGAAGTTCGATCCCTTCATCCCCGTGTACGTGGGGGTCAACGTGGCGGCGGAGCTCCTGAGGAACGGGGTGGCCAGCAAGGAGGACATAGACAAGGCCCTCAAGCTGGGCTTCAACCTCCCCATGGGTTACTTCGAGCTGGCGGACTCCATAGGCATAGACGTGGTGGTCCAGAAGCTCAAGGAGATCTCGGCCAAGTACGGACCCTTCTACAAGCCCAGCCCGCTGCTCGAGGAAATGGTGAAGAAGGGGGAGCTGGGGCAGAAGACCAAGAAGGGCTTCTACACCTACGAGTAGCCCCCCTAATTTTTTTTCTGCAATTTTTTCTACAGGGTCCATTCCTCCCGCATCAGGAGGAGGCGCTTCAGGAGGATGAAGACCGCCACCAGTCCTCCCACCGCTCCCGCCCCTATGAGGGGCAGGGAAACCCCCCTACCTCCCTCCTCCGGCGGGGCGGGGGGAGAGGGCGGGGAGGTCACGGTGAGGGTGTATACCGCCTCCTTCACGGTTCCGTCCTCACCGCTGGCTCTAACCGTTATCCGGTGCTCCCCCTCCGGGGCGTTCTCCCCCACGGTGAGGCTCATGGTGGAGGAGAAGCTCGGGAGGCCGCTCTGCGGGTAGAAGGACACGAGCACTTCGGAGGGCTGGCCAGCGGCGCTCAGGCTCACCCTGTGGTTGTAGCCGTACAGGGCCGTCACCGTGACGGTGAGGCTGGTGGAGGATCCCCGCTGCAGGCTTCCCCTCTCCAGGCTCAGGGAGAGGTTGAAGGTTGGGGTTGTGGTGGGAGCGGCGGCAGTCACCGTCAGGGTGAAGGTGACGGTGTGGGTCTTCCCGTCCGCCCCCGTTCCCCTGAGGGTGAGGGAGTAGGTTCCGGGGGAGGCGGAGGAGCTCACGCTCACGGTGACGGTGGAGCTGAAGTCGGAGTTCCCGCTCCCCGGGCTGAAGCTCACCGTCACCCCGGAGGGAGCCCCCACGGCGCTCAGGGTCACCGTCTGGCTGTACCCGTGGAGGAAGGAAACGGTCAGGGTGATGGTGGTGGAGTTGTCCTGCCTCACGGAGGCGCTGCTGGGACTGACGGAGAGGGAGAAGTCCGGGGGCGGGAGCTGGTACAGGGCGTAGGTGTAGGGGGAGGTTTTCTGGTTGCCCGCATTATCACGTGCCACGGCTTGGAACCTGTAGTACCCCTCTCCCTCGGGGGTGTTGAAGCTCCAGGACCAGGGTGGGGAGCTCTTGGCTCCGAGACTCCGGTTTTCTCCCCAGCTGGCGTTGTCGGCGGAGTAGGAGTAGAAGAGCTCCACGCTAACCAGCCCGCTTAGGGCGTCTGAGGCGGTGACGGTCACGTTGAAGGGGGAGGAGGTCTGGGTTCCCAGCGGGTTGACGCTGCAGGAGGGAGGAGTGGTGTCGATGCCGAACTGCACGCTCTCGGACCAGGGTCCAGGATTTCCGGCATTGTCGACGGCCCTCACCCTCCGGTAGTACACATCGTCGGGTAGGTCGTTCTCCAGGGTGTGGGAGGTCCCCGCTATCCCCACCTTATCGTAGACCAGGGTGGAGAAGTCGCTGCGGGTGCTGATCTGGAGCTGGTAGGTTACCCCGGACGGGTCCTCCACCCCGGACCAGCGGAAGGTGGGCCTGCGGGTGGCGTACCAGGAGGCCTCCACCCAGCGCGGGGCGTTCTCGGGCGGGGTCACGTCCACCACGAAGCGCCAGGTGAGCTGCTGCACGTGCGGTCCCCCCGCCTCCTCCCCTATGTTGTCCCTGGCCACCAGCCTGAGGTAGTAGAGGTTCTCGGGGAGCTGGAAGGGAAGCAGGTTCTCCAGCCTGGCCCTGAGGATGGCTCCCCCCCGGTTCTCCAGGGTGGTGGAGCGGATGCCCAGGGGGAGGGCTCCCGTGAAGGTGTTTTCGTTGTCCAGCCAGAGCTGGTAGTCCAGGAGGCCCGCACCACGATCCACCAGCACGAGCCAGATCTTGGGAGTGTTGTCGTTGAGGTAGACCACCTGCGAGGGGGAGGCCCACCTCTCGCTCCTGAGGTTCTCGTTCTCCTCGAAGAGCGTGAACCTTAGGTAGAGGTTCTCCGGCGTGGGCGGGAGGGTGTCGAGCACGAACCTGAGGTTCTCCGACCAGGGGCTTTGGTTACCCCCCCTGTCCTCGGCCATGACCCTCCACCAGTAGACCCCCTCCGGCAGCTCCCTCGACAGCTCCAGCTGGGAGGGGAGCAGGCCGCGCCTGTTTTCTAGGAGGGGCGGGGAGAAGGAGTTCTCGTCATCCACCTGAAGCCAGTAGGTGACTCCCGAGGGATCGGCCACCCCCTGCCAGTCAAAGAGCGGGGTGTTGTCGTCCCTGAGGAAGAGGAGGGGGCTCAGGGGAACGGGTACGGCGGGGGGGAGGGTGTCGACGAGGAACCAGGCCGGGGGGGAGAGGTTTTCGTGCCCCGCGTTGTCCCTCACCACCACCCTCCACCAGTACTCCCCGTCCCCCAGCACCTGCGGGAGGGTGAAGGAGGTGCTGAGGCAGGAGAGGTAGAGGGAGTCCACGTACAGGTTCTCCCCGTCTGCCGGCCCCTCGTTCTCGTACAGGAGGTAGACCCTCAGCTTCTCCACATCCTCCCAGGTCCACACCCTGTCCCCGGTGATGTCCACCTCGAGCTCGTGCACCTCGTTGTCCCGGGGCGTCCAGGCATGGCGGGATCCGAAGGTCTTCCCGTTGTCCAGGGAGTAGGTCAGCACCAGGTTATCGTTGTCGAAGGCCCCGCTCGCCCTGTACCTCACCCCCATCCTGAGGAAGAGGAGGTTCTCCCCCTCTCCCCTGCGGTACCCGTAGCCCCAGAGCCTGTAGCTGCGGTTCTCGTTGTCCAGGATGGCCAGGGAGAAGTTCTCGTCCGGTGCCCCCTTCGCGTTCTCCGGGGAGAGGAAGTTCTCGCCGGAGGAATTCTCGGCGTAAAGGCGGGTCCAGGGCTCGTTGTCATAGTAGGGGGAGGCGAAGGAGTTCTCTCCGGCAAGCTGCAGGCGGTAGGTCACGGGCATGGAGAGGAGGTCCAACACCTTAGTCCAGGAGAAGGTGAGCTGGTTCTCATTGGTGTAGGTCCCGTGGGTCGGGAAGAGGAGCTGGGGAGCCGGTGGGGCGGCGGTGTCCACCGTCAGCCTCCGGTTCTCCGACCAGGGACCCAGGTTCCCAGCCCTGTCCGCCGCCCTCACCCTCCACCAGAAGACCCCGTCCTCCGCGAA
>Ga0315298_1003521_pt1 | contig 24758 bp, 20 predicted proteins | sample WHS_1_MG_FD_203077 | JGI IMG/M metagenome (GOLD analysis project Ga0315298, IMG submission 203077) | Extremophilic microbial mat communities from Washburn Hot Springs, YNP, Wyoming, USA - WHS_1_MG | ecosystem: Environmental > Aquatic > Thermal springs > Hot (42-90C) | place: USA: Wyoming...
AGGCAATGACCAGGAGCAAGATTCTCATCGCCCTCGCGGTCCTCACGCTCGCCGTTCTGGTGTCCGCGTGCAGCGTCAACGTCAGCGTGAGCACGGCGAACATCCGCAGCGCGAAGTTGTCGCCCAACGAGAGCGGCAATCCGGAGGCCACGGTGTTCAGCCCCGACGACACGACCGTGTACTGCATCGTCCAACTGGCGAATGCGCCGGACGACACCGTTGTCAAAACGGCGTGGACGGCCGTGGAGGTGGAAGGCGTGGACCCCAACACCCTGATTGATGAGGCTTCGCTGACCACCGGCGACGGCACGCTGACGTTCAACCTGACCAACAACGGCCCATGGCCGGTGGGCAAGTACAAGGTGGACGTGTACCTGAACGGCAAACTCAACCGCACGCTGGATTATCAGGTACGCTAATCGGCCCAACAGGGCGCGGGCCTGGCGCGGGACTGCGACCGCCTCTGCAGCAGCGAACATGCCCTCACAACGGGGGCCTCGCCGCGGATCACAGTCCTGCGCCCGGCCTTGCCAGGGTAACGAGCCGCACGCCGAGCCGGTGTATCTGGCGGAAGCCCGCGGCCTGCGACACGCCCTTCACCACGGCGGCCACATCGTCCACCACCGAGCCAGACAGGTAGTGTGCGCCGTGCCGGAAGAGCACCGGCGACAGGGGCGTCGTAGGCCCCAGAACCAGGACCTGCGCATCCGGTCGTCTGAGGCGCATCAGGCTTTCAAACGTGCCGTTGAGCAGCGTCGTCCCTGTGAGCGCCAGGACATCGGCCTGGGGAATCACCTGCGCGGCAGCCGACGCCGGCAGGTCGCCACCGCGCGGCTGCAGTTCCAACACCCATAGTTCCCCGACGTTCTCGCGCAGGCGCTCTACGAACGGGAAGTGGCCCACAAGCGCCACTTTGCGGTTGCGGCCCAGGTCCGACAGGATCGCTTCCGCATTGAGTTCAACCGCCCCCTCCAGATACGGCGGCAACAGGGCATTGATGGCGGCCAACCCAATGCTGCTCCGAGGCGGGCAGCCAGCGAGGGCCATGTTCGCCAGTTCTCGGGCAGACATGTCCAGCAGATGACCAGCCTGCGGCACGGGTGGCTCGGCGTCGGTGTGTCCGCCGTACAGCGTGGACGCGAGGCCGCAACGCACAGCGCCCTCCACCTCGGCAACGACCGCCGTCCAGAAGACCCCCACACGCACGTCCAGGATGCGCCCTTCTTGCACTTCGCGCAGCAAGTCTTGGATGATTTGCACGAGCACGCTCCCTTCGGCAAGAGTGGTTCCATCATAGGGCGCATCCCCGGCGCCGTCAAATGGGCGCCCCGTCGTCCGCGCCATGCCTCCAGACAGCGAAGCCACCACCCCACTCGCGGGCAAGTCCAATGGCCCGCCCGCGCGGCTCCGGGACAGACGATCAGGACCCCTTCAGGTGCTCGTCCAGCCAGGCGAAGACTTTGGCCACGTTCTCAGGCGTCTCAAAAAGCGGGTCGGCGTGGGCGGCCCCGTCCAGCAATTCCAGCCTCACCTTGTCCTTGCCAATCGCCCGCTCCAGTTTCTCGGCCAGGTGGATGGACGACTGCATGGGCACGGTGGAATCCGCCTTGCCGTGTTGCAGGAAGAAAGGCGGCGCTTTGGCCGTAACGTAGGTAGCGGGGTCGGCGGCCCTCACGCGCTCGGGAATCTTCGTAATCTGCTCGCCCAGCAGCAGCGACTCGGGCGAGTGAGGCCCGTTGTGCTCCATCCCGGGCGTCGGCCCAAGCCCCGATTCGGCCAGCCACTCATCCATCCTCAGGAAATCGGTCGGCGGAAACCACGCCACGACCGCCTGCACATCGCTGGGCTGGTCCGGGTTGCCCAGGCTCAGGTCCTCCAGTTCGCGGACTCCGGCCGTTGTGCCCAGCATCGCCGCCAGGTATCCCCCGGCAGACCCGCCCCAGGCCGCGATCCGCTTGGGGTCAAACCCGTAGCGCGCGGCGTTAGCCCGAATCCAGCGCACGGCAGCCTTCACGTCGTGGACAAGCGCCGGGAACTTGGCCTCCCAACTCAGCCGGTAGTTCACCGCGACCACGGCATAGCCTCGCTTCAGCCCTTCCAGCATGGGCATCACCTGGGCGTCCGCCTTGTCGCATCCCAGGAAAGCCCCGCCGTGGATGGACACGATGACCGGAAACGGGCCATCCCCCTCGTCGGGCAGGTAGATGTCCAGTTTCTGGGCCGGCGACAGGGTCGCGTAGGGCACGTCCAGGAACTTGCGCTTGATGTGATCGGTGTTCGCGGGCGGGTGCGGATCCTGCACCGCGTAATGTCCTGGAAAGGGGGGTATGGGTTGCATCATGTTCGCACCTCTCTGTATTCTTTCGCCGCGCACGGCCAACTCTTACGAAGACACACGGGCGATCGTCTCCTTCGCCTTGCGCTGCTTCTGGTACACGTCAAACCCCACGGCCACCAGCAGCACGGTGCCCTTCACCACGTTCTGGTAGAAGTCCGGGAGTCCGGCCAGTTGCATGGCATTGTTCAAGACGCCGATGATCAGGACGCCCGTGATCAGCCCAAAGATCGTCCCTTCGCCTCCGACGAAACTCACGCCGCCCAGAAGTGCCGCCGTCAGGCAGTCAAACTCAACCCCCTGGCCGGTGAACACCTGCCCCGAAAACACGCGAGAGAGCAACAGCACCGACGTGATTCCCGACGCGAACCCGCAGATGGCGAAGGTAATCACCCGCATCTTGTTGATGTTCACACCGGCAAGGCGCGCTGCCTCCGGGTTGCCGCCCATGGCGAACACGTATCGGCCGAAGTACGTCCGCGTGAGGACGAAATTCCCGATGAGGGCAACCACGGCCATGATGATCACGGGGATGGGCACCGGGCCCACGTATCCCTGGCCGAACACCTTGAACGACTCGGGCAAGCCGATGATGTTCTTCCCGTTCGCCACGATGTACCCCAGGCCCTTGTAGATGGTGGCCGTGCCGAGCGTGATGATCAGCGGGTGAATCTGGAGTTTCACGCTCAGGACGCCGTTCATCGTCCCCAGGAACGTCCCCATCGTCAGGCAGACGAGGATGGCCAGCGCCGGATGGACGTGGTACCGCACCATGAGAATCGCCGTAACGATATTGGTGAAAACGATTTGAGACCCGATGGACAGGTCTATCGCGCCGGAGATCATCACGAACATGATCCCCACGGCGCTGATGGTGGCAAACGACACCTGACGCAGCATCAAGGTCAGGTTCTTGACCGTCATGAAGTTGGGCGAAATGAAGGTGAACAACAGCACCAGGCCCGTCAGAATCAGCAGGGGCGCGTACTTTCTCGCGAAATCGGTCGCGCTCCTGTATATGTTCCTCGCAAATGGCTGAACCTTCGCCATTACCCAAGTACCTCCATCAATGTGTTCCCGATGCCAAATCCAGAATGTAGTTTTGGCTGAACTGCTCCCGATGCACCTCTCCCGCGAACGTGCCCTCGCACAGGACGACGATTCGGTCCGACATCCCCAGCAACTCCTGCATGTCCGAGGAAATCATGATGATGGCAATCCCGTTGTCGGCGAGTTCGCGCATGAGTTTGTAGATTTCCTGTTTGGTGCCCACGTCAATGCCCTTCGTAGGCTCATCAAAGATCAGGATGTCCGACTGCGCGGCAAGCGCCTTGGCGAGGACGACCTTCTGCTGGTTCCCGCCGCTCAGGTTCTTCACGCGCTGCTCCAGGCTCGGCGTGCGGATGTCCAAGCGGGCCTTGTACTTCGCGGCGATCTCCTGTTCGGCCTTTGTGTTCACCAGCCCGCGCCGCGAGATGCGCCGCACGATAGGAAAGCAGATATTCCACTTCACGCCCATCTCCAGGAACAGCCCCTGGCCTTTCCGATCCTCGGGCAGCAGACCGATACCGTGCCGTATGGCATCGGCCGGCGACTTGATGGTTACGCGCTTCCCGTCCACCCAGATTTCGCCGCCCTCGGCGGGAGCCGCCCCGAAGATGACCATCGCCAGTTCTGTACGGCCCGCCCCAACCAGCCCCGACAGGCCGAGAATCTCCCCCTTCCTCACGTAGAAGGAGATGTCCCGCACGCCGTTACCCGATAGATGCCGAATCTCAAGCGCCACGTCGGACGGGGCACCCGTGCCAGCCGGATACTGCTCCGTGAGTTCGCGCCCCACCATCAGGCTGATGAGTTCCTTGCGATTCGTGTCCGCCGTCGGCCTCGTGGCCACATAGCGGCCATCCCGCATCACGCTCACCCGATCCGAGATTCGGAAGACCTCCTCCAGCCGATGCGAGATGTAGATGATCGTAACCCCGTTCTGCTTCAACCGCTGGATGATTTCAAACATGTGCTCCACCTCGGACACCGAGAGGGGAGCGCTGGGCTCGTCCATGATGAGGATGCGCACATTCTTGGAGACGGCCTTGGCGATCTCAACCAGGCGTTGCTGCGCGGGCGACAGTTCGCGGACGGGCTTATCGGGATCTATGGCAATGTTGAATTGCTGGAACAGCGCCACTGCGCGTTCGCGCATGACCTTGAAGTCCACCAACCTTCGGCCCCCGACCTTGTCCCCGAGGAAGATGTTCTCGGCCACGGACAGGGGCGGAACCAGGTTGAACTCCTGGTGGATGACCTCAATCCCCAGGCTTCGGGCGAGATGCGGGTTCATGCGCGTGAATTCGCGCCCGTTGACGCGGATCACGCCGCTGTCGGGTTCAATCGCGCCGCCCACCACCTTGACCAGCGTGGATTTGCCCGCGCCGTTCTCGCCCAGCAGCGCATGCACCTCGCCTTTGCGGAAGTCCAGCGAAACGTGATCCAGCGCCAGAACCCCAGGGTACCGCTTGACAAGGTTTCTGAGCGACAAGACGATATCAGAATCCATGCTCCAACCCATCCCAGAGGATACCGGCTAGGGGGCCCGGCCCGCCCCCTAGCCGCGTGAGCAGATGACCCGGCGACAAGCCGTGGTCTAAAGCCCTACTTCTCGCACTTGATCGTTACGAGGGGATCCAGCGTCTCCGCCGGGAACGGCTGGCCCGTAACCATCTTCTTCACGAGTTCATACGTGCGCTGGGCGAGGTCTTCAGGCCCCCCACCGATGGCCACCGCGCCCCGATAGGGATCCTGGCAGCCTTTGATGAGGGGGATGTTCTCGGGGTTCACGTCGCCCGAGAAGACCGCGTACTTGTCCAGAGCATTCGGCGCAAAGGCGCGAATGGCCTGCGACACGCCCATGGCGCCCGAGTCCCCGATGACCAGGAAGACCTTCACGTTCGGGTACGCCGTCAGGATGTTCTCGCCCGTGGTAACGCCCGCCGTAATCGTGGCATTGGGCACGTCCACGAAGGTTACGAGTTTGGCCTTCGGGCAACTCTCAATGGTGCGGAACCCGTTGGTGCGCTTCTTCATCTCGGGCGCGCCTTCGGTGCTCATGATGGCCACCTCAATGCTTTTGTCCGGCGCGTCGGGATATGTCTTGTTGATGAAGTCGCACGCCATTTGCGCGGCCATCACGCCGATCTGGTACTGGTCGGTGTGCATGTAGGCGTCGTAGGGGCCCTGCTGGTCCACCGGAACGCCCAGGACCTTGATGCCGGCCTTCTTCGCCTGCTCCACCGCGCTGATGACGCCAACCGGATCCACCGACATGACGATCAGCGCGTCCACGCCCATGGAGATGAAGTTCTCAATCTGGTTGTACTGTTTGGCCGCGTCGCCGTCGGCGCTCGCCACGAGGACCTCAATGCCATCGGCCGCGAACAGTTCCTTCACCCGCGTCGTCAGGGCCGACAGGAACGAGTTGGCGGCATCGGGAATGCAGTAGCCGATGCGCAGTTGCTTGGCCGGCGGCGTGGTCGGCGCCACGGTCGGCGCCACCGTCGGTGCAGCCGTCGGCGCAGCGGGCTTCGCGGTAGGCGTGGGCGTGGCCTTCGCACCGCACGCCGACAGAAGGGTTGCCACAACGAGCAGCAACGCCACAATGGTGGATAGCCTCTTGTTCATGTTCCTTCTCCTTTTCCCTTTCTGTCTTCAAAGACTCATGCTGACTTCATCGTTGCGGTGTAGTTGCATTTGCGCCTTGCGTTTTATGTAAACTCTCACCCCCTTTGCAACAGGATTTGCGGATGCAACACCGGCGCACCAACGCCGTGCCGTCCGCCGCAAGACCGGTTAGCGTCCCTTCTGCTGGGTAAGCCTCAGGTTCCTCTGGTACTCGTCAAAGGCCACCGCGCCCAGAAGAATCAGCCCCCGGACGATGAACTGCGCGTAGGTTCCCCAGCCGGCCAGTTGCATCCCGTTGCCGATCACCGCCAGGACGAACACTCCCCCGACCAGAGCCGGCACGCTGCCCTCGCCGCCCATGAAACTCACGCCGCCCACAATCGCCGCCGTCAGGGCAATGAACTCGGTGCCCGGCCCGAAGGACGAGTTGGTGGTGTTCGCCTTGGAGATCATCACCATCGTCGCCAAAGCCGTGAGGAACCCGCAGATGGTGTAGATCGCGACCTTCATCCGCTTCGTATTGATTCCGGACAGGCGCGCGGCCTCTTCATTGCCGCCCACGGCCATTAACCGGTAGCCGAAGGTCGTTTCGGTGTACACGAGGCTCGCCACGATGACGACCACCAGCGTCAGCAGAATGTCAAAGGGCACGCCCAGCACCTTCCCCCGCGTAAGGAACAGGAACTCGGGCGGGTAACTGCGGAATGTATTCGCCTTGGACACCAGGTACGAAATCCCCTGAAACACGGCACTGGTTGCCAGGGTCGCAATCAGAGGGAAGATGCGAATCCGAGACACGATCAGGCCGTTGATGAGCCCGAGGAGCGTGCCGAGCACAAGCCCGATGAGCACCGATAGCCAGACCGGCAGGTGGTACAACACCATCGCCATGGCCGTGATGACGCCGACGAGCGACATCTGATACCCCACGGACAGGTCAATCCCGCCCCCGATCATGACGAACGACAGCCCCACCGCGACGATGATGAAGTAGGTGTTCTGGATCACGATGTTCGTCAGGTTGCGCGCCGTCAGGAAATAGGGGCTGGCCAACGAAAAGAAAGCCATGAGGCCAAGGAGTATGAACAGCACGGTGTATTTTCTGAGACCGCTCAAATCCATTTTGGGCATCGTTTCTCTCGCTGCTGGGTTGAATGTCTCCGCTTGTTCTTGAGCGCCGCATTCTCGGGCCCAGGTTGAGGCTCTGGGGACTATCCGAAGGATTTGTATTGCACTTCAGGGGCGGGGCCGCCATTGCGGTCCTTGCCCTTCACAATCAGGGTAACCACGTCGTCAAGCGTTACCTTGCTGACTTCCAAAACATCTTGCCGCTGCCCGCCCTTGAGGACAAAGACGCGGTCGGCAATCGCCAGCACGTCCGGAATGCGCTGGGTGATGAGCAGGATGGAAATCCCCATGTCCCGCAGGTTCCGGATGAGGCCCAACAGTTTGTTCGCCTCGGTAACGCCCAGGGCCGCCGTCGGCTCGTCCATGATGAGGACCTTGCATTGGAACGCGATAGCGCGAGCACAGGCGACCATCTGACGCTGGCCGCCGGACATGCGGGCCACGCTCATCTTCGGCGACTTGATGTCCACGCGCAGGTCGCGGATCACCTCCGCAGCCCTGGCGTACATGCGCTTCTTGTCCACGAACAGGCCGAACGGACCGCGCACCAGTTCCCTGCCCACGAAGATATTGCGGGTAACGTCCAGGTTGTTGAACAGCGCCAGGTCCTGGTAGATCATGCTGATGCCCAGGCGCCGCGCGTCCAGGGGGCTGCGGATGTTCGCTTTCTCCCCGTCCACGTAGATGTCGCCCTCGTCGGCCACATACGCCCCCGACAGAATCTTCATCAGCGTGGACTTCCCCGCGCCGTTATCGCCGACGATGCCCATGATCTCGCCGCGCCGCAGTTCCAAATCCACATTGCGCAGCGCCTCAATCCCGCCGAAGCGCTTGCAGATGCCCTTCATCTCAACGATGTAATCCGCGCTCATAAGATCTCATTTGCGTCAGATGCTCGCACTGCAGAGTCAAAGACGGGGGCTGGGGATTCTGCCCGGGCACACGCCCCAGCCCCCGTGAGACACCGGCGTTCTCCACGCCAATCGCCGAGCCTACGGCTTGGGCGGCCCGGGCGGCAGCATCAAGGGCTGCGGCGCGGCCGTGGGCACGATCAGCATCTTGGCGCTCTCCACCGGCACGGCCATCAGTTGCCCATCCACGGCGGTTACCATATCCAGGTCATCCCACACGATCTTGGGATACGCCTCGCCGTTGAGCATCTTGCCCGCGTACTGCATGGTGCGGCCAATCAGGTCGCCGCCGAAGCGAATCGTGCCGCGGAAGACGCCCTTCCCCATGGAGGAGTCGGCCACCGCCTGCCCTTCGGCGCCGATGAGGCCCACGCTGAAGACCGCGACCTTGCTCAAGTCCTTGATGACGCTCGCGGCCCCCTTGGCGTACTCGTCCATGATCGCCTGCGACGCGCCCATCGCGCCATCACCGGCGTAGGCCAGGACGAGTTTCACGTTCGGATTGGTCGTTAGGACGTTCTGCATCGCCGTCTGGCCGGCCTGGAACATCTCGGCCTGCACGACCTGCACGACCTTCACCGCCGGCGAGTAGGCCGGATTCGGAACGCGGTCAGCCTCGGATTTGCCGGGGAGATACTTCCCACTGGCATCCGAAATGGGCTCTCCGTTGGCGTCAATGTAGGCGCCCGTCTCGTTCTTCAGGTAGGGCTCGGTGATCATCTTCAGCCCGTTGGAGCGCTGCACGGCCTCCGGGTTGAGCGTGGACTCAAAGATCACCGTCTCCACCGAGCCAGGGGCGGCATTCGGATACGTCTTGTCCACCCATTGTTTTGCCATCAAGGCGGCATACGCCCCCGACAGGAACTGGTTCATCTTCATGACGCAGTCATACGCGTCCGCATCGCCGGGGTCGCCGCCCGCGAACAGTACCTGGACGCCCGCCGCGCGAGCCGCCTTCAGCGCAGGGACGATGCTCGTAGGCTCCACGGCCATCACGAACATGAACTTGACCTTCATGGCGGTGTAGTTCTGAATCTGCGTCGCCTGCGTATTGGCGTTCCCGTCGGCGCTGGAAACCTGCACGTCAAACTTATCGCCGAACGTGGATTTGAACGCGTCCTGGAAGCCCAGCATCAACGGGTTATCCAGCGCGGGCAAGCATACAGCGATGATCGGCTTTGCCGGCACTGGGGTCGGGGGCACAGGCGTCGGTGGGACCGGCGTCGGCGGCACAGGCGTTGCGGCCGGCTTGGTGGGTGGAACAGGCGTTGAGGTGGGTGCGGGCGTGCCGCACGCGGGAAGCAACAGCATCGCGGCTACCACGACCAATGTCAAGACTTGGAACACGCGTTTCATCTTCGTCTCCTTCCCTGCAATCCTTGCACGGATGTCAGTCTATCGGCGACCAACTCACAATAGGACGGGTTGCCACCCCGCAACACCAGCGGCTCCCTACCACCTCCCCTCCTGCCAACTCAACGGAGGCGACCGTAGATAGAGCGATGGGAATGGCGTTGTCTTGTACTATGAAATTCATGTCCACAATGCAATATTATACCACACTCTCCGCGAGTTGTCAAGACCCCGCGCCGCGCCCGCGCTAGCACGCGGTTCCCTTCCGCTTGCCCCCGCGCTCTTGGCCGGCGCGTAAACGTGTGCTAGAATGAAGTCGGCCAGCGTGCCTACGTCGCGACTTCGGGTTGGTGAACGGCAGATGAAAGACCCTTCCATGTACAACGTGCGGGCCATTGATAGGGCCATACAGATTCTATCCTGCTTTGAGGACGACGCCCCGGAGAAGACCATCGCCGAAATCTCCTCGGCAGTGGGCCTCCCCAGGCCGACCACCCTCCGCATCCTCGTTACCCTGCACAGCGGCGGCTTCGTGGAGCGCACCGCCGACGGCGAACGGTACCGACTCGGCACCCACCTGATCACCCTCGGCGCCAGAGTGGTCAATCGGCTGGATGTCCGGCAGGTGGCTCGCCCCTTCCTGGTGGCGCTTGAGGAGCGTTTTGAGGAGACCTGCGACCTGGGCATCTTCAGCAAGGGCGAGGTCCTCTACATAGAGATTGTGCAGAGCCGGCATGCCCTTCGGCTGGCCGGAAGCCCCGGACTCCGCTCGCCGGCCCACTGCACGGCAAGCGGCAAGGTCTTCCTGGCGTTTCTCCCGCCCGACAGGCTGGCCCAGATTCTGAACCGCCCGCTGGCGAGATACACCGACAAAACCATCACCTCTCCCGAAAGGCTGCGGCAAGAACTGGAAGAAGTACGCATCCGGGGGTACGCGGTGGACGACCAGGAACTCAACCCGGGCGTCCGGGCCGTCGCCGTTCCTATCCGCGACTCAGGGGGCAAGGTCGTGGCCGCCATCGGTATGCCGGGGCCTGTGGAGCGGATGACCGCGGAACGAATCCCCGTGCTCGCCCAGGCGCTGATGGAAGCAGCGAACGCCATCTCGGCGCGCCTGGCCCAGAAGGACACCACCCCGCGCGGCTAGGCGCACCCCGAAAACAAACGTGCGACGCACCGCGAGCGGCGCGCCGCACGTTGTCCGAATCACGCCAGAAGTTACGCCACGACGGGGAACTCGTCGGGCGGGATGATGTCCCCCTTCTTCGCGCGGGCCTCCTCCAGCCGCGCCATCTCAGCCTCGGCCACCTGGAACAGCACCGGCGGCGTGTTCGCCACCTTCGTGCGGTAAATCTCCATCACGCGGCGTGTCTTGGCCAGGAACTGCGGCACGCGCAGCGAGAACTGCTTCACGTAGTCCTCCTTCGTGTACTCCCGGCCATGCACTTCCTTGAACAGCCGTCGCAGGTCTTCGTACTTCGGGATGTAGCCGACAGGCGTCTGGATGGCGCCCACGTCGCCGTGAACCCGCAACTCCATCCACTTCAGCCAGATGGCCTTGTCGGTCTTGTCATTGAGCCACTTGCCGGTCTCCATGTCGCGCAGGAAGTAGTTGACGCCGAAGATGGCCGGCGGGTGGGTCAGCCCCTTGCCGAAGTCCAGGTTCATCCCCACGTACCGCCCGATGGGCACCGACAGGAAGTCCAGGTTGGACATGGGGTTGAACTCGCGCACGCCCTCCTTGCCCAGCGTGGCGGCGGTCGTCTCCGACTCCAGGAACGCGCCCATGGTTACGATGCCATGCTCCCAGTTGAATGCCTGGCGCACGGGCATCCACGTGTCCGAGTCGCGCCCGCCGTAGATGAACCCGGCCGGCTCCACGCCTTCGGGGTCGTGCAGGCGCGGGCTGACATTCTCCAGCAGGCTCAAGTCCAACGTGAAGCGGGCGTTCTTGTGCGAGGGCGGGATTTCCTTGCCCTTGGCGTCTTTCTTCCCCTTCCACCACTCGCCCGAATGGTTGTAGCCGCGCTCCGGCACGGGGCCATCCTTGCCGTTCCAGTACACCGAGCCGTCCTCGCACAGGAGAACGTTGGAGAAGATGATCTCGCCGGGGTTGTGCAGCGCCTTCCAGACGATGATATCGTCCACCGAGTTGATGCCCTCAATGATGCCGAACATCCCCTTCTCCACGTTGACAGCCCGGACGCGGCCGTTCTTCTTGAACAGGTAGGCGATGTCGTCGCCCAGGATGGTCTCGCCGGGGATCATGGCGGTGGACGTCTTGCCGCACATGGACGGGAACGCGCCGGTGAAGTACGTTACGCGACCGGCAGGCCCATGCACGCCCATGAGGAGCATGTGCTCGGTGAGCCAGCCCTCCTTTTCGGCGCGGAAGATGGCCAGGCGCATGGCCAGTTTCTTCAGGCCGATGGTGTTGCCGCCGTATTGCGTATTGGTGGAATAGACGGTGGCGTTCTCGTTGTCAATGTACATGCGCCGCAGGTGCAGGTTCTTGGAGTTCTTGCGCTCGTCCAGTTCCCCTTCGGAGTGCACGAATCGGAAGAAGCGGGCCTTCTCGCCAAGCCGCCGCCAGTCCTCGTAGCCCGAACGGTACAGCAGATGCTCGCTGTGGGCCACGTAGGGCGAGTCGGTGATCTGCACGGCGGGGATGGAGAATTCGGAGTTCGTCGGCCCCAGCGTGAAGAACAGGACGTACATGGTGCGGCCCTTCATGATGTCCTTGAGGATGCCGTGAATCTCGGCCAGGCCCTCGTCCTTGTCCATGGCGCCGATGTCCGGCCCCAGGTCCACCCCAGGCGGCAGGAGGAACTTGGTATGCTCCTTGTCGCGGCCCTGGTCGTCGTAGTGCTCGTAGTGCAGCGTGTGGCCGGGCACCTTCAGCGGCCGCTCCTCGCCGCTGCGGATGGCCTCCTGGCGGATGAAGGCCTTGTCCTCCTCCGCGTCGGTGCAAACGAACACGTCGGCCGGATTGCACGTCTCCACGTACTTCGCAACGAAGGCGTGAAGTTCCGGGTTGTGGATGGCGGCGAGCCGCCGATACGCCTCGGGGCTCAGTCGCGACTTGATGCGGTCCAATGCTTTGTTGTCTGCCATGATAACAATCCCCCTCAATTGTATTATGTCTAGTTCATCGCGAGGCGGGCCACGCGATCCTATCCCGCGTCCCTGTCCTCCGAATTGTACCCCTTTTCACGAACTTCGTCAAAGTCGGCCTGCGACGATTCACGGTGCGGCAGGTGCACTCGCCGGAAGAAGCCATCGGGCAGGTGCAAACCCAGGTGGTGCAGCCGCGCCGTCCGCCGATGGGGCATAGGCCGGACTATGGACGCCGTCAGGATGCCGATGCCGACCGCGAACACCGCCGCCACCGCGAAAGGCGCGCGCAACCCCCATGCGCTGGCCAGCGACGCGCCGAGCATGGGGCCTAGCGTGTTGCCCGCGGAGTTGGCCGACGCGCTCAGGCCGTACACGGCGCCCTGTTGTTCGCGGCGCACCGTGCGGGCCAGTATGGCGTTGGCCGCCGGCACGACCCCGCCCACGAACAAGCCCATCGCCAGGCTCGCCACCAGGAACACGCCGAAATTCGGCGCCGCCGCCTGCGACACGTAGGACAGCGCCGCGCCCGCCGCGCAGACCAAGAGGACTCGCGAATACCCGAACCGATCCGCCAGCCTCCCCATCAGCAGCGCGGAGACCGCGCCCGCCAGCGCCGCCCCCGACAGCACCAGGCCGGTGGCCGCGTTGACGCCCGCAGTGTCCCGCCGCAGGAAGTCCACGAACAGCGGCAGGATGACGCGCGCGACCGAATCGGCCAGGTTGGCCGAGGCCATGACCAAAATCGCGCCCAGCACCGGCAGCGAATGCGCCACCAGCCGCGCGCCATCGGCGACGCCATTGGGGCCGGACGGGCGCGCGGGCCGCCGAAACCGGTCGCGCACCAGCGCCAGCACCACGGCGGCCCCCATCGCGCTGAGCATCCCGCTGACCGCAAAAGCCCAGCGGTAGCCCGCCAGGTCGGCCACAGCGCCCCCAACCAGCGGCCCGATAGCGCCCCCCGCGCTGCTGGCCATCTGGATCACGCCCAGCGCAAACCCCACGTTCTCCAGCGGGACAAACGCCGAGGCCAGGGCGAAAAACGCGGGCGTGATGCCCGCCAGCGCCCCCTGGAAGACGCGCGCCACGAACAACTCCTGCACGCTGCCCACGAAGGCCATCGCCACGAAGGTTACTGCGATCCCCAGCGCCGCGCGGATCGTGTTCCACTTGTGGCCCATCCGATCCGAAAGCGCGCCCCAAAACGGAAAGACCAGGAACGAGGCCGCCGACCCAGCCGCCGCCAGCACGCCCGACCACAATTCCACTTGATGCAAATCCGTTACGCCGAGTTCGCGGACGTAGAGCGGCAGGAATGGGATAGAGGCGTTCCATCCCACGATGCACAGAAACTGCGCCACCGCTGCGGCGGCCAGGTTGGATTTCCATCGTGTCGCTGTGTCTTGCATAGCCGCCCGAGCCGATTATACGCCGCCGCCACGGTTTGGGCGAATTGCGCGCCCGCGCCACGGTTGACATCACCGCCATCCCCGCTACAATCATCCCATCACGCACAAGGGAGGCGACCGCCATGACCGCATTGGATCATGTCCGCTACCTGGCCGAGACCATCGGCCCGCGAGGCTCCACCACGCCGCAGGAGGCGCGGGCTGCCCAGTACGCCGCCGATGTCCTGCGCAGCCTGGGCCTGGAACCCACCGTGGAGCCGTTCACCAGCGCCAAATCCGCCTGGTATCCGTATGTGCTGTTCTCCGCCCTCATGCTGCTGGGCGTCGCCTTGTTCGGGGTCGCTGGCAAAGCGGGAGCCATCGCCGCGCTGGTGCTCGCGATCCTCGCCATCGGCTCCGTGCTGCTGGAACTGGCATTCCGCCCCAACCCGTTCCGCGCCGTGCTGCCCAAGGGCCACAGCCAGAACGTGTGGGCGCGCATCCGGCCCACAGGCGAGGTGAAAAACCGCGTCGTCCTGCTGGGCCACCTGGACACCCACCGCACGCCCCTCGTCTTCTCCACCGACGCCTGGCTGCGGCTGTTCAAGGCCCTGGTGCCGCTCGGCCTGGTCGCCAGCGTCATCCTCACCATCCTGTTCGCCATCGGCATCGCCTCGCAGGCGCCGGCCTGGCGGGTTGCCTCGCTCCCGCTGGCGCTGATCCTGCTCGGCATCGTGGCGCTGACCGTCCAGGCCGACCTGACGCCGTTCACCGCCGGCGCCAACGACAACGCCAGCGCCGTGGGCATCGTGCTGGACACTGCGGAGCGGCTCAAGGCGCAGCCGCTGGCGCACACCGAGGTCTGGGCGGTGCTCAGCGGGTGCGAGGAAGTGGGGTGCTACGGTGCCGACGCCTTCGCGCGGGCGCACAAGGCCGAACTCGGCCGCGCGGTCTGGATCGCGCTGGATGGCGTGGGCAGCCGAGGCCGGCCGGTGTACATCACCCGTGAGACGTTTCTCCTCCCTGCCCCCAGCGACCCCGACCTGGTGGCCCTGGCGGGGAAAATCGCCGCCGCGCACCCCGAACTCGGCGCCGAAGGCGACACCTTCTCCGGCGCGTACACCGAGGGCGCCATCGGCGTCCTGCACGGGTTCCGCGTGCTCACGCTGACATCGGCCCCGCGCGGCTGGATTCTCACCGAATGGCACCGCCCCACGGACACGGTGCAGAACCTGGACGCGGACACGCTGGCCCGCAGCGAAGCCTTCCTGTGGGAGATTCTACGGGCGCTGGACGCATAAGCGCGCCGACTATCGCCGGAGCCGCGCCGCGTAGTCTTCCACGCCCCGCTCGTACTCGCCCGACATCAGCGGCGACGAGAGCAGGAAATCCGCCGTGGCGCGGTTGCACGCCACCGGAATGTTCTGCAGCACCGCAATGCGCAACAGCGCCTTGATGTCGGGGTCGTGGGGTTGGGCCTCCAGCGGATCCCAGAAAAAGATGAGAATGTCTATCTCGCCCTCCACGATCTTGGCGCCGATCTGCACGTCGCCGCCCAGCGGGCCGCTCTTGAAGGCCACGACATCCAGGCCGGTCTCGCGCGCAATCAGGTTGCCGGTGGTGCCTGTGGCGAAGAGGCGATGCTGCGCCAGGGTTTCGCGATTGAACCGCACCCAGTCTAGCAAGTCCTGCTTGCGATTGTCGTGAGCGATGAGGGCGATGCGCTTGACCGCCGGCATAGACACGCGCAGGTAAGACTGACCCATACTCCATCCCCCCATAGACGTAGGTCAGGTTTCCATACCTGACCGGTCGGGTTTCCATGCCTGACCCCTCACCCTAGCCCTCTCCCCGCGAGCGGGGCGAGGGAACTGCGGCCAGACGTAGGTCAGGTTTCCATACCTGACCGGTCGGGTTCCCGTGCCCGACCCCTCACCCTAGCCCTCTCCCCGCGAGCGGGGCGAGGAGACTGGCGGCCAGGGATACCCGCCCTACTCGCCGCTCAGCAGTCGGGTTTCCATGCCTGACCCCTCACCCTAGCCCTCTCCCCGCGAGCGGGGCGAGGGGACATTCAGTTTCCATACCTGACCGGTCGGGTTTCCATGCCCGACCCCTCACCCTGGCCCTCTCCCCGCGAGCGGGGCGAGGAGACTGGCGGCCAGGGATACCCGCCCTACTCGCCGCCCAGCAGCGCGCCCCAGAACCGCTTCGCGCTGAACGCCTGGCCCGATAGCAGCGTCTGCGCGCGGAACATCCGGGCCACAGCCCTCACCACGAAGACCACCGTCGCCGCAAGGAGCGCCGCCGCCAGCACCGGCTGCCACACCGGCACGCTCGCCGCGGAAAGCCGCGTCATCATCGCTATCGGTGCTGTGAACGGGAAGAACCCCATGACCAACGCCAACGCCCCATCCGGCTCCTGGATGAGCGCGTTGACGAAAAACAGCGGCAGGAGCAGGGGCCAGATCACCGAGATCGTCGCCTGGGACGCCTCGCGTAGGTTGGGCACCAGCGCCCCCAGCGCCGCCATCAGGCTGGCGTACAGGGCGTACCCCAGCAGGAAGAACACCACAGCCCACACGACGAGCGCGGGCGTCGGCTGAAGCGCTACCGGTATGCGGAGCGTCTGCCCGCCGATGCGCAGCAGCGTGTAGCCCGTGAGCACCCAGACGAGCGTCTGGAGCAGGCCCGCCAGCCCCAGCCCCGCGATCTTGCCCACCAGCATCTCGCGCGGCGAAACCGACGCCATCAGAATCTCAATCACGCGGTTCTGCTTCTCCTTGCTGATGCTATTGAGGAGTAGGCTGGCCGACATGATGATCACAAAGTAGAAGATGAGCGTAACCGTGTACGGAATCCAGAACGCCGCGTCGCTTTCGGTCTCCGCCAGGGGCGTCGGAGAAAGCGCCGTCGTGCTGACGTCCATGGGGTTGCGCACGCGGGCCGCCCGTTGCGCATCGCCACCCAGCAGGTTCACCAGCAGCGTCCAGCGCATGATCCACGTCTGCCCGCCCGAAGTCAGGGGCTGCGCGTCGGGGTCAATCAGGTACAGGCGGCCCGTTTCCAGATAGTCCGCGGGGATGCGGTAGTAGGCGCGAATCTGGCCGGCGGCCAGGGCCTGGCGCGCGCTGGCCTCATCGGGGAACAGGGTCAGCGCGCCGGGCGGCGTGTCGGCGGGAATCGTGCGCACAATGTGCGCCTCATCCACAATGCCCTCCGGCCGCAGCGTGAAGGCGCCCATCCCTCCCGCGGCCCCGCCTGCGCCCGCGCCGCTGCGCCCCAGGGCCCCCGCCGCGAAATAGATGAGAAACCCGATCAGCGGCAGGCCGAACGCCGTGAAGAGAAAGGATTTGCGGGTGATCGTCGTGATGAACTCGTTGCGCAGCACAAGGATACTCTTACGCATGGTTGCCTCCCGCGAGGGGCTTCGCCCGCGCAAACAGTTCCGCCAGCCCCACACGCTGGCCGTAGCGCAGCATCCCCAGCCGGAACGCTCGCCCCGCTAGCCACACCGCCCCCCACGCGCACGCGGCCAGCAGCACAGCGGCCACGCCCGCCTGCCACATGGGCACGATGCCGAACGTGGCGCGCATCGCCACCGACACGGGCGACGTGAGCGGGAACAGCGACAGCGCCACTGCCATAGGGCTGTTGGGGGACTGGATGAACGTCGTCATCATCCAAAACGGAACGATGTTCGGGATTATGAACAGGCCGGCGACCTGCTGCGCCTCTTGCGGTTCGGCCACGGTGGCCCCCAGCGCGGTCATCAGCGCGCTGTACATGACGAACGCCGGCGCGAACACCATCGCCAGCATCAGGACAACGCCCGAATCCACGCGCACGTTCTGGAAGAATGCCGACTGGAAGAGCCGCCCGGCGACCGCAGCGGCCGCCGCCGCAAAAACCAGCCACGCGATGGCCTGCGTCAGGATCACGCCCACGAGTCCGACGACCTTGCCGCCAATGACCTGGCCCGCCGACGCCGACGTGATGATCATCTCCATCGTGCGGTTCTCCTTCTCCTCGGAGATGACCTGCACCAGGTAGCCGCCGCTGAACCCGAGGAGCATCACGAAAGCCGTGCCCGCCAGGATGGGGAGCAAATCGCCCAGCGTCGGCTCGGCGGCAAACTGGCGCTTCCCATCCGGCGTCTGGACGATGATGTCGTCGTCGCTCATGGCCGCCGCGCGCCGAGCCACCGCCGGCGGCTGATCCGCCAGCCAGTTGGCCCGCATGAATGCCCAGAACTGGCTCGTGGCGTTGTTCTTGGGCGGCTTCACGTACACCAGTTGCACCTTGTTGCTCTGGACGTAGTCGGCGGGCAGCACGTAGTAGCACTGAATCTCGCCTGCCTCCAGCGCCCGCTGCGCCTCGGCCTCGCCCGCAAACGCCCGAATCTCCACCGGCCTGCTCGTCTGGGGCGGCGGCACCGGATTGGCCAGCATCCCCGAATGGTCCACGTAGCCCACCGGCCGGTAGTCCCGCTCCATGCGCACCGCCAGCGCGCTGATGCCCACCATGAGGGCCAGAAGCACGGGCACGCTCAACAGTGCCCAGATGAACCGCTTGCGCACGACATGCCGCCTGTACTCGTGGGCGGCGATTCGCCACAACTTGGACATCATTCGCCTCCCTTGCCCACGACGCGGATGAAGATTTCGTCCAGCGAGGGCACCGCAATCTCAAACTTCTCCAGCACCACGCCCGCGCCCAGCAGGGCCTTCAGCACATCCTGGGGCGTAACGTCGTCGGCCAGGTTCAGCCGCACCTCGTTGTTGTGCCGCGACGACGAGACGACGCCCGGCACGTCGGGCAGGTCGTTCACCGCCCGCACCACCACCGCGTGCCCCGAATGCTGCCGCCGCACGTCGTCCAGGCCGCCGTACAGGACAGCGCGCCCCTTGTTGATGAGCAGGATGCGGTCGCACAGTTCCTCCACCTGGTGCATCTGGTGCGTGGACATGATGATGGCCGCGCCTCGGTCGCGCAACTCCCGCATCAGGTCCTTGACCATCTGCGTGTTGACCGGATCCAGCGCCGCGAACGGCTCGTCCACGATCAGCAGTTCCGGCTCGTGCATGACGGCGGCGATGATCTGGGCTTTCTGCTGCATCCCCTTGCTGAGTTCCTTCACCTTTCGCGTTCGGTAGGCCACCAGGTCAAACCGCTCCAGCCACTCGCCCACCCGACGCTGGGCTTCCGCGGTGGACAACCCCTTGAGCGTGCCCAGGAACGTCAGGCACCGCTCCAGTGCGATGTCCTGATACAACCCGCGCTCCTCGGGCATGTAGCCGATGCGGTTCTTCTTCTCCTCGGTCATCGGCCCACCGAGGACGGCAACCTGGCCGCCGTCGGGCTTGAAGATGTCCAGCATGATGCGGATGGTCGTGGTCTTGCCCGCGCCGTTCGGGCCTAGCAGCCCGAAAATCTCGCCGCGTTCTGCGTGGAACGACACATCGTCCACAGCCCGGGTCTTGCCGAAGGATTTTGAGATGTGAGAGACCTCAACCGGATGCATGCGCGCTCCTCCTCGCCGTACTTCAACATACTTCCTGCGCCGGCCGCCTGGCGCTGGGCCTGGACTGTCGCCGACGGTTGTCCTCAAGGCATGATCGCGAGCGCCCGTAGGGCGCGAAGCCCTCGCCCGCACCGCACATCGGGAATCGTTACGGGCGCGCCATTATAAAATACTCGCCAACGCCATGCGCGGGTTCAAAGCATCGCGGCACCGGCGCGCAAACGGTCTCGGTTCTATTTTGGTGAGCAAGGCACGACACACTTCCGAAAGCGCATCGCACCTGTACCCATGCCGCGACCAACGGAGTTTGGAACCGAGTCCGCAAACGCGTTACGGAATCCGATAAATGCGTCGCCCGCCCTCTTCGGATACGGCCAGCCGCCCGTCATCCACCATGTGCTGCAGGCAGTCCAACACGTAGTCGGCAGGGAGGGCCAGAGCCGCAGTGATGTCCTCCGCGCAGGCCCCGCCAGCCTGCATCAGAATAGACACAACCCTTTGCGCGCACTCGTCCAGCGACGGAAACAAGTCCGGGTAAAGTTTGCGCATACAATCAGGGCAGATGCCGTGGCTGAAGTCCACCTCCGAGTGCTCGCTGACGTAGTCTTCCACCTGCCGCCAGTAGCCCCTGTCGTCGCGGATCTTCTTGCAATTGGCGCAGATGGGAATCAAGCCGCGCAAGGTTTTCACCTGGGCCAGGGCATCCTGTAGGCTGTGGATGAGTTGCTCGCGCTCCTGCTCGGCGCGCTTGCTCTCGGTGATGTCGCGCAGGATGGCCAGGCGGCCCCGCGAACGCCCGCGGCGGTCAACCAGTGGGATGACGCGCACGTCCAGGTGGCGAGGGTCAGGCTCCGCCAGGAAGACCTCGGCGCGGGACAAATCGGCCCGGTCGCAGGACTCCAGCAGTTCGGGCACGTGCCCCAGCGCATTCCGCAGGCGCTCGCCGATGGGCGAGGTACCGAGCGCCAGCATTCGCCGGGCGGCGGGATTGACCTCCACCAGTCGCCCGTTGTCATCCCACACCAGAATGCCGTCGGTCATGCGCGCCAAGACCACGCTGCGCGCCACGGGCACGATGCTGAGAAACTGATACTGCAGGATGGCGTAGGCGAACGCGACGCCGCTAACGGTAAACAGCACGGGCGAGAGATCCACATTGGGCCACGGTATGGGCAGTATCACGCTGGCGACGCTCGCCGTGAGGGGCACGATGACGCCGGCGAACACGAGCCGCGCCTGCTTCCGGTACAGCGGCGGCGCGCGGCGGTACGTCAGCGCGAGCACAATCAGCGCGAACACGATGAGAGTGTACGAGTAGATGGCATTCGTCCAGAACCAGGGGCCGCCTTCCAGAATCGCGCCGGCGCCTGGGGAGCGCTTCCCCCCGAAGAACAGCCCGTGCCACGGGTCGCTCCATAGCAAGACCAGCGTCAGCACGGCCTCGGCGATGAGCAGGGCCAGCACGGGGCGGGTCAGCCAGTCGTCGCGGTCGGTAAACTGGAGCACAAACGCGAGGAACGCGGCCGGCACGGTAACGACGCCGATGTAGGTAAGGTCCAACCAGAAGAACGGCGAGGGGCGATAGAACCCCGACCAGTGGATGGCGTAGGTCCCGCTCCAGAACGTGGTGGCGGACATCAGGATGATGAGCGGCCACCCGCCTGGGGCGTTGCGCCGCCGCCAGGTAACGGCCACAACCGCAGCCGACATGAGAGCGGCGATGAAAAGCAGCACGCTGTACAGGGCATTCACCTCGGACATACAGCCTCCGGCCTGGAACGGGCAGGGCTTACCTGTGCCCCACGGCGACTATATCATGAGACCCTGGCGCGGTCAAACGCAGCGCGGGCGGCGCGTCCCCTCGCCCGCTGGGAGAGGGCTAGGGTGAGGGGCGTTTGAACCGCGAAGGACGCAAAACGGCGCAAAAACCGCGTCCGCGTGTGCCCGCGCGGGGCTGAACCCCCGCGCTGCGGGGGCAAAGCCCCTTCGGGGCTATTACATTCGTGTAGATTCGTGTGATTCGCGGATGCCACCCGCCCCGCCCTTCGCACCTCACCCCCAGCCTGCGGCTTCCCCCTCTCCGCCCGCGGAGAGGGGGAACGAGGGGGTGAGGTCAGCACGCCCCGCGACGGAAATAATACCCTTCGTGCAGATTCGTGTGATTCGCGGATGCCACCCGCCCTTCGCACCTCACCCCCAGCCTTCGGCTTCCCCCTCTCCGCCCGCGGAGAGGGGGAACGAGGGGGTGAGGTCAGCGCGCCCCCGCGGCGGAAATAATACCCTTCGTGCAGATTCGTGTGATTCGCGGATGCCACCCGCCCCGCCCGTTCGCACCTCACCCCCAGCCTGCGGCTTCCCCCGCCCGCGGATAGGGGGAACGAGGGGGTGAGGTCAGCGCGCCCCCGCGCCCAACCGCCGTGGGCCGAATTACGCATCCCCGCGCTTGTATGTTATAATCGGCCATGCGCACAAAACACTCCTGCTACCTCATCGCGGCTCTCGCGGCGGCCATTGTCGGCTTGCTGGCCTACGCCGCCGTGTCGCAGGCCAGGCCCCCGCTGGCCCTGTCCGACCCGCCCGCCCAGGCCACGCTGGAACTGCAACCCGCCGCCGACGCCTGGGTCGCCTCCCTGTTCACTCACGATAACTTCGGCGATTCCGTAATCCTGCCGGCCGGGCGCGACGGCCAATGGGGCACGCGGCGCTCGCTCCTCTGGTTTGACCTGTCGGGACTCCCGCAGGATACCCTCCCGCTCACGGCGACCCTGGACCTGGGCCTGTGGTGGGGCGAGGGCGATCCGTGGGTGATGGCCGTGCAGCCGCTTGCGGGGCCATGGGACGAATACGGCGTTGCGTGGGCCAACCAGCCTGCGCTGTCCGCGCTGGTCATCACCGCCACCGTGCCCATCACCGGCGACGCCTATTCGCTGGACGTGCTCCCCCTCGTGTACGAGTGGGCGCGGGGCCGCATGCCCAACTACGGCCTCGTGCTGCGCGCCGAATCCGAATGGCGGCAGGGCCAGCGCGTCTTCTTCAGCAAAGAGGCCCTCACCCATCCCGCGCCGCGCCTTCGCGTCGCCTACGTCATCGCCACGAGCACTCCGACGCCCACCAACACGCCCACCGCCACGCCCACGCCGACCCGCACGCCCACCCACACGCCCACCTACACGCCCACGCGCACCCCGACGCCCACCTACACCGCGACGCCCACGCGCACGCCCACGCCGACGGCCACGCCCACCCACACGTCCACGCCCACGCCCACGCGCACCCCAACGCCCACCCACACGCCGCGGACGGTCAGTACCACCCTGCCCCTGGCGGCCGACTCGTGGATTGACACCTGGAATCAGACCGCCAACCACGGCGCGGACGGCTCCATCTCCCTCCGCAACGGCGGGGCGAAAAAGGGCCTGGTGCGCATGGAACTGCCCGCCGAGGCCATGGGGCAATCCATCTACTCCGCCCGCCTGAAACTGTACTTCACGTATCGCTCCAACACAGGCGTCGGCACGCTCAAAGCCTACAGGCTGACGCGCGCATGGGACGAGAAAACGGTTACGTGGCTCATTCCCTGGGAACAGCCTGGCGCCAGCGGCCCGTCGGACGTGGACGCGACGGTTGTGGGGTCGGCGCCGCTCAACGCCATCAACGTATGGGTAACGCTGGAAGTGAAGGACGCGGTGCAAGCGTGGGCCAATGGCGCCGAAAACGACGGCCTCCTGCTCGTCTTTGAAAGCACCAGCAGCACGGAGTACCGCTTTGCGTCCAGGGAGTACGCGCCCCAAGCGCCGCGCCTGGAACTCGTGTACGGCGTCGCCGAGCCGACATCTACGGCCACGCCCACGCCCGCCGATTCGCCGACGCCGACGGCAACCCCGACGCCCACGGCGACGGACACGCCCACCGCGACGCCAACGCCGACGGCAACCCCAACGCCCACGCCGACCCCGACGGCCACGCCCAGCCCGACGCCGACGTTCACGCCAACGCCCACCCACACGCCGACCGCGTCGCCCGCCGCCACCGCCACGCCGACGGCCACGGCCCCCCGCGTCTCCGCGCGCGTGCGGCTGCCCGTCATCGCCAAGGACTGGTGGGTGATCTACGGCCTGTGGTCCAGGATACCCGAGTAGGCGAGGGTCCGTGCGCGAGGCAAAAGAAAACCGCGCCCGATGGTTCGGGCGCGGCTTGGGGTGCAGGTGTTCTGGCGCTTCCTACAGAGGAACGACGTTGATCGCCTGGGGGCCTTTGGCTCCCTGCTCCACGGTGAACTCTACCTGCTGGTTCTCCTCCAGGGTGCGGAAGCCCTCGGTCTGGATGGCCGAATAGTGCACGAACACGTCGCCACCCTTCTCGCGGGTAATGAACCCGTAGCCCTTGGTCGCGTTGAACCACTTGACAGTTCCCCTCTCTCGCTCGCTCATTTGTAGCACTCCTTGTGGTGATTTTATAGGAGAGTGTGGATCAGAAGCGCCGCAAAAAACGCGGCCGAAGAGCAGTGGAACGCCCCTCGGCCAGTGCCTTGCAAGCCGTTCTTACACTTACTCAACCTACGGGCTTTTTCTAGCACCGAATGCGGCTTTTGTCAAATCGCGCTCGGCGGCGACAAGAACCCGCGTCCGCAGCCTCAATCCTCCACCTCTATCATGATGCGCTTGTTGATGCGCCCCTTGCTGTGATAGTCCACGACGCGGACGCGGCCCACCTCGCGCGTGTTGGCGAGATGCGTGCCTCCATCGGCCTGCGTGTCCAGCCCCTCAATCTCCACCACGCGGACGACGGCGATGTCGGCGGGCAGGAGATTGACCTTCGTGCGGATGAGGTCGGGATGGCGGTCGGCCTCCGCTCGGGGCAGAAAGTGGACACGCACGGGCCGCGCGGCCTGCACCTCCATGTTCACGCGCTCCTCAATCTCCCGCACCAGTTCCGCGCGCATGGTCTCAAACTCAAAGTCCATGCGGCCCTTCAGCGGCTCCATGTTGCCGCCCGTAACCTTCGCGCCGTAGTCGCGCCACACCACGCCGCACAGAATATGCAGCGCCGTATGCGTCCGCATGAGGGCGTAGCGCCGCGGCCAGTCTATCTCGCCGCGCACGCGCGCGCCGACGGCAGGTGGCTCCCCTTGCAGTTCATGCCACACGAGCGGGCCTTCCCGCCGCACCTTGACCACCGGCCAGGTGCGCGTGCCGTCCGACAGCGTGCCGATGTCGCACGGCTGGCCGCCCCCGCCCGCGTAGAAGGCCGTCGCGTCCAGCGCCACCTCCACGCCGTTCACCGCCACGACCGTGGCCTCAAATGTCTTCAGATACGAATCGGTCTGGAATAGA
>Ga0315298_1003523_pt1 | contig 24756 bp, 19 predicted proteins | sample WHS_1_MG_FD_203077 | JGI IMG/M metagenome (GOLD analysis project Ga0315298, IMG submission 203077) | Extremophilic microbial mat communities from Washburn Hot Springs, YNP, Wyoming, USA - WHS_1_MG | ecosystem: Environmental > Aquatic > Thermal springs > Hot (42-90C) | place: USA: Wyoming...
TGTTGCTTATGTTCAGCCTGGAAGCCTCTACGAGCCGCCTGCTCTCCAAAAAAACTTTTACTCACCAAACGGTTCGGTGATAGTCGAAACCGTTGGGGACCTATATTTCTACATAAACGTCTCGTCGGCAGCTGGGCCTATAAACATAACATGGGAGTCAAACCTCCATTTTGGCAGTTGGCTCTACATAGCGATCCCACCGGAGTTTGAGCCTCCAAAAGGTTGGGGGACCATCATAGGTGGAAACTCAACCTATGTGTGGTCCTCTATAACAAACGACAGGTTCCACATAGAGACTGGAAAGTTTCCTCCGAGACACCCTCTGGCTCCTGAATGGTGGTATATCAGAATCTCAGCCCCAGACGTAACTTATGGGGGGTCGAATCCGGCTTGGGCAGGTAGATCGTCGGGCTTCCTATATCCTGCCGGTGAAGACCCGTGGCTTGATAGACAGTTGAAGACGGGGCCTTTCAAGGGTTGCTACAAGATCGTGGCTTACAGGATTAAGGCGCCGAGCTGCTCTGGAAAATATTTCTTCAAGGTCTTCTACACCTCAGGCTACGTCAACGGCGTATGGGAGAGCTACACCTCTTTCCCACCTGAGAATTACCCTGTCATACTGGTTAAGGGGGAGGTGGATCCAGGCTACATCTCAGGGAGGGTCGTCTATGGGGGGCACTCACAGTATTATTATGGCTACTATTACGGGTCAGGTGTTAAGGCCCCAGGCATGGTCGTAGCCAATGGGACAGCCATAGACCCAAAAACCAACAAGCCTACAGGCAGAAAAGTGTGCGGTGTAGGATACTTCAATATGACAGCTGAAGGGTTCTATGAGGTTGAAGGGTTAGCCCCTGGAATATACAGTTTAACAGTCTACGCTGAAGGTTTTGAACCCAAGACCCTGGCGAGATCGGTTACTGTGAAGAGGGGGCAGTCGATAACGGGTGTAGACGTTTATATTCAGCCAGGAGCCAAAATTCAGGTCAGAGTATTCTCGAAGTGTCCAACAGGACCCGTAGACTGGCCGAGCTATGTAACGTTCGGCTACAACAGCACAGCACCTCTGAATCCTGTCGGGAGCCTCCTAGCCACCTACAATATGAGCGGGTATAAGGGTTGGCCTTGGGGCCTAGTATATCTTGAGGTTAGAAACCAAGCGGGTAGACTCGTATCTTACGATTACCAGTACTGGAATGTTACAGCAAACCCGAGAGACTTCACCGTTCACCTTGGCGATCCGAAATGTTACAGGGGCTTAGGGAGCAGGTGGGACGGCCACATCCCCGACGCCTCAGCCCACTTCATCTCCGGGCTCCCGGCAGGAGTATACTACTTGACAGCAAACGTTTTCGGTTATATTCAGCCGAAACCTCTCAAGGTTGAGATTCCAAAGAGTGAGTATACAGGAGCGGTCTATGCTGAGTTAGACTTGATGAAGACTGGTACAATAGAGGTTACGGTTCACTTCCATAATAGTGAGGTGCCTTCGAAGCCGACACCGCCTGTATTGTCGGGGGACCTTGTGATGGAGGCCTACGACTCGTCCGGACGGTTGAGAGGATGGAACTACACAAGCCTTACAGCAGGCTCTTCTACGAATGTCACCCTGAAAATTATCGGTGAATCCCTACTCATCACCAGAGACTCCTTGAACGGTCTACCGGAAGACACCTACACAGTAAAAGTCTGGTATCCAGGATACGTACAGCAAGAGTATCTGAGGGTTCAGGCCCCACTCTGCAGCAGCAGCTCCATAAGCTTACACTTCATCAAGGGAGCGAACATAACGGGAACCCTCTACTCCAGAGACTGGCAAGATCCGTCTCAACCTGTACCTTGGCAACATCCAGGCCGAGAGATCCTGATAAGAGCAGTCGACAAGCTAGGATACGCATACGGTGCAAACACCCTCCCAATCACTCAAGTAGAAGGCTCAAGCAACGTATCGTTCAACATATGGGGTTGGGACAGCGTAATCGCAAATTATTTAAGGTTCAACTGGACATCCAGAGGCCTCCCGTCAGGATTCTACTGTGTCGAAGCATACACAGTCGGCTACGTCCAGAGAGCGTTCAACTATGTCTGGGTCCAGAAGGGGGTTGGGGCTACGGATATTCCGGTCTATATTCATGTCGGCGCAACAATACTCGTCACAGTAGACTTCAAGACTGAGAATATTCCTACACATCTCCGAGACGATTACTGGAGCTACTACTTCAGAATAGAGGCTTACGATGTTGATGGCCGTCTGGCAGCCGCAAACATCACCGCCGTCAACCAGTCCACAACGGTTGGGAGCCAGTTGAATCCAGCCCAGCCATCAGGTGTTAAGACATGGACCTTCCTACTGCAAGGATTCAACGGCTTCACCACGCCAACAGACCATGTGCCGACGATGAGGAAGGGTTACCATTCAGCCAGATACGGTAAGCCCGATATTGTTCAGGGTGATTACCTAGATTATGGGATACCGCCTGGAACATACACCGTCATGGTCCACGAGGAGAACGAGGGCCTATTCCCCCGATATATACAGATGGCGAGAATATCTGTTTCAGTCGGGAGGATGGCGAAGGTTCAGGTGATCCTGCAGATGGATGAGCAGGGTCTAATAGACGGATATGTCTGGGTTAGGAACTGGCTTGGAGACTATTTGGCTGCCTCCTGGCTTCAGATAGGAATCTTGGGACCTGCAGATTCAAAATACTCCGCTACACCTGTCGACGGCTACTACAGGATCCATGTTCCGGCTGGAGTTTACATGATTGCTGTCGGGTTGAATCCGCCAGGCGGGGACGCCGGATACGTTAGGGGTTCCAGGGAGGTGTCTGTCTCTTGGGGTTCAAGTTCGACTGGTCGAGACTTCTATCTGGAGGAGAGCGGCATACCCATCCCTGAATTTGACGCCCTCAACGTTCTCCTTATTGTAACATTGATTATAACACTCATAATCTCGATGTCTCCTCCTGAATCTCCATATAAGAAAGGTCGAAGCCGCAGCTGAAGCTGAGATCACGCAAGCGATCGAGATGTGTAGGAGATTGTATCCAGACCTGTCTTGAGCTTCGGCTACAAAATTGCCTCCACCTTCAACAACCAGCAGAACCACATCACCCTCAGCCGTCAAATTGAACCCCTCATCAGTCTTCGAGTCAACCCTAACCTTAAACTCATACCTTCCAGGAGTAGCATCAGAGGGAATACTTACTAGAAACTCGATCTGTCCACTGCTCGGTTTGAATATTGGGTTGCTTTTTACTTTTAGCCAGAAACCTTTCCCACCACTTACAGACACGTTCTGGATGAGCATGCTGTTTGCTCCATGTAATGTCAAAGAGATGATTCCTGAAGATGAATCCCCAGGAGCCAAGACCTTCATAACCGGTTTTACGGTTAGTTGGGGAGGTTTAGGAGTCTGCATAGTATACTCCCCTATAGAAGCCTCATAGAACCTAACATCGTCAACCCAGACCTTGCCTATCCCCCAGAACTGTATAACCGGGTCGCCCCTCACCATCTCCGGATCATCTATGCGCGCGTCGAGGGTTAGAAGAGTCCAGTCTCTTGAGCCTCTGACAAACTCTCCGAAGACACTGTATCTTGGAGAGAGGATCTCTGAAGAGTTGAAGAACTGTTGCATGAGCCGCAAGCCTTGGCCGCCCACACCATCCATCCTCACCCAAACCTCCAGGCGATAGGTCTTGCCTGCGATTATCCTCGGCTTCAGAACCAATTCAGGTATAGCTATCACAACCATGTCGTCTAAGTTGTCTCCAACTATCTGTACGGATCTGCTTCCGCTGTGGGCAACCGATGAGTTACAGTATATTCTTGGTCTTCCACCCCAGACCTCGAAACCCCATGGGAAGGGCCTGAGGCCCTGACTGTCAGAATACTCGTCGAAGTGGTAGCCGAACTCTTCGAAGCTCGTCTCAACGGGAGGGTATATACTCATCTCCTCAACCCTGATTCTTGGATGGAGTGAATATCCGAACTGAAAGAGTGCTGGTTGAACAATCAGTGTCACGAGCAGCATCGGATATGCCAGTCCAATCTTCATCGTCTACCATCCCTCATCCATTTTGGGAATCTACATCTTCTTGCAATTATGCATATGGCCGCAACCGTCAAAACGCTGAGGGTTAGAACTGTAAACCAGAGACATCTATTCGAGTCGGTTGGTTCATCGACGATGTTCATTGTTAAAATGATCTCTTCAATGGTTTGGATTGCCAGTAGGTTATCCCAGATATTTGCATCCAAAGACTCTCCAGGCCATGTTGATGTGAAGGCACCGTATAGGTCTGAGGTTTGGACCGTACACTGTCTGGGAAGAATTTTTTCGGCTAAGATTCTTATTGGGAGGTCCAGGTCTCCCTCCAGAATAGCCAGCCTCGAGGCTAGGGAGTATGCCCCTGTATCAACCTCATATGCTGAATGGTTTCCTCTAACCGGATCGTAATTTGAGTATATGACGCCATCCTTCAAGTAGAGGTCTTTAAAGAACCGGTATGTAGGTTCGGCCTCCCTCATCAATCCAGCCTCAGCCAGATGTAGGGCTGTAAGTATCTGGAATGTGCTGCTCACCCCTCCATCAAGGTTGAGATATGTCGCTGAGGAAGTGTTGTAGAGTTCATAGAATAGGCCGGTTGATCTGAGTCGCCCATTAGAGACTATCTCTAAACAACGATCGGAGACTCTTATAAAAGTCGGGTTATACTCAGCTGCCTTCGCAAGGGCCTCGAAGTCGATGTACCCCAGAACGACTATCGTAGACCTCAGACATGATCCTGTAGGGGTCCAGTCTAAATTATTCACTAGAAGGCCGTCGGATGTCATGTAACTCTCGACCCCACCGATCATCCTTCCAGCCAACTCAAGATAACCTTCAACTCTCCAAATCTCATACCCTTTAAGGAGGGCCTTCAATATTCTCAAGTCATCTATCAAGGCGCTGCTGTATGACCCTTCTATGTTCCTGAAGGGTGTCAGATCAGGATTCAGCTTCCAGTATGTAACCCCTAAAGGTCCAACCTGATATCTCTTCAAAAACAAGAACTCTTCATGGAAGAGATTCAGGTCTCTCGATGTTGCAGCGTAAGCCAATGCCAAGCCTGTTGATTCTGAAGTGACCTCATGGTTAACCCCATAGATCGTTGAGTTCGGATGGCCCTCAAGGTATGTTGAGTAGAAGCCCCCCTCCACACCCCTCATTTTGTTTATGAGAAAATTCAGACAGAGATCTCTAGAATCGAGGAGTCGACCCTTAAAATCTTCAACCTCAATTTTACCCAGCGAATATGACTGCTGTATTTGGGGTTGGCTCAGATGAAGTAGAAGGAGTGAAAGTATTATTGGGAGGGGGGCCTTATTTTTGTTCAGAGCTTCTTCCCTACCACTTTCTCTCAGACAACCTTACCGACATTCTCCAGCCCAAAATTTCTCGCTCCAATTCTTCTTCCACGTATGGTCCTCCTCAGAAGCCAGAGAACCGCAGCTATTATCACTATTACAAATATGGTCAGGGGTGCGGCTGGATATGCTTCGAGGTAGGCTTCGCCTTTAACATGACCTACCGTAAACTTTCTCTCTGCAACATTGTTCGTCTTATCAGTCTCCTCCACCAAGCCCTTGGGATCTACTTTAACCTCGACGGTCTGGATGTTCTTTTTGGGGGTCCAGGTGAAATCTTCAACTATCGATGCCCCTGCAGGTACGGTTATGTTCTTGGAATGTAGGAGGGCCCCATCAACATATACTTCTACTGGAAGATTCTCAGCGTCCATCCTGCCTCTGTTTGAGAATTCGACGAGGAGCCTATTCTCTACACCCACCTCAGGAGCCTTCTGTATCTTGATGTCTTCAGGTTGGACGGATATATCTGGAAGGGTAAGCAAGAAGGGGAGCGAGATTCTGGCAAGATGTGTCGGGCCACCCCTTCCAGTCGGTAGACGCCAAGTATCTATCTGAACCATATATTTCCCTTCTCTATTGTTGACGGCCCCGGTTGGAAACGTCCAGTGAACCTCCAGCTCATACCCTTTCCTTATCTGCTGGTCTAAGGTTCTCCTCAACGGTCCATAGACGATCTCCCTGTAGTCTGAGTCGTAGATGGTCAATGTGATATTGTACTCGTAGGGTTTGATGTCTTGGCTGCTCGGCGACACATATGGAGCCAGAGTGAACCCTACCTCAACCTCAAACCTTCCCGATGTGATGAGCCTGACGTAAGCATCCCTCAATCCAAGATATGAGTTGACTCCGTAGAGGTCCTCCCATACCTCCCCCTTGAGTGGGGGCGCATCCTCCCCTGAGGTTATGATAACCCCATAGTAAACGTGAACCGCGTGGTCGCTCTTATCGTCAGGGAAAATCTCCGTCATCCTGGTGCTCCATGTACTCATAGGTTTCAGGGTTATCTCATGTTTTCCAACCTTACCCATATAGCCTGAGGGCCATAGGTGGAGTGTCCACGTCACTGTCTCAGCAAACTTGTAGTCTAAAGATATTCTGACCGGTTCATCTCTGACATTGGTTATGTTGAAGACGTAGTCTATTATTGGGGGAGGTGTCAGCTCAACCTTCCCAGGCTTGAGCCTGAGCAGACTCATATGTGGAAGTGTATAGTTTGAGCCGGTGAATCTCAGTATCTCCCTGCCAACCTCCCAGGAGTCTAGGCTTGAGTCTCCTGAGTTGAATGTGAAGTAGAAGGTCGCCCTATAATTTGGGATGTTATGTATCTGGTAGATGTTTGTCGCAACCAAATGTTCTCCTGGCCTCACAGTCTCAGGGCTCTGAGTCGAATACTTGTATAGTCTCCAAAGGTTTCCATCCGAAGCTATGATGTATGCATGCCAACCGTCGAGTCTACAGTTCTCAATAGTCACATCTCCCCTATTCAAGACTCTGTGCCTGAAGTAAAGGTTCCAATGTTTTGAAGTGTCTATGACAGGTATTCCAGTCAAATATCTGAATTTGTAGTCGTCGGGCGGATGGGGTGCAGTCGACTCTTTCACCAGAGACTCAAAGTACTTCACCCCACCCCTATCGTAAATCCTTGCTACGGTTCCGTTACCGGTCTCGTAACTGTAAACGTTGAAGTCCGGATCGTCTACTGAGATCAGGGTCTCAACGATGGTGGCCTCTAGCCTCACCCCACCAGCCATGGCTTGAGATTTCAATTCGAGTAGAGGTGAGTTTGAAAGAAACAAGCATATCAATATTAAAATTTCGAATCGGCGACGATTCAAATCTGAATATTCACCTACATCTCCAGTATCTCAACCTTCTTTTAGCAGTTTCCATGTCCTCCCCATCAGATAGGCTGAGCAGAATATGAAGGCAACAGACGCCAGGCCTACCCACCAGGGTGCTTGGAGAACCTCATATTGGGTGAGTAGGAGGGTCGAGCTCGACGTGACCATGAGTAGAGAATAGAGGGCTGTAGAGATTTTACTCCATAGGATCCGGCTTCCCCTGAGCCGGATGAAGTCTATGTCGAGAGGGTTCCCCTCAAGATCTGTTGTTGGAAGCTCATTCGACTCTCCGAAACCATACTCTAAACCGTAGTCTAGAGACCTTGAATACTCCTTGAGGGAGAGGCTCCTCTTACGTTCACTAGAAACCGCCAAGAGGATGAGGGTGAGGGTGGATAAGGTGAGGTACCATATCCACCATGGAGCCCCTACCTGAATCAACTACGGATCATCTTTAGGATTCTTCTATCTCCCAAATGTTCCCTGTACACAATCCCCTACCAGGGTTAACATTTGATATTGAATGTCACAGTCGTAGGCTCCTTACCTTTGATGGTGGACCGAGGAGAAGAATGGAGAGACCTCTCCTCAAGTCCTTCACATCGCCAGGCCAGGACGGTACACCATACTCATCGTAAACCTGCATGACCCATGTATTTCTGAGTCTTTTCATAGCCTCAAATCTTGGACCGCGGCCTCTGACCTTTACAAGTTTGTAGTTGGCGTAGCCATCCTCGAAACTTTTCGGCTGACCTATTCTGAAGCCTCTCTTGAGATGTCTGAGGAGGATTTTGACTATTCTGCGGCTTGCCTTGCCGTCGCCTATCACCCCACTATACTTCTCAGGGATCGGCCAGGTCTGGTTCGATAAGGGTTTCCTCAAGGCCCTCTCAATATTCTCAACCCCAACTACTCTACAGTTCCCTGATGTGACGGTCTCAGGCCTCTCAGTAGACCCTCTGGGGACAAGACACCTCTTACCGAGGATCGTCGCTTCCTCCTGGACACCGCCTGAATCTGAAATTACCAAGTCTGACTCCATAAGTAACTTCAAAAAGTCTACGTATCTGAGGGGTTGGGTAACAGTCAAGTTCGGCGCCTCCGAGAGACGCTGGTCTAGACCGCTCCTCCTCAACCTGTCTTTGGTCCTTGGATGGACTGGAAGTATGAAGTGATACTTTCTCAGCCGGATTATGGCGTCGACTATCCTCCCCAACCTCTCCGGATCATCTGTATTCTCCACCCTGTGAACAGTCAACAGTATGAGTGGGGAGGTGTTCTCCAAGCCGAGTCGCTCAAGGATGTTAGACTCCACAGCCATCCCAGCATATCTCAGGCAGCAGTCGACTATGGTGTTGCCTGTAACATATATACGGTCTGGAGGGATGGCCTCCATTGAAAGATTGGATGCTGAAATGCTGGTTGGACAGAAACATATCTGGGCTAGATGGTCAGCCACTATCCTGTTCCCCTCCTCAGGCATATTCTCATCGAAGCTTCTGAGGCCTGCCTCAACATGGCAGAAAGGTATTCTCTCCTGATGCGATATTACAGCTGAGTAGGCAACTGTGTAAGTGTCGCCTACAGCCATGATCACATCCGGCTGGAGAAGATCTACAGCCCTATGTAAACCTGACAGTTTGACACTCGGTTCAACCCATCCTACACAGGATTCGGCTTTAACAAGATCCTTATCTGAAAGATTGAACTCGTCGATGAAACTTTCAAACATAAAGTATTCCTCATGTTGGCCGCTGTAGATCAAGGAGACTTCAACATCAGGATGTAGATCGAACGCCCTTATCACAGGCTCAAACTTTATGATTTCAGGCCTCGTACCGAGGACAAGAGCTACCTTGAACATTCAAACCCAACCATCAAATGAAAGTTTTCCAACATCACCCTTCAGCCGAAATCTCTGGATCTAACGGTCTTCTGCCAACCTTTCAAGGGTAGGAGGGACCTCAACCAGACGATCAAGTATAGGAAGGAGCTGATGAATAAATATGCTATGACAGTCGACTTCCTAACGTTCAACTTGAAGGTTGACGCTGATTTTATATAGAGCCACAGGAGTGTCCCTGTTGAGAGGATCCAAAGGTTTGTAAGGATGACTTCGAGAATGTACCATTTCATGTATAGACCATAGATGAAGACGGCCCAGCTTCCAACAGCGAATATCGGCTGGGTCTTCTCGAAAAAGTTCAGCATAATGTTAAGTAACCTTTTACGGTTATGATGGTATTTGAGTAGGGCCCAGCCTCCCCTGGCCCAACGTGTCCTCTGCCTCACATAGTCTTTCAGTGTTGTTGGGGCGAGCTCAGACGCGGCTGACTCGACATCGACTACTATGTCGAATCCCCTGTCGGAGAGTTGGCCGCTCAGCTCAGCGTCCTCAACAAGGGAGGGTGGGAAGACTGCCAGCTCCTTCCTGATCACCGTTATGGTTCCAGGCATCCATGGAACATAGTTTCTAATCATCGACTTCTTCTGCTGAAGATAGTTTGCCACAGCGAATTCCAGTTGAACCATCCTTGTAAGCCAGTTCTCACCTGCGTTCCTAACCTTTATTATTCCACATGCTGCTGAGACCCTCATATCCCTGAGGTACGGTATCAGTCTCTGGATCGACCCTGGCTCCGGCCTCGAATCTGCGTCCAGAATGCAGACTATGTCGTTTGAAGCCGATTCTATACCATAGTTTAGGGCGTCCCATTTACCCCTCCCACCATACTCCCTACGTAGGACTTTAACTCCACTGAACTTTGAGGCAACCTCTGAAGTCTTGTCTGTGCTTCCGTCGTCGACCACAATTATCTCCATGTTAAGTTCTTTATCTTCAAGAATGGTCTTCAGAGTGTTTCCTATGACAGCCTCCTCATTTCTGCATGGAATGATTATTGAGACTGCTTCCTCACGATATTCAGCCCTAGGTCTGAAGGCCCCTCTTGCAATCAGGTCGATGTAGAAGAATGTAGGTATATGTAAGGGTGCAAATCCATATACTATTGGTAACATGAAAACTCTGTATCCTCTGAAGCTCAAAGACGCTTTTGAACCTAGTGATTATACTTTCTCTTCACATTTAAAGTGAGTTTCTATCCAAGAAATATGAGTATAAACTCAAGAAACATAGAATATGTTTTGAGAATTATTTTTTCTACGGTGATCTGTCTGACCCGGGCTATGTGCTGTTTTCTCTGTAGGCTGAGGCTTCATATTTTTGAATTTACTTCTGGCTTGTCTTCTTAACGACCTCAACCTCATCTATGCTGTGGATTGTGGCTCCTAGGTCTTCAATACATTTTCTGACAACGTCGATCTTCACGTCGCTGCCTTCAATCGAGATCTTTATGCTCTCAGTATTCTGGTCTATCTCAGCCAATGAGATTCCAACCCGTTCAACCCCTTGACATGCTGCGATCCTTGATGCCAGCTCCGGAATCTGAGGTTGATGGGGTTTCAGAACGTCTAGGACGACCTTCTTTACCACCGGATCCTGATCCATATCTCCATACATCTTTCCATTTGGTATTCTCAAGCAAATATTTTAACTGTTGGTTCAGCCCATGTAGCCTGTCCATAACAATATGAGGGCAGCTGTAGAGACACCTACAATCAACATTCTCAATCCTGAGATGAACATATGCTCCCTAGAAACCTTTCCCGTGAACAGTCCGAGAATGAATAGAATTGCGAAAACCGTTATTACTGAGGCTGCAGCCGCCTCATTCACCGAGATGAGTCCATACTGAGCTGCAACGAATGGAGATATTGATGTCAACGAGGATAATGCCGGTGAGAGGGCATCTACTGCGGCAGCCCATAAGATCGCTGTCCTCAAAGCTCTGCTGTGGACGGATCTCTCCAGACTTCTGAGGAGGGACCTCTCAAGCTCCCTCAACCTTCTGAGCCTCTCAGCCCTCTCAGCTAGGTATGCTCCTGAGAATCCTGACATACCCATAGCGAGACTCACACCTACACCTGCCCCAACTATGACCCTTGGCTGTATAGCTCCTGAAGCCCAGGCGCCCAAGACAACTCCAAGAGCAGTCAGAGCCCCATCGAAAGCATTCATAACAAAATATCTTCGATATATCGCTGTTACCCCAGCGATCTTTAGATAGAATCTTATACGCTCTATATGCTCTCTCAACCTCAGCCTCTAACCTTCTCCAAATATCACTCTGAAAGCCTGCCTCTCGACTCTCCGAGGCTTACTCTAGAAATCATTGTCGATGGACACATCTAAACAATATGTGGTTGGATTTAGGTCTCAGAGTCTCTCACCGATCTCCGATGTGAAGGGGACGTAGACCAAGGCTACTACGACGCATCCGTACCTGTCCTTCGGAACCCTCATGCTTCTGACAAGAACCTTTGGGTCAACCAGCGTCATACCCCTGTCTGAAGCCATCCTCTTCATCCTCTTGAAGAGTTCAGCGGTGATCGTGTCTTCATCCTTGTATCCGTGGTTCTCAGCGACGAAACCGTATGTTGGGCCTTTCTTGTCTCTACATTTTGTGTATCCTATGCCTGCACCTATCACCTCACCCTCATCCCCATCCATTCTGGCGACTACTGCGAAGGTTATGGTTCCAGGGGTTATTCTAACAGGCTTCACCTCTATCGCGTCTGCTGGAATTATAGATGAGACGTATACTATGTTACACTCGTCTATACCTGCCTCACTCAGAGCATCGTCGAAAGCGTTTAATGGAGACTCGGTGCTGGTTCCCTGACCAGCCGAGACGAAGAATGCTCTCGGCAGAAACATTCCGTGAACAGTCTTTAATCTCTTAACCATATCCATTCGTCCACAACTATATGATCTCGTTTAAGATTTTACTTTGATCGAGTATTCTCAATGTTTGAATGGTTCATACTTAAGATTCGCAGATTTAAAAATTTCCCATCGATCATAGACTCGGGTAGATTGAAATTGTTGTCTCCCGTAAATCTTGAAGGTGATCTTTAGAAAGGGTTCTCAGGTCGGCTTCAGCTTCTTCATCTATCCCTCCACCAATCGGTGGAAGCCTCACTTCAAAACGTTTATTCTGCCGTATCTTCCAACATTGAGTTGGGGTTCTCCCCTGAAGCTCGTGACGTATCCGTTCTCTATCTTGACTGTGTCGTTGACGTTCACAGCGTCTATCGCCTCATTCCAGAGTGAAAGTTTTATGGTTCCTGAGTCGTCTTCCAATATTGCTGTAGCTACCCTGCTAGGCTCACCGAGCCTGGTCGTAACATCCCTCACTTCCCCTATCTCAACTATTCTGCCCTGCAGGTCTACACGCCTCATCCCAGGTTTGAGCTCGCTTATCTTCATTACTTCTCCTCTACTTCACAACTGTTGCCGTCGCAAAGGATGCTCCTATCCCTGTTATTCTGACCTTGACCTTATCCCCTGCCCTAGTCTCAGGTACAAAGATTATGAAGTTCTGGATCTTCGCTATTCCATCCCCTTTCCTGCCGACCGTCTCTATTGTGACGTCGTATTCTTCGCCTTCCTTAACAGGTATGGGTTGGCTTGTCCTCCTAGGTCTTCCCCTAGGCCTTCCACCGAACCTCTTCTCGGAGCCTCCTGATTCCTCTTCCATACTTCCATCGCTCCTCCTATTTTATGTAAGCTAGTGACGTCAAGATGAGAATTTGAAAAGGGTTTTTTGCTTGGATTCCAAGCAATCTCTTCTCAAACACTTCTCATCTATGAGATCCTAACTTACAATTCTCTTAGTGTTCCAACAGATATATTAAAGCCTTCTGGGAAAAGTTTAAACTACCTATATTTTCACGTCGACCCTGATATTTGGGTGGTCCTTAACCTCCCTCCCAGCACTCTCTGCACTTAAAATTTCAACCTCAACCTTCATCGAATGCAGAACCTCACCGATATCTTCTCGGGAAGCCTCCATCGAAGACAACAATTCTTCATCAACATATACTTTGATGTGTTCTATAGGCTGTTTGAGGGAGATATGTTTCTCAGACTTGATTCGTCTGACCTCAGCGATCACAGCTAAGACGGCGTCGCCTCGACTCTCAGCCTCCTCGCTGATAAGTTCAAAGTCAGGCTGAGGCCAAGTGTGTAGGTGGATGCTTCTCAACGAATTCTCTTTCGACGGGAGGGCCTGATATATGGCTTCGCATATATGTGGACATATCGGTGCCAGAAGCTGAATTATCCTAAGGAGGGTCTGGTGTAGAGTGTACTGGGCAGCCTTCCTCCTAGACGACTCTGAGCCGGACCTGTAAAGTCTATGTTTGACGGCTTCTAAATACTGGTCGCAGAGCGTATGCCATGTGAAATCTCGAATAGCCTCCAAAGCCACGTTGAACTGGAAACCTTCATAGGCCTCTGTGACTGTCAAGGTTAATTTCTGAAGTTTACTCATAAGCCAACGGTCGATGAGTTCAAGCTGAACCTCACCGCCCTCATAGTCGACCAGGTTTGAATGTATGAATCTGGCGGCGTTCCAAAGTTTTGTAAGGAATCTCTTGCCATACTCTATCTCACCCCAATTGAATTGTAGATCGTAGCCTGTTGCCGCGCCTCCCGCAGCCCATTGCCTGATCGAGTCTGCACCATACTTCGATATGGCCTCGAAGGCTTCGACATAGTTTCCGAAAGACTTATGCATCATCCTCCCATCAGCCCCCCTGACCATGCCGTTCACAAGGACTGTTTTGTATGGAGCCTCCCCGAATAGGGCTAGATGCTTGACCATCAGATAGTAATCCCATGTTCTGATTATGTCCAAGCCGTTCGGCTGGAGGTCTGCTGGGAAGAGCCTATCGAAATCATCTTCATGGTCAGGCCAACCTGCATGTACCGCACATGTGATCGACGAGTCCATCCACGTATCCATCACATCACTCTCACCGGTGAAATCTGAGCCACCACATTTCGGACACTCTGCTTCCCTCGGCTTCTCAAACCTCGGATCGACAGGCAACCAATCCCTCTTGGCCACCAAGACTTGGCCGCACCTATTACAGTACCATACAGGTATAGGTGTCGCAAAGACCCTCTGCCTCGATATGACCCAGTCCCAATCCAAGGATCTAGCCCAGTCTATCATCCTATGTTTAGAGAATGGGGGGATCCAGTTCACCCTATCCGTCCATTCCAGAACCTGATCGGTCATGTCGCGGGTCCTCATGAACCATTGTCTCCTCGAGATTATCTCAACAGGTGTGTGGCATCTCCAGCAGCAGCCTACGCTCTGGATTATCTTCTCAGACTTGGACAGGATCCCTCTCTCCTTCAAGTCCCTTACGATTCTGACCCTCGCATCTTCAACACTCAGTCCAGCATACTCTCCAGCCTCACCGCTCAACCTCCCATCCTCAGTGACTAGATTGACTACGGGTAGACCGTACTTCTTCTGCCATTTAACGTCGGTCTTGTCTCCGAAAGTACATACCATAACGACTCCTGTCCCAAACTTCGGGTCAACATCATCATCCGCAAGAATCTTTACCTTACGCTTGAAGATGGGGACCTCAACCTCCAATCCTGAATATGACCTGTACCTCTCGTCATTAGGGTTTACAGCTACAGCTACGCAGGCAGGTAATAGTTCAGGTCTGGTTGTGGCTATTGGGAGCCTGAGACCTTCCGGATCAAAGTTGAGATATACCAGTTCACTCTCACGTTCGGAGTATACAACCTCAGCCTCAGCTATTGCTGTCTCACATCTTGGACACCAGTTCACAGGATGCTCACCCCTGTATATGTAGCCTTTCTCATAGAGGATGATGAATGAGAGTTGTGTGGCCCTGTAATATGAGGGATCCATCGTCCTATATTCTAGGCTCCAGTCCATGGAGTATCCCATGGCCTTCATGGCGGCCCTCATCTTCTCAATGTAATCATCAGTCAACCTGACGCAGATCTCCTTAAACTCTTGAGTCGAAACATCCCTCTTCCTTATGCCGTAGAGTTTCTCAGCCCTAACCTCTGTCGGTAAGCCGTGGCAGTCCCATCCTTGAGGGAAATGGACGTTGAAGCCCCTCATCCTCTTGTACCTTGCAACAAAGTCTATGTAACACCAGTTCAAGGCGTTTCCAAGATGAAACTCCCCACTCGGATACGGTGGCGGAGTATCTATACTGTAGGTCTGCCTCACCTTATCTTCACGGTTGAACCTGTGGAGGCCCCAACTCTGCCAAGCCTCCTGCCACTTGGCCTCATGCTCCGCCGGAACATATGTCTTGGGCAAAGGATTCTTGATCTCCATAAGTTACACCATACCGCCCCTCTCTCTCACCCTAACCTTCGAGACCCACAGAGATATCTATGTGAGAATCAAAAGTGTTTCGTAGTATCGAAACCATTCTGATCTACCCATACTAGAACATGTCTAGAAGTCTCTGCTTACTCTCAGACTCCATCTTGAGTCTGAGCCTCATGTTGTCTCTCGCAGCGACCGTTCTGATTCTTGAAGCTTCCTCGATGGCTTTAGCCTCAACGTCAGGGTTTGAGTATATCATCCTCATACCGAATCCGGTTATGATAGATGATTCAGGCCTTGCTTCTTCAAGTATCTTGACAGCATCGTCTGTACATAGGTGACCCTTTATAGGCGCGCCCCTGGGCCTCAGAACACATATGATGAGCAGCCTCACCCCCCTATACTGTTCCCCCAGACCTTCAAAATATTCGGTGTCTGAGGTGTATCCGATATCCCCCCAGGGCAGGGTCAGTCTGAAACCGACTGTGTCTGGATCCCCATGTTTAGCCTTCAAGGCCCTGACCTCAACCCCACCCAGATCAACAGAGTCTCCCGGTGAGACCTCGCAGATCCTGCCGACCATCCTCTTATGGTAGGAGGATATTCTGGGCTCACAGCTATCGTTGCCGTTCAGAACTCCCCTCGGAGCTATGAGGACTCCCCTCCTCTTCGCTCCACCCTGAGTCATGGCCTCAATATATACCTCAGCATCGTTGTCATGGTCTGGATGGCAGTGGGATATAAGCAGATACTCAACCTTCTGAGGGTCGAGATTCAACTGGTTCGAATAAGCTATGGAACCTGGACCTGGATCTATCTGTATGTTGGAGGATCCTATGATTCTGATTCCGCCAGTTCTTCTCCTCTGAGTTATCATCGAGTAGCGGCCACCACCTGTCCCCAAGAATATGAGCTCAACCTCACCCATCAAACCCACCAACATAACTGATTTAAAACACCAATACTCCCAATCTAAAATCTCCCTAAGAGCCGACGGAAATACATAGCGAGAATAAATATTCCGACTGCAAACCCAGTGACCTCCAATAACGTGCTGATGACTCCACTGAGAAATATAAATGGACCATCATAGTTCTCGATAGCGATGATGTAGACGTGGAAATAGTAGTTGAAGAACCAGTGGAGCAAGACAGGCGCATAGAAGCCGAAAGCCAGATACATGATGAAGAATATGAAACCTGCCAGAAATGATGTTGAGATCTTACCGATCTCCCAACCTGAACCTGAAAAGTAATGTGCGAGGCCGAAGACTGTTGAAGTTGAAAGAATCAGAAACCACTCTCCGAGACTGATACCTCTCAAGAAACCATCCCTAACTACACTCGGCCAACCAAGATACTCCTTAGCATGGTCAGGGTAGAGCATAGATCTCAAAGAGGTTTTAAGGATGCCTCTCAACTTCATTTGCTTCAAAATATCCCCTCGCAAGATCAGTTTAAAAATAAAGTAGAACGTGAAGGGGGATATGCGGTACATGAACTCCTCAAATATAGGCGAGTATGCGAGATTGTATAGACCCATATAAAGATCTTCAAACTCAATCGAACCTGTAGCTACACCAGCAACCTCCTGGAGGTCCTGAATAACAGTCACCGCGATGAGGAGTATGCTTGAGAGAGCTGGGAAAACATATAGGAAGTTGCTGTCTCTAGATATGGGGTTCAGATCACCCACACCCCTTATAGAACCGGGGAAGCCGACACCGTCCATCCAAGCCAATATAAAACAGAGAACATAGAATACCCATGTTGAGGCGAATATGACGCCGAATGGAATCGATGCAGGTATCTTAAAAACAAACAGAGCTACGAAACCTACTGGAAGACTCTCCACTGACCTCAGACTGAAACGGTATCCTTCAGGATGAATAAACATGAAGTAGATCCCTAGGATCATTGACAGAATGAAGGTTGAAACTAGGAAAACAACCACAGCTCGCCAAACATACCCCAAGACTTGAATGAAGACTCCTGCCCTACACATCCCTTCCACATCAACAGTCTTATCATCGCATCTATGTAGAGTTACTTATCCATGATCTAGACCATGAAATTGTTTAAGTCTTTTTAAAATAGTCGATCTGACTTAACATCTTTGTTTAAAGAACATCTATAATCGAAAACCCAACCCATTAGGTTTGAGGTCGACTCCAAACGTTAAAGACATCGAAGATAAATCAGCCCATAAGCTTAGTGTCAAACAACATAGGCAGGACATGCGGGGAATGTTCAACATTCAGTAAGTGTAAGGGCGGATTCTGCCCAAAGACTGAGACTGAGGTGAGTAGGACACATCCAGCATGCCAATTCTTTTCAGATAATCATGGGGCAAGAGACTCTTACAGGAGAATCTCAGCGAACTCAACATCGCAAGGCAATGGTCTGGGCCAACACGCAAGAAGCTATGTTGATCCTGGTGAGTGTGAAGGACCGAACCCCGAGTACTGCACAGTATACTGCCCAAAATACTGGAGCTGCAAGCTTGTTCTGGATGAAATTAGGAAAAAGTAGTTTCGGGAGAGTCTGGTTCATCGAAGATACTTCAACATAGCCTCAATGTTCCATAGGTTAGGTTCCTACAGAAGGTTTCGAGATCGTCGAGCTCCGCCTGAATAGCCTCCCTCACAGGCGTCTCAACATTCTTCATCGAAGTATTAGGTTCAAGTATGAGTTGGGCGGAGACGACTTTAGGCTCGTTTATCGGCTTCCCTATCTGGCTGAGCAACCATATATATACTTCCTTCAAGCCTGGAACTTTCCGGTAAACCTCTTCAGCGATCTTGTAGGTCAAGAGATTGTATATTTTACCTACATGGTTGACTGGATTCTTACCGCAAGCGGCCTCCGAACATGTAGGTCTGTTCAAAGGGATGATGCCGTTGACCCTGTTGCCTCTTCCGACTTGTCCGCAGTCACCTCCGTCAGCCGATGTGCCGAGAACAGTCAGATAAACGCCTCCCAGACCCCTCCCAGGCACATCTGCCGTGTTCAAGTCTACATTCACCTTGAAGTCAACCTTAGACTTTACAAACCTCTCTATCTCCTCATGAACCTCCCTCTTAACCCTGAAATATTCCTCTTCACTCTCAATATACTTGTCTATGAAGGCTATTCCAACGGTGAGGTTGAGTTCCATATCCTTTCTCAGACCCATGACCTTCACATCCTCACCTGTCTGGGGGAAGGACTTCTTGAATTCTCGACTGTTCAAATAGTACTCCGTATCTCTCACAATCTTCTCCGTAGGTGTTAAAGGCGCGAATCCTACTGCGGCTGATGTGTCGTTGGCGCCGAGAAACTTTCCCTTTCTTGCGAATATGTCGGTCAAGGCTTGTGAGCCTGGTTTCAACTCAACCTGATATTTCACATGCTCATCTGGATCTACAAGCCTCAGGTTACTCTTTATCCACTCCTTCGCTGTCTTAATGGTGATCTCCTCCACAGGTATATCTTCGGAGTCGACATTGAATGTTGCCCTATCTCCGAAAACGAGTAGCATAGGCTTCAGGACCCTCCCCCCTCCGAAAGCAACCTTGACATCTCCAGCAACAAGCAGCCCCTTGTCGATATTATGATGTAGCACATAGCCGAATCTCTTAATGTACTCCTTGCTCAGGGCTTTAGATACCTCGTCCATTATGGAGTCGCATATCGTATCTGGATGGCCTAAACCTTTCCTCTCACATATCTCGGTACGCTGCTCAGTTATCGGCTTCTGTTTCAACTCGTCTAAGACTATCTCAAGCATGCCCCTTGACCTTCCATCGTCTAATCAACATTTACAATATTAATAATTCGTTGACTCCGAGATTCCATTAGGAATTTAATTCATAGAATCGACACGGATTCGACTCTGGTTCAACGTATTCATTCGGAGGCATCGTCATATAATATCTCAACCGTCCATTCAGCTGCCTTCCCGACGACGTCAGGACACTTATCTGTGTGGCCTCCAGCCTTCTCAAACTCCTCATAATCCTTCGGGTCCCAAAGGTTGAATGATCTCCCCATAATCTTCTTCTGAATATCCTTACATAATATGCTTCCATACTCGTTGATGAACTTGTCATGTAGCTTCATAGTCAACCTCATACATCTCTCCCTCTCCCCAGGATCATTGAATTCTTCACGTCCATATATGGATCCTATCGCTGCCGCGCCGCCCGAGAGTGCCCCACATGTTCCATCCCCAGACCTTGCGTAACCACCGGCAAGAGGATCTATTGCCTTGAAAATCTTCGGGTCACCGATCTTCATCACCTCGCTCACAGCTGCGAAGACACATTGTGGGCAACTACCATGGTTCCTCTCGAAGTTGAATCCCAACTCGTAGGCTCGCCTCATCGCCTCCTCCTTACTCGACTCAACCAACAGTTCCACCTCAAACAGACATATCTTTACAGTTTACCAAATAACCCTGTTTAAAAGGGTTCCCTTATCCACACAATAGGAGTTTATAATGTTGACTTGTAAATTTATGATGGCGATGTTGATTGAAGGCCGCGAGATTCTATGAGGTTGGTAAACCCCTCAGGATTGAGGATGTCGATGTTCCGAAGATATCAGATTCTGAAGTTCTAGTAAAGGTTAGGTCATGCGGCATATGCCACACCGACCTACACTTCATAGATGAAGGATTGATCAAGCCTGGGAAGGTCCCTCAGATCATGGGGCATGAAGCTGCCGGCGATGTCGTCGAGGTTGGAGAGAGGGTTGAAGATGTGAGGGTGGGCGATAGGGTTCTAATCCATTTCTACTTCAGCTGCGGCGAATGCTACTATTGTCGAAGAGGCAGGGAGAGCCTATGTGTAAGCCCAGAGTTTCAACACTTCGGCTTCACAGTAGACGGTGGATATGCAGAATATGCGAAGGCCCCTGCGAGAAGCATCATTAAAATTCCCGGCAAGATACCCTATGATGCTGGAATACTTGTAGATGCAGGGTCAACCGCCTACCATGCTGTCAGGGAGGTTGGTAAGGTCAGGCTAGGAGACTTTGTTGTAATAATCGGTTCCGGTGGGGTCGGCCTCTCAACCCTACAGATGGCTAAGCTAAGCGGAGCCACAGTGATGGCGGTTGATATTCGCAGTGGAAAGTTGGATGCAGCGAAATCTCTAGGTGCAGACCACGTAGTGAACCCAGCGGTTGAAAACCTGTATGAGAATGTGATGAGGTTAACTGGCGGCAGAGGTGCTGACGTCGTCTACGAGCTCGTAGGTTCAAGTGATACGATGAGTGAGGCTGTAGATATTCTGGCAAAGGGAGGGAGACTCGTCTTCATAGGATACTCAAAGGATAACCTGACAATAAACCCTAGGAGACTAGTCACTGGGGAACTTCAAATAGTCGGCTCACGTGCAAGCTCCAGATATGAGACTGTGGAGGTTGTGAACCTCGTCAGGGACGGCAGATTCAGGCTAGAACCCTTGATAACTCACAGAGTATCTTTGGATGAGGTAAATGAAGGGTTGGATCTGGTGAGAAGCGGCGAAGCTATCAGGGTAGTTGTTAATCCCTGATTTGGTTTGGAAGCGAAACTTCAATGGAGGCTAAAAATTATTTGAGAAGATCAAGCTGCTGGCTCAGGTTTTCTCACGATCTCCCCGCAACTAGAACAGAAGATATCTTCCACCCCAACTTCAGCGCCGCATTTAGGGCAGACCAACAGCTGAGGCCCAACATGGGAAGGTTTAGAGATGCGTCTACGCCTACGGGCCAAAAATGCGACAGGCGATATGGCGGCCAGCGCCGCGACGGCTGCTATTATCAGCTTATTCGATAGAGGTGCTGGAAGGATGCTGGTCTTCTGAAATGTCACCTTACTGCTTGAGGAACCTTCGACATCACTGTTTCCAGGCCAACTCGCCATCACAGTCCAGTTGCCAGGTGCGTCTGGTGAATATGAGTCTCTGAACCGACCTTCACGATCGACGCTGGCCTTCCTCGTAACTGTCCTCTCGCCAGGACCATGATAAGTCAGGTCTACCTCTGAACCCTCAACAGGAGGCTTCATAATTCCTGATACCTCGAATTCTTCAAGCAATATTCCAAGCCAACTTTGACCTACAGATAACTCTAGACTACTGGCCATCTTATCGATTCTCAAGGCTACTGTTGAAGAGTGTGTTTTCCCCTTCCCGGAGGCTCTTACGGAAAACATGTACTCACCGACCTTCACGGAAGGTCCGGCCTCAACAATGAGTTGTGAAGTGAATGGGGGCTTACCTGATGGAACGGTCAACATCGAGGTTGCTCCATCAGGTATGCCTGAGACAGTCAAGGTCACCGTCTCATCGAATCTGCCCAGAGGCTTAACATCAAAGTTAAGAGTGGCTTTCTGGCCTTTCCTAATAGAGGTTCGGTTAACTGAACAGGTTATCGTGAAGTCCTCCCTCATAACTGATAGGGTGGCTGTAGCAACTTTTGAAGTCCCCCTGCTTGAGGCTGAGATGGTGAGTGTATAGTTACCTTCGTTCGATGCTCCTGACGCATCCACAGTTAGGATCGATGTGAATGTGGGTGTTCCAGTCTGAGGTGAAAAAACATATTTCAACTCAGAGGGGAGGCCTGAAACGTTGAGGGAAACCGTTGCTGGGGACCCGCTTAGAAGATTGACTGTAACTGTGTATGAGGTCTTACCCCCAATACTCACAGTCTGCACTGAAGGGTTCACCGTCAGGGAGAAGTCGAACCGTGGAACAACTGTGAGAATCGCTGTGGCCTGGCGTGTGATACCGCGAGCATTCCCTATAACGGATATCGTATAGGACTGTGGAGGCGTATCCTTTGAAGTTGAGATGTAAAGATCGTCACTGGTGCCTAGACGCCACCCCATACCTTGACCTAAACCCAAAACATTAACGTTGATAGTTACACCGCTGTAGGCTGGACTACTGTACGTGACCAGTATCTGGAAGCTGGCTGTCCCACCTTGCTCAACAGTCTTTGATGTTGGCAAAAGTGACAGCGAAAAGTCGAATGGGGGTCCCTGAACATAGAATATCGTCGACGCCGTGTAAGTGGCTCCTCCCCAACCTGGAAATGAAGCAGCAGCCTCTACGGTGCAAGTTCCAAGCACCGAGGTTAACCCGCTCGCTGTGAATGTATACCAGTAGCCGTAACCTATGGTTCCTAAATTATAAGTCACAGTCCCAGCGGGTGTGAATACACGTATGGTTACAGAGGCATCCTCGGATACTCTCACCCCTATAACTACTCGGTCGCCTATACTGTAGGTTGAACGGTCTGTAGAAACCTCAACGGTAGGTGCAACCGCTGAATGTGCAGGTGTGAAGGACATGTGAGTGAGTAGGAGAGACAACAACAGAATTATTGTCAAGCCTACCCTAGGCATCGGTATCCCTCCAAATAGTTTCTTGGAAAGTCTATTTAAGTGTGATCAACATTGCAAGTTAATATATCGCTGAATAGTCGCCGAGAATAACGGTGACTTAAGATATTTGAGTGTATGAGGCTAATATTCCAAAAGGCGTGGGGAGAAGTTGATAGGCAGAGATGATGTGGCGAGGATAATTTCAAAATATGACTGGGGAAATTTGAGGATCGGCACAATAGGAAGCCACTCAGCCCTAGACATATGCGACGGAGCCAAGGATGAAGGCTTCGAAACAGTCACGTTATGCCAGAGGGGCCGAGAAAAACCTTACCTGAAGTATAGGAGGATAATAGATAGGGTGATAGTTCTAGACAAGTTTTCAGACATGGCATGTGAGGCTGTGCAGGATGAGTTGAGGGGACTCAACGTCATATTCGTAGCCAACAGGTCATTCTCAACCTATGTCGGATATGACAACATTGAGAACAAATTTCTCGTTCCAATATTTGGCAACAGGGGAATGTTAAGATCTGAGGAGAGGGACGCCCCTAAGAACCAAATGTACCTTTTAGATAAGGCTGGAATAAGAACTCCTAAAAAATTTAGGAGCCCAGAGGAGATAGATCGCCTAGCCATAGTCAAGGTTCCTGAAGCTGCGAGAAAGATTGAGAGGGCATTCTTCTACGCGGCTAACCCAGACGACTTCAAGGTTCAAGCTGATTTAAGAGTTAAGAAGGGCATAGTATCACCTGAAGACTTGGAGAGAGCAACTATCGAAGAATTCGTTATAGGCGCCAGATTCAACTTCAACTATTTCTGGTCGCCTATCTATGATAGACTGGAGTTTCTGGGAGTGGACAGAAGAATACAGACGGACCTCGACGGGATACTTTCGCTCCCTGCAAGAGAGCAGTTAGAGTTAGATATGGTGACCCAGAATATTGAGGTAGGCCATGAAGGAGCCACTTTAAGAGAATCCATCCTCGACAGGGTTTACGAGATCGGTGAGAAGTTCATAAGAGTATGTAGGGATGAGTATCCGCCAGGAATAATCGGCCCATTCGCCTTGCAGGGAGCGATAACTAAAGATTTGGAGATATGCATATTCGACGTCAGCCCAAGGGTTCCAGGTTCACCTATAATATCTACTACAAGCCCATATACGAAATGGTTCTTCGGCGAACCTATGAGCACAGGTAGAAGAATAGCCCTCGAAGTCAAGGCTGCAAGAGATCTTGGAAGGCTGGGTGAAGTTGTGACTTGATAGTAAAAGAAGATATCCAAAATATTCTGAGAGATTATGATCTGGATAAGGTGAGTATTGGAACAATCTGCTCCCACTCAGCCCTACAAATATTTTACGGAGCCAAGCAGGAAGGATTCAGGACAGTTGGGATCTGCCTCCCAGACAAAAAATTCGTATACGATGCATTTCAACTTGCGAAACCAGACGACTACATACTAGTCGATAAATACAGCAACCTCACAGATAGCAGGATCCAAGAGAAGCTCACAAGAATGAATACGATCATCATTCCACACGGATCCTTCGTCGAGTATGTTGGTGCTGAAAATATTAAAAGAAGATTTCATGTGCCCATGTATGGAAACAGAACATCCCTAGAGTTTGAGGGTGATAGAGGCAAGATGAGGATGTGGCTGCAAGAGGCTGGAGTAAAGGTGCCCAAGGAATATTCCGATCCATCGAAGATAGATCGACCGTGCATAGTGAAGTTCCATGGGGCAAGAGGGGGAAGAGGCTTCTTCATCGCAAACTCAGATGAAGAGTATAAACAGCAAATCGATAAAGCCTTGAGGCGAGGAGTGATCACAGATGAAGATTTAAAGAAAGCCACTATACAGGAGCTCATCGTCGGCGTGAGGTATTACCCCCAATACTTCTA